>ERZ860388.929-NODE-929-length-21235-cov-6.165203_pt1 | contig 21235 bp, 15 predicted proteins | sample MGYA00509978_ERZ860388 | MGnify/ENA primary metagenome ERZ860388 (study PRJEB30046, sample SAMN00715225) | human gut metagenome | study: EMG produced TPA metagenomics assembly of the A metagenome-wide association study of gut microbiota in type 2...
AGATGAGATGGACAAAGAAAATTGTAGAGGGTTTGATGAGCTGATTGATATGTATACTAAATCAACAGAAGAAAATATAGGATTTCTGATTAATGATTTAACAAATATTAATAGGGAGATTATTGATAAGGAAGAAAAACTTCTACCATCGTATAAAACAAAACAGGAGGCACTGTTAAAAGATGCTAATACACAGTTAGAAGCACATATATCTATAAAACCTAAGAAGATTGACAAACCTGAATTACCAAAAGAAAAGCAGGATATGTATGATGCAGTTTTAGAAAAAATAAAAGAAATGTCAAAAGAAAATGAAAGTGAAAATCAAAAATTATTTTCACTTAATGAAAAGATTCGTAAGATACAAAACCTTTTGGAAGAAGTTGATGAAATACAAAATCGTTTTGCAAAGTCTATGGAGCATATTAATGAAGAATTAGATGAGTTCGATTTGAGTGCCAATACGATTTTTGATTTGAAAGTCAATAAAGAAGCCGTAAATGCGAAGAAAGCTGAAATAGAACAACTTATAGCGGAGGTAAAGGATAGACTAAAAAATCCTGAAACTGGTATAGAAATTCAGCTTAGCAAGTATATAAAAGAAAAAAATGATATTGTTGCAGAAGAAGATAAGCATATGCAAGAATATAATGAATATTTAAACCATTTAAAGGAATGGAGTGATATTGAGAAAACACGTAGGGAAGCAGTGAAGATTATAGAAGACGAAATAAAGTATATAAGTGAAGGAATACATGAAGATTTGGCTCCACTTTATATAAAAAGAGATGAAATAGCATCAGATATACTTGAAGAAAAAAAGAAAATAATACGGATATATAATAGATTTAAAAAGCCAGTTGATGATTTCTTGAATGCAAATAGTGAACTATTAAGTGGTTATAGCATATGTATTAGATCAGGAATAGTTATTGACACAACATTTCAGCAGAATGTATTTGATTATATAAACAAACAAAAAAGAAATGTTTTCAAAGATGATAATTATCAATTATATAAAACTATTGAAGAATTAGGAGACATTGAAAGTGTTGAAGAATATTTGAATATTCCAAAGAAGATTATTGAAAAAATGAGTGAATTCCCAGATGGAATAATTCCACAGATTAAGGAAAGTAAAATGCTTGATTTTTATAATTATTTATTTGGATTAGGGTATCTTACAAATAAGTATGAGTTAGTGAGTGATGGAAAGACATTAGATAAGTTGTCTCCGGGAGAAAGAGGAGCGTTATTATTAATTTTTTATTTACTTTTGGATTTGAGAGATATTCCATTAGTAATTGATCAGCCAGAAGATAATTTGGATAATCAAAGTGTAGCTAAGGTTCTTGTGCCATTTATACAGGCTGCTAAAAATAGAAGACAGATTATATTGGTTACACATAATCCAAATTTAGCGGTTGTTGCGGATTCAGATCAAATCATTCACGTTAAAATTGATAAAGAAAATGACCAATTAGTTGAAGTTGAGGCTGGTGGAATAGAGGATGATGTAATAAATCAGTCTATTGTTACAATATTAGAAGGGACAATGCTTTCATTTAAGAAAAGAGAATTGAAATACATAGAGGGATAGAATTATAATTTATAAACTCCAATCCTCATCCATAGCATCAGCCCAATTCTGCAACTCACAAGCAAGAGCCAATGCAGCATATTTAAGAGGCTCATCAATTGCAAGATTATCAATTAGTCTTTGAGAATTAGGTGTAGTATGGAGATTCTTTTCTGCTTCAGCACATGAGACAAACAGAAGCACATTGTCATCAAAAGCAATGTCGATTCCGTTCTTGTATTGGTTGTAGTATGCAAAGTGTTTTTTCATAATGATAGTCCTTTCTTTAATAATGTAATGAGCAGTTCTGGGAATGTGTGGGTAGTGCTACGCATACAACAGATATGTAACACTACCAGACACAAATTCCCAATTTATGGGCTTTTCACGTTCTCAAAACGTTAGTTTTAGTTCTCAAAGAGATAATCTTTACAATCCAAAGCGTCTTATGGCGTTTCAGAAAAGTATATTACACCTCGGAATTTCGGTTCCGAGGTGTTTTTTTGTGTAAACTGTGATATTATTATAATATATAAAAGAGATTATTTGATTGGAGTGATTTAAATGAAAGATTATGCAGTTCTAACTAATGATGGAAAGTATACAATTTTTGAATTTAATAACCAAAGAGTTCGTTTTGTCACTTCTGATAAATTGGAGAGATATACGAAAGTAGTTGAGTGGGATAATGGATATCTTGTTATGGCAAAATATAAAAAAATGCCAGTCTCTAAGTTCAACCTTAGGGACTGGCATTTCTTAATTATTCAATTACAACTCATATCTTGGCAAGAACTACATTAACAACTGCAGTCCCAGATGCTAAGTACACTACCAATCAGGCCAATTCATACATTCCTGTACGGATTATCCTTCAATAGCAATCCTCTTAGCACCTTCAATTTCCTCAGCAGCTTTCTTTGGAACAGAAAGTCTTAAAATACCACTTTCATATTTAGCCTTTATATCGTCCTGAGTAATTGCATTACCAACGTAGAAGCTTCTGCTCATAGAGCCGGCATAACGTTCCTTTCTGATATACTTGCCTTCCTTGTCCTGTTCATCCTTATCAAGACCCTTAGCGGCACTGATTGAAAGGTAACCATTATCAAGCTGTATATTGATTTCGTCTTTCTTAAAGCCTGGTAAATCAATATCAACTTCATAGCCGGAATCAGTTTCTCTGACATCAGTCTTCATTTCGTGGCTGGCGTGTTTACCATATAAAGCTTTTTCAACTTCAGGAAATCCGAAGTTCATCCAATCATCATTAAATAAATTCTCTCCAAAAATACTAGGCATTAACATAAGTCATCGCTCCTTTTTTAATAAACTATTTGTTCGGCTGAACCTTTCGTTCATTCAGATTGGATATATAAATAACCAATCCCCAGGATTACATATTCATCTGAACTATTACCTTGTTTCTTTGGAACATCTGGAATGGCGTTATCTTAATTACTATTTCTTAACTCCCTTTCCTTTGTTCTGGCTATGTTATATACCTAATTATTAGCACTGTCAAGTGGTGAGTGCTAATAATTTATAAATAGTTTATAATTATTTCGATTCTTACTATTTCAGAAGTGTTGAAAAGACTGTACAGGATAAGCTGGTCAGCAGGTAAATTGATTGACAAATACTGTTATAAAGCCTACAATAAATATAATATATTAGTACGTTAATTAATTTCTATTATGATTTGTCAAATTCGTGTGAAGTAATCTGAAGGGAATTGGATTGTGATTTCGATTTTACATTTATTAATTTATTATTAAATTCTAATCGGTATACAAGGACGTAAATTTATACAAAAGGAGTATATTAATATGAACAAAAAGATAGCGAGTAAATTGTGTGCTATTGGCTTGATATCTTCTATTGTCTTATCAGGATGTGGTAAAGCAGGTATAACAGGTGGAAGTATAGATGAATCAGCAGGTGGCACAGATAAAGTTGTCTCTTTAAAAGTGTGGACGGAAAAGGATGGTCTGGATGTCATGAACAAAATGCTAGACAGCTTTAAGGAACAATATAAAGATGAAGCAGAGTTTGATATAACGGTTGAAATCCAGGCAGATTCACAGGTTCGTGATGTTATGCTTACAGATGTACACAATGGTGCAGATGTGTTTTCATTTCCAGATGATCAGATTATATCATTAACGGCTGGCGGAGTTCTGACAGAGGTACCCAATGCAGATGAAATAGCAGCAGCTAATGTAAAGGAGTCAGTCGAAGCAGCGACTCTGAATGATACATTATACGGCTATCCTATGACAGCAGATAATGGATATTTTATGTATTATAATAAAGAATATTTTTCAGAAGATGATGTTAAGTCATTAGATAAAATGTTGTCAATTGCAGCAGCTAACAATAAAAAAGTTGCTATGGAGTTTGATTCAGGATGGTATCTTTATACATTTTTCGGAAATACAGGACTTAGTCTTTCTATTAAACCAGATGGTATAACTAATGAATGTAACTGGAATTCGCAGACAGGTGATATAACTGGAGCAGCTATAAAGCAGGCACTTGATAGTATAGCAGCTAATCCAGGGTTTGTAAGTATGCCTAACGGAGATATAGCTGAACACATTAAAAGTGGTGATGTTATAGCAGGAATAAGTGGTGTATGGGATGTTATGAATGTAAAGGAAGCCTGGGGAGAGAATTATGGTGCCTGTAAGCTGCCAACATATACAGTTGCAGGAAAGGAAGTTCAGATGTCTTCGTTTACAGGCTATAAGATGATGGGCGTGAACTCTTATTCAAAGAATAAAGAATGGGCATGCAGGCTTGCTGACTGGCTGACTAATCAGCAGAATCAGGAGCTTAGGTTTAAAGAGAAAAATCAGGGACCATCTAACAGTAAGGCAGCAGAATCAGATGAAATCAAAAAAGTGGCTGCAATACAGGCAATCATTGCACAGTCCCAGTATGGAACATTACAAAGAGTAGGAAACAGCTACTGGGATGCCTGTAAGAAGTTTGCTAATACGGTGCTTAGTGGTAATAATGGTGGTTTATCAGATCAGGAAGTTATGGATACATTAGTTAATGAAATTACAGCTTCTGCTGTTAAGTAGCAGTAAGATGATCAAAGTTGATTTACTGTGAGTAGAAAAGATTGGAGAACAAGCATGAATAATAAAAAAAGAACGAGCCTGAAGACACTGATATTATTGCCGGTATTTATACTAGGTGCTTTAACAATAATATGTAATGTTATGGCTATAAACAATATAAGAACTGTTAACTCTAATGCCGCTGATATAACAGATAACTGTATGATGAGTGTTTCAGATCTTGGTGAAATAAAGAATGATATACAGGTTATTCATACACTTGGATTATCACATATTATTGCAACAGATCTTAATACTATGATATCAGTAGTAGGCGAGATTAATGATAATCAGGAAGAATTAGAACAAAAGCTGGATGAATATAAGAAATATGTCCAGACTGATGATATGGATACATATAATTCATTAGTAAGTAATTATAATACTATGAAATATGAGCTTGGAAACATTATGGCATACAGTGCTTTAGGCAAGAATGAGGAAGCATATGCTATTGCTAACGGAGTTGTAAGTGATAGCAGCACAGCAATCCAGAATGATATAGAGGTGTTAAGCACTCATGCCAATGATACAGCTTCTGAGGCAAGAGAAAGGCTTACCAGTGTGTATGTAAGTTCACTTGTCAGCAATGGTATAGTTATTATTATAAGCGTTATATTGATTATTGTAGCAATATACTGTGTTATGAAGTATGTTATCAAACCAATTATCGCAACTAATAAAGATATCAGGGATATTATTGATGGAATCGATAATGGAGAAGGAGATCTGACAAAGCGTGTAAGAGTTATTTCTAATGATGAGATAGCAGATCTTGGCAACGGTATCAATCTTTTTATGGATAAGCTGCAGGAAATACTTAAGCTGATTATAGAGAATACTAACTATATGGAAAATGTTGTTGCTGAGGTTGATGGAAGTGTTGTCAAATCCAATGACAGTGCTTCAGATTTATCTGCCATGACAGAGGAATTATCTGCAACTATGCAGGATGTAGGACTTTCTGTTAATACTATTAATGACAATGCTGATGATATACTAAAAGATGTTGAGATTATAGCAACTAAGTCTGATAATATTAATCAGTTCTCAAAGGAAATGAAGGCAAATGCAGAAAAAATAGAGAGTGATGCAAGATATAATATGGTTCAGACAGGTGAAAAGGTTGGGAATATATTAGATGTTCTTAATAAGGCAATAGAAGATAGTAAGAGTGTTGACCAGGTAAATAACCTTACGAATGATATTCTTAATATATCAAGCCAGACGAATCTGTTAGCACTCAATGCTTCAATAGAAGCTGCCAGAGCAGGTGAAGCGGGTAAGGGCTTTGCAGTAGTGGCAGATGAGATTCGTCAGTTAGCAGATTCAAGCCGTGAAACTGCCAACAAGATACAAAGTATTAACTCGGTTGTTGTTGCTGCTGTTAATAATCTATCAGATAATGCTAATAATCTGGTTTCGTATCTTCAGCAGACTATTCTTCCTGAATTTCAGACATTTGTTGATGGCGGCGTGAAATATAAAGAAAATGCTTCATATATAGAGAATGCAATGGATGAATTCGTTGAGAAAACAGATGTCCTGAAGAAAAATATGGATGAAATAGCTCATTCCATCAATACGATAACAACAGTAGTTGATGATGGTGCTGCTGGAGTTAATAATGCGGCTATAAGCACACAGGATCTTGTTGAGGATATAGTCAATATCAGCAATAAAATGATAGAAAACAAGAGCATTGCCCAGAATCTTAAGAATAGTACTAACATATTTGCAAAGTTCTGATTTTGAATATTGGGGAGAATTGTGGGAGTGCGTAGCACGGAACAATTCGTAGGTATCAAAGTCGGGGGCTTTTGCCCCCGACATCATCATATAATAAATATTTACAATTTTCATCTGCCAGTTTTAAAAAATGGGCAGACTATAGAATAAATTTACCTTTCAAAGCCTATATATTACTATGAATATTGACAGTATTCCAACAATATTGTATACTTAACAAGTTGATGAAATATTACTGGGAATGAGGTTCTCCCAGGAACGAGATAGCAATAGCTAAATCTTTCGTTCATAACCGCTTGATTATAAAGCTGATGACTTCTGCAAAGTGCAGGAGCTATCAGCTCTTTTTGCGCTAATATTTATTTAGAAAAGAGGATTGTTATGTTAAAAAGTATAGCGCTGATAATGTTAATTGGAATGTCTGCAGGCTGGGTATGCCGCAAGGTAAAGCTGCCGGGACTGCTTGGAATGTTATTTACAGGTATTATATTAGGACCGTATGTTTTTAACCTACTGGATTCGTCAATTCTTCTAGTGTCGGCAGATATAAGAAAGATAGCACTTGTAATTATTCTTACAAGAGCAGGACTGACACTTAATTTAGAAGATTTAAAGAAAGTTGGAAGACCGGCATTTCTTATGTGTTTTGTGCCAGCGACATTTGAGATGATTGGTATGATTATACTTGCACCACGTCTGCTTGATGTAAGCCTGATTGAAGCGGCAGTAATAGGTGCGGTTGTGGCAGCAGTATCGCCAGCTGTAGTTGTGCCTGAGATGATAAAGCTTATGGAAGAGGGATATGGAACAAAGCAGGGAATTCCACAGCTTATATTAGCAGGTGCATCTGTTGATGATGTCTATGTTATAGTTATGTTCACTGCATTTACATCACTGGCACAAGGCAGCAATGTTTCAGTTATGAGCTTCGTTAATATACCAGTATCAATAATATTTGGCATAATTATAGGAATTATAATAGGAAAAGCTCTGGCAGTAGTCTGGAAGAAGGTTCATATCAGGGATACAGTAAAGGCTGCAATATTTTTAAGTGTGGCACTTCTGCTTGTGGGTGTTGAGGCATCATTAAATACTCCAATTACATTTGCTTCATTAATATCTGTAATGTTTATTGGGATTGCACTTAAGAAGGACAGACCAGAGGTGGCTTTCAGGTTATCACAGAAGTATAATAAAATGTGGGTATGGGCAGAAGTTATGCTGTTCGTGCTAGTAGGTGCAACAGTTGATATAGGCTATGTGGCATATGCCGGTGTATCGGCAATCGTGATTATAATAGGAGCGTTAATTTTCAGAATGGCTGGAGTTGCTTTGTGTATGGCAGGAACTAAGCTGAAGCTGAAAGAAAGGGTATTCTGTATGCTTGCATACACACCTAAGGCAACTGTTCAGGCGGCTATAGGCGGAGTTCCATTGTCAATGGGACTTGCGTGTGGCAATACAGTGCTTATAGTAGCAGTATTAGCAATAATAATAACAGCACCACTTGGGGCATTTGCCATTGATATGACCTATAGAAAGCTGCTTAAGAAAAGCTAGGGAGAATTAAGATAAATTAGATAGCTTATTAGAAATAAGGAAGACTCATAGCAGCTAATAGTGGTTGAAAGAAGTTTAATAGAAAATAGAATGGAGAAAATATGGATACTAAAGCAAAATCACAATTCAGATTATTATTTCCGTGCTACTTCTCATTTTTTGTAAATGGAGCAATGGTATTGTTAGTTGGAGCAATACTTCCATATATTATAGAAGAAGCAGGAATTAATTACAGCGTAGCAGGAGGTTTTTTATCGGCATTTGCAATAGGCAATCTTCTTGCGAGTTTTGTCAATCCGCCGATGGCTTCACGGATAGGAAGAAAAGCAACAATTGTTATATTTTCAGCATTTATACCAGTAATGCTGCTTGTTATAACATTTCTTCCACCAGTGCCGGTTATATATGCGGCATTTATACTTATTGGAATAGGCAGAGGCTCAGTAAGCATAATCAATAACGCAGTTGTTAATGATAATTCTAACGGCAGACCAGCCGCACTTAACCTTTTACATATGACATTTGCGGCAGGTGCGTTTATTGCACCATTTATTACATCGCTTTACACAAGTTTTGGTCTGGGCTGGAGAGCAGCTGCATATACAATAATTATAGGCTCAACATTATCAGTTATATTATATGTGTGGATGAGAATAGACTATAACTGGCCTCTGGAGTCTAAGAAGGCTAAAGAAAATGCTTCTGACGGCAATGCAAAGCCATTTTATAAAAATAGCATTTTCTATATAATGGGCTTTTTATTATTCTTATATCTTGGACTTGAGAATTGCGTAAATGGATGGTTTGTAACATATTTTAAGAGCATGGATATAATGAGCAGTACATATGCAACCAACCTTGTATCGGTTACCTGGATAATGGTTATGCTTGGAAGACTTCTCACAGCTAAGATATCATCAAAGGTTGATAAGAATAAGCTTATATCTGGATACTGCGTTGCTACAACAGTATTCTTTATATTACTTACAGCAACCCATAATCTTGCAGTTATTACTGTAGCTATTGCAGGACTTGGCTTCTTCTTTGCGGGAATATATCCAACAACAGTATCAAGTGTTGGCAATATAATTAAAGGTTCAACAACAGGAATGTCATTATTTCTGGCCATTGCCGCATTAGGCGGAATTGTTACACCACAGATAGTAGGTTTCCTTGCTGACAGAATAGGAATGACAGCGGCAATACTTGTATTAGCGTTCAACGCTGCAGGTATGCTTATAATGTCAGGAACTAATGTGTTGATGAGAAGAAAAGAAACACATATATAAATGACTATATGAAATATGATTTTATGTGATTTTATATTTACAAATTAAAGCATATAAATGTATAATAATGGTAGTTAAGAGGTATATTTATACTGACGGTGAGGAAGTGCAGATTACAGATGAGAATAATGTATGGATTGTTAATTGCTATTGAGATTATTCTTATGGGAATATGTTCATATAAAGCAATGAATAAGAAAGGCAGACTGGCAAAGATAGTATTTATATATGAAGCTGTTGCAGCATTTTGTGGCATAGTATTTCTTGTGTATATATATGTTCCAGGAATAACTATCACAACGCTTTGCAAGAGCCTTACATTGATATGCTTTGACTGGATTCTTATTCTTCTAATGTACTACACGCAATATTATACAGGATTGTTTCATGGAGTTAAGTTTATTAAAGAGGTAATGATTGCATTTTCAGCAATAGACAGCGTTATGCTTATTGCCAATGTATGGAATCATCAGATATTTACTATAACAGAGATTAATGATTATGAGATTGTAACAGAATTTGTGAAGACCAGTTTCTTTTATAAGGCACATTTTATATATAATTATCTTGTTTTCTTTTTATTGCTTTTATCCTTTATGTTTATGATAGCGAACTCATCTAAGTTCTACAGTTTCAGATACGAGATAATATTTATAGCACTTTTAATTGTATTTATTCTTGACCTTGTGACAATAAGGTCACAGTCGATATATGATGTGTCTATGCCGGCATACGGAATTATGTGTATTCTTATATACTATTTCACGTTAAGATATATACCTAATGAGCTTATAGAGAATACGCTGTCCCTTATTATTAAAGATATGAATAGTGGAATTGTGTGTTTCGATAACAGGGGAAGATGTATATATTGTAATGATATATTAAAGAATATTTATAATATTGGAACAGAATATATTGATGTTGAGAGAAAATATTCGGAATGGCTTAATGAGCGTGGAAGTGACAGAAAAGATACGATGAAGACTGAAACAACAGTATCTTTTCACGATATTAAGAAATATTATGAGGTTGTATACAAGAGAATATTTGATGATAAGAATAATTTTGTATGCGATTATTTCATATTTAATGATAAGACAGAAGACATACAGTCACTTGAGAAAGAGAAGTATAAAGCAACCCATGACAGGCTTACGGGACTTTATAACAAGGATCAGTTCTACATAGAAACATACAAAATCCTTCATAGAAATGCAGATGTGCCATATTGTATGTTATGCAGTAATATAAGGGATTTTAAGTTCGTTAATGAATTATTTGGAATAGAAAAAGGTAACGAAGTTCTTGTAAAGCAGGCAGAGATAATGAAAGAATATGCCAGTGATGATGTCATAGCAGCAAGAATTAACAGTGACCGTTTTGCTATGCTTATTCCTAAGAAGAGTTTCAGTGTTGATATGATATTATCTATAATTCACAGGATGCAGGATTATTTTAAAGATAGTTCATTCCATCTGCACATTTTTACAGGTGTTTATGATATAAGTGATTTGGAAGAGCCTGTAAGTATTATGTGTGATAAGGCTAATCTTGCAAGTGAAACTATTAAGAATGAATATAAGAGCAATATAGCTTATTATACAGAAAGACTTTTTGAAAGCTCTATTGAAGAAAGAAGAATTATAGGAGAATTCGAGAGAGCAATAAGTAATAATGAGTTTGAAATGTACTTACAGCCACAGGTAGACTCTAGCGGTAATTTATACGGAGCAGAAGCACTTGTTCGCTGGCAGCACCCTGAAAGAGGACTTTTATCTCCGGCAATATTTATTGATGTACTTGAAAAGACCGGCTTTATATATAGGCTTGACAGATATATGTGGGATAAAGCAGCTAAGAAGCTTAGCGAATGGAAGAAAGAGGGAAAAGACCAGTATCACATATCGGTTAATATATCGACTAAGGATTTCTATCTTGTAGATGTATATGAAACATTTGTCGGGCTTGTTGATAAATATGACATTGACCCTGTTAATCTTAAAATAGAGATTACAGAAACAGCATTAATGTCTGATTTTGACAAAAATATGGGGATAATCAGGCGTTTGCAGAACTATGGATTTAATATAGAGATTGATGATTTTGGAAGTGGATACTCATCACTTAATATGTTAAAGGACATAAGTGCAGATGTATTAAAGATTGATATGGGCTTCTTAAGAGCCTCGGAAAATGAGGCGAAAGGACTTGATATTCTTGAAAGCATAATAACACTTGCTGGAAAGCTTGGAATGAAAGTTATAACAGAAGGTGTTGAAACAAAAAAACAGCTCTATATGTTAGCAGAGATGGGGTGTGATATGTATCAGGGATATTATTTCTCTAAACCAATACCGGTTGATGAGTTTGAGAAGAAGTATAACATTAAGTAATAAGTAAATTGTATTCTGGGCTGCTGCATTTTGTGGCAGCCTAATATAATGATAGGCGTAAGTGTCACAGCGCACTTGATACAAGCGTTATATAAGCCAAAATGTGCGTAGAAATGAGGATATATATGATAACAGGCACAATAAAGAAGAATTGGAAAATGTTAATTACAGTTCTTGCAGCAGTAATAGGCGTACTGGCAGTACATCAGCCAGAAAATGCTGTATGTTACGCAGCAGATAATGACACAGCGGCTATAGAGATAAGAACCTCAAAGGATTTGTTGGAAGCCTCTAAGAATAGTGATGGCAGTTATGTCCTTATGGCTGATATTGATATGTCAGTATTTGGGGCGGACGGCTGGAAGCCTTGGAATTTTAATGGAACATTTGATGGCAATGGACATACACTTTACAATATGGACATTAGTACTGTTACAGATGTTACAGAAAAGGCTTATGATGGAAACCTTAAAGAATATGATACTTATTATGCCGGGCTTTTTGGAATAACCAAGAATGCAGTTATTAAGGATCTTAATATAAAAGGTGCATATGTAAATATAAGCGAGAGTGATGATGGTAATCGTAATAAGAGCATATTAGCTGCTATATTGGCAGGTTATATGGATAATACGACAATCACAGGCTGTAAAGTGGAAGGTTATGTATCCCTCAAATCAACAGCAGCTATGTGGGGAACTGCGGGTATTGCAGGCTTTGGTAACGGAAATATAAGTGGTTGTGAGGCAGATGTTACACTTGTATGTACAGATGCAGATAAGAATCCTGCTGACAGAGATGAGCAGTTTATGGGTGGTATATATGCCGATGGCTATATCAATGTAAGTGACTGCGTAGTTAATATTGATGGGTATATATCTGAACACGGATATGTTCATTCAGGCGGAATAACAGGACTTTATATATTATATCCTGTTACAGGAAGCTATGTTGCTGATATTGCAGGCAACATAATAAATGGAAAGATAACATTTTTTGAGGATAATACAGACAGACGTGCATATTGCAAGGCTGTTGCAGGTGAAAGAATGAATCTTTATTCAACTTCTGTTGCTAATACAGATAATTTTGTAAGAAACGAAGTGCATGATTATACAGTAGATTTAAAGCCTGACAATTATGTAAGAAAGACATATTCTGTAGATAATCCATATGAGAATGAGCAGAAGCTTGTCAGCTCAGAGGATAACAGTACAGAGAGCAGTGATAATGGACTTATTAAGGCAGGAAGCACTAATAATGCTTCGCATAGCAATGTATTAAATATGAGCATGCCAGTAAGGGTTATTGTTATTGTAGTAATGATAGCAGCAGCGGTTGGTATCTATTATTATATAGCAGGAAAGATAAGGAAAAGCAGAAAGAAATAAAAATATCATTAAAGAAGTAAAAAAATAGCACAAAGAAACAGTACAGGGAAATTCAGAAGAAATAAATAAAAAACAGGCACTGAATAAAAATGTATAGTTGGAATGGAGATGTAAAAAATGCAGTTTACAGATGAACAGTTTAAGAAAGACTCTGAACAGTTGATAGACTTTATATATAAAAGTCCAAGTCCATACCACGTTGTTAATAATATAGCGGCAGTTCTTAATGAAAATGGATTCATACGCTTAAGTGAGGGTAAAGCCTGGAAGATTAATCCGTCAGGACGTTATTATGTAATAAGAGGTGGTTCTTCAATTATAGCTTTTAATATGCCAAAAGCAGAAAGCTATAAGGGTTATAATATAACAGCCAGCCACAGCGACTCTCCTTCTTTTAAGGTAAAAGAAAATCCAGAGATAACAATAGATAAACATTACATAAGCCTTAATGTAGAGAAATATGGCGGAATGATAATGTCAACGTGGCTTGACAGACCATTGTCAGTTGCAGGACGTGCAGTAGCGATTAGCAGGTCAGGCATTAAAGAATATCTTGTAAATGCAGATAAGGACCTGCTTGTAATACCTAACCTTGCAATACATATGAATCGTAGTGTCAATGATAACACAAGTCTTAACCCACAGAAGGATATGCTTCCTTTATTTGGTGATATTAATGCCAAGGATAACTTTGATGAGTATATAAAGTCTTGTATACAATCTGAAGACAAGGATAAAGAAAGCGTTGCAGATGAAAGCCTTACAACAGAACTTTTCTTATATAACAGGGAAAAAGGCAGAATATGGGGCTGCAACGATGAATATATATCAGCACCAAGATTAGATGACATACAATGTGCGTATTCATCTTTAATGGCTTATATTAAGGCATTGGAGAGTATTTCAGATAATTATGATAAAGTAAATGTATGCTGTGTATTTAATAATGAGGAAGTCGGAAGCACAACAATGCAGGGAGCAGACTCTACATTTTTATCAGATGTATTAGAAAGAATAAGTATAGCGTATGGTCTGGACAGGGAAAAGTATATGATGGCAATAGCTTCATCATATATGGTATCTGCTGACAATGCACACGCTGTACACCCTAACCACACAGATAAGGCAGACCTGACTAACAGACCATATATGAATGAAGGAATTGTTATTAAATTTAATGGCAATCAGAAATATACGACTGACAGTGTGTCTTATGCCATATTCAAGGACATATGTGACAAAAGAAATGTTCCATACCAGACATATGCTAACAGGTCGGATATAGCCGGCGGCTCAACACTTGGCAATATATCTAATTCACACGTATCAGTTAATACTGTCGATATAGGACTTGCGCAGCTTGCAATGCACTCAGCATATGAAACAGCAGGTGTGAAAGATACAACTTATATGATAGAGGCACTGACAGGCGTATTTTTAAGATAGTAATTTAATAGTTTAATAACTGATATATGTAAATATATATTAATCATACAGAATAATATATATATTTTAATGTTAGAATTTTTTGGAAAATAGAATATGTGCAGGCTCAGATAAATGGCAGTTAGTAAAGAATACATTTACAGCATCTTTATAATCGCTCATTTTCTGAGCCTTTTTAATAGCCTTGGCTTCTTTTTTGCAGTCACCAAATGCGTATTCCATATAGCACCACATTTCTTTCATACGGTGGATAGCGTGCTTATCACCTGACATTATCTTAAGGCGTTCTTCATACACATAGTTATGGAGCTTTCGCATATTATCTTTATCCTCTTTAAGGTTTCTTGCATATTCATAAGGATTATCACTTACAAGTGCATTGATAAGTCCGGGGTCAGCGACAAGTCCGCGCCCAAGCATTATGCAGTGTGGCAGTGGTGATTTGCTGTTTTCATCAGTATAAGCATAATCTTTAAGAAATGTAATATAATCATTTCGAGTAAATATGTCACCATTGTAACATACAGGGTTGCGGCTTTCTTTAATTGCCAGCCTGAAAGCTTCCTTATTAATGTCACCACGGTAATAATCAGTTCTTACTCTTGGGTGGATAATTAATTCCTCAAGGCTGAACTTATTATATACTTCAAGGATATTGTACCATTCATCAGGTGATTCAACTCCGATACGTGTCTTTACAGATACTTTTATATTGTTGTGCTGAATGTAATTATCGGACATTATTTCATAAAGTATGCGTTCAAGCCTGTCAGTATCTGCAAGCATTCCTGAGCCTTTTGATTTGGAAACGACTGTTCCAGAGGGACAGCCTGCATTAAGGTTAATTTCATTATATCCGAAGTTATCAAAAAGCATATGGGCTGTCCATATGAAATCCTCTGAATTATTAGTCATTATCTGTGGTATTGAATTGATTAAATTATTATTTCTGTCAATATCACGCATTTCCTTTGCTAGAAATTTTTCTGTCTGGTTAGGTGATATAAATGGCATAAAATACTTGTCAATTTTGCCGTGTCCGAAGAATTCATCGAAGGCATTACGGAACATATAATCCGTAAGTCCCTCCATAGGGGCAAGATATACTTTGGTGTTAGACATATTTCCTCATTTCCTGTACATTACATAATTTTCTTTTTCTGCTGTCTTGCAGTTATGGCAGTAACCATTTGTCTAGGTACCCATTTTGCCACAGTTGTGCCAAGCTTCATCATTAGAGTAGGAACAATTGTGACTTTGCCCCGAAACATCTGTCTTAATGCATAAGAAGCACAGTAAGTGGCTGATATTCCCGGAAGTGCAAAGGTCACATTAGCTACATTATTAAAGTTGGTGTTAACAGGGCCGGGACATAACATACATATGTGAACCCTGCTCTTAGCCTCACGGAGTTCCTCATTAATGGCACTTGTAAGACTTGTCACATAGCTTTTAGTAGCATAATAAGTAGACATATATGGACCTCCCGGAAGAAGTCCTGCACTGGAAGCTACATTCATAATGTAACCACGGTTTCTTTTCTTGAAAGTCTTAACCATATATTTGGTAAGAATATGGGTTGCCTTTATATTTACATTAATCATAGATAATTCTTTATTAAGGCTTGTTTTATCAAAGCTTCCAAGGTCGCCAAATCCAGCGTTATTAATGAAGATATATATATCCTTCTTTGCCAATGTCCTGCCAAGCTTAATGCAGGCATTTTCATCAGATAGATCACAGGTTATTATTTCACATCTTGTAGATAACTGCTGTGAGAGAAGAAGCATTTCTTTAGTATTTCTAGATACAAGGATAAGGTCATAGCCTTTCTTGCTTAAAAGCTTTGCCATTTCACGGCCAATACCGGAGCTTGCACCGGTTATGCAGGCAACGGCACGGCTGGATTTATTGGAATTATTAATATTATTCATATTAAACCTCATTTCTGCGCACAGATTAAAGCATAACAGTTTAGTGTCAGGTGCGCACAGACACGATTACTCCACTTGTAAAATTAAATGGACTGCATTACAATAGAAACATTATAACATAAAACAATAGGAGAGAAGTATGAAAAATCGAACCTTATTTAAACAAGAGTACATTGATGCGGCAATGAGAGCCAGCAATTTTGATAATAATAAGTACAAAATATTTAAAATGATATACAACATCTTCGGACTTTTATTTGGAATGGGCTGTATAAGATATCTTATATTCCAGATTATGGGGAGCGAGGAAGCCGACTGGTTTATGGTAATATTTTATGCGTGTGCTGCGGCTGTATTCCTTTATATAGGAATGATTGGAATGGACAGAAGCAATAAAAGAAAGTACCATAATATATATTCAAGAATGGTTGGAATTACATTTACATATGATATCGACGCAGAATATATTGTTGTAACCGATGAGGAAGACGACAAGGACACATTCAGTTGGGACGATATAATTAAATGGAATCAGGATACGGAAAATATATATCTTTTTGTGTCTGCTGATGACTGCCTTGTAATTAATAAGGAAGGCTTTGTTGAAGGGACATATAAAGATTTAATCGAACTTGCAACAGCAGTTATGGGACTTAGGGATGATGAGGAGAATATTAATGGATAATATAAGCGTTAGAATTAATAACACAGATACACAGGATAATGCAAATGGTCTTTACATAAGAATATTAGAGGCTGACGAGATTACAGACATATATAATGAACATATAGTAACAGACTTTCCGGCATCAGAGGTTAAGCCTCTTAGTCAGATGTTAAGAAAGAGAGAGCAGGGACAGTATTTTGTATATGGAATGTTTGAGGATAATGGAGAGCTTGCAGGATATGCGTATTTTATAAAATGCAGTAATAAAGATGTATATCTTCTTGACTATCTTGCGATAGTTAAGAATAAGCGTTCAAAGCATTTAGGTTCAACATTTTTACAGGAGTTAAAGAATATTGCAGTAAATGATGACAGGCTATTAATGCTTGAGGTTGAAAATCCTGACTATGCAGATGAGGGTGCAGCTAAGGATTATATGATTAAGAGAATAGGCTTTTATAAGAAGAATGGAATGAAATTAAGCAATACAAGCTGTTATTTCCTTGGTAATGAATATAGAATATTGTATGCAGGCGATGAAGTAGAAGATGACTATATGGATGAGATAACAGATACTGTATACAGGGATTTCTTCGGAGATCAATTCGTGGATATGAATGTAAGATTTCATTAATAATAATAAGTAAAAGCCCTGATTGAGTTAATAATCTTTTGAAAATGTAATAACACCTTAAAAATAATAAGTGTACTAATTGACAAAATATGATTAGTTATCGCATAATATGACGTATGAATATGTATAATTATTCATATTCTGGCAGGTATATGTCTAGCGCATCAGGCATTTATCAGGCAGGTACTAAAGATTGCGCAGAAAAGAGGATTACAATGAACAATCAGGAAATGATGGAACTAACAACGGTTGATAAAAGTGAATTTGAAGAACTCGTTAAAGAGTGTACAAGATCAGGCTCCATTGACCAGAATTTATATATCGAATATGATGTTAAGAGGGGTCTTCGTGATAGCAATGGTAATGGTGTTCTTACAGGACTTACAGAAATTTCTGATGTATGTGGTAATGAGAATGTTCATGGTAGAAAGATACCTGTCGATGGACAGTTATATTTTCAGGGATATAATGTCCAGGATATTATAAAAGGCTCTACAAGAGATAGATTCCGTTTTGAGGAAGCAACTTACCTTCTTTTATTTGGTAACCTTCCTACAGAGAAACAGCTTGACAGCTTCCTTAGAATACTTGCTGATTTACAGGAACTTTCAGGTGCATTTATCAGAGATGTAATTATGAAGGCAACAAGTACTAATCTTATGAATTCACTTATGAAAAGTATCTTAAGCCTTTATTCATATGATGAAAATCCGGATGACATATCAATTCCTAATGTATTAAGGCAGTCGTTACAGCTTATAGCTAAGATGCCTTTGCTTACAGTATATGCGTATCAGTCATATAGACATTTTAAATTAGACGGAACGCTTATGATTAAGAATCCTAGGAAGGGATATTCAACGGCAGAGAATATTCTTTATATGTTAAGAGATGATGGACAGTTCACAGAGCTTGAAGCTAAGGTTCTTGATATCTGTCTTGTACTCCACGCAGAGCATGGTGGTGGTAATAACTCAACATTTACTAACCACGTTGTAACATCATCAGGAACTGATACATATTCAGCTATGGCAGCTTCAATCGCTTCCCTTAAAGGTCCTAAGCATGGTGGTGCTAACCTTAAGGTTCAGGAAATGTTCGCTGATATAAAAGCTAACTGCAAGGATTGGGATAATAAAGAAGAAATCTGTGCATATCTTAATAAAATTCTTGATAAACAAGCATTTGATGGTGCAGGTCTTATATATGGTATGGGTCATGCTGTATACACTAATTCTGACCCAAGAGAAGTTATACTTAAGAGCTTTGCGAAAAATCTTTCTGTTGAAAAGGGAATGGAGAAGGAGTATGCTCTTTATGAGACAGTAGAAAAAGAAGCAGGACAGCTTATTATGAACAAAAGAAAAATGTTCAAGCCGGTATGTGCCAATGTCGATTTCTACAGTGGATTTGTATATTCAATGCTTGGTATTCCAGAAGAAATGTTTACTCCTATGTTCGCAACAGCTCGTATTTCAGGCTGGTGTGCTCATCGTCTTGAAGAGCTTGTCAATGCAGGAAAGATTATTCGTCCTGCTTATAAGTATGTAGGCTGGCATAGGGATTATCCTAAGATGGAAGAACGCAAATAATAATTAGCAATTAAAGAGGTATTAATCAAAATGTCACAATATAAGGTAAGAAAGTTAAATAAGCCAATTAACTGTGTTGTTGAAGTGCCAGGTTCTAAGAGTATTACGAACAGAGCACTTCTTATGGCAGCGTTATCAGATGGGGAGTGCAGACTTAATGGAGTGTTATTCAGCGATGATTCAAGACATTTTCTTTCAAGTCTTATAGCATTAGGTTATGTTATACAGGTAAATGAAGTTGACAAATATGCAATCATAGAAGGACATAGTGGCAATATTCCTAAGAAAGAGGGCGTTATCAATGTAGGCAGTGCAGGAACAGCAGCAAGATTTCTTACGGCAATGTTAGCTTTTTCTGATGGACAGTATACAATAGAAAGTTCTGAGCAGATGAAGAAAAGACCAATGCTTCCTTTATTTAATGCACTTGAAGATATGGGAGCACATTTTGAGTTCCTTGAAAAAAACGGACATCTTCCAGTAAAGGTAACCGGTGCAGCTTTTGGCGGTAATAAGCCTAAGGCAGAGGTATCAATTGACATAAGTGAGAGTACACAGTTCTTAAGTGCACTTATGATGACAGCACCAATGCTTGACAGTGGTCTTAAGATTAATATTACAAGCAAGAAGACAGATGGCTCATATATAAGAATAACATCTAATATGATGAAGCAGTTCGGCTGTGAGGTTGTACACGAAGGGGCTGTATATCAGATACCTGCTGATGACAATTATGTTGCAGGTACATATCAGATTGAACCTGATGTGTCAGCAGCCTGCTATTTCTATGCGGCAGCAGCACTTACAGGTGGTTATGCCCTTGTTAAGAATGTAAGATATACTTCAATGCAGGGTGATATGAAGTTCCTTGAGGTGTTAAAGCAGTTAGGCTGTAAAGTTGAGGAAGAGCATGAAGGAATAAGTGTTACAGGTCCTGCTAATGGTGAATACAATGGCGTAGACGTAGATATGAATGACTTCTCAGATCAGACAATGACACTTGCGGCAATTGCTCCATTTGCAAAGACACCAACAATTATAAGAAATATTGAACATATAAGACTTCAGGAGTCAGATAGAATAGAGGCTATTGCCAATGAACTTAACAGCCTCTGCATAGATATTAAGAAGGGAAGAGACAGAATAGAAATTCTTCCAGGAAATGTTAAACCAGGCGTTGTAAAGACATACTCCGATCATAGAATGGCTATGGCATTTGCACTTATCGGGCTCAGAGTGGATGGCATTATAATTGATGATTATGAGTGTTGTGCGAAGACCTTTGAGGATTATTTTCAGGTGCTTGACAGGGCTACAAGGGAATAATGCGAGATGGCAGCTTTTGGTTAGTCGGACTTCGGACGATATAAGGCACGATATTAAGGTGTTAAGCTGGAGGTTATGGATTAGCCGGACTATATAAGGCTCGAAAAAAGGGAGGGCTGCTGGGATAAGGTGATGGTCAGGTAAACAGATTGGATATTTCTAAGACTTTCCGTGAAGGTTGTTGATAGGGACACAGCCGCTCAGACGAAACATCCGTGTTTCGTATTCGCTCACTCGTACATCCTTGTACGAGTGCTGTTGGACGTAGAGGGAAAGCCTAAGAAATATCACAATATGTTTAAAGAACCACCTCCTCACCCCGGCAACCCTCCCTTGATTTTTTTCGTTCCTTATATCTGTGTACTGCTTAATTTACACACGTTGATAAGTCCTACTTAGCCGAGAGAACAATAGCCTCACTCCACGAAATAAATTACGGCAAGCACTTACAAAACTTCCGTCTGGCAATCGCAGTTGTGTGGCATTAATATATTGCAAGCTGGGTACTGTTGAAGCCGCCGGCACTTAGCGGCTGTCCTTT
>ERZ860388.948-NODE-948-length-21038-cov-2.844588_pt1 | contig 21038 bp, 20 predicted proteins | sample MGYA00509978_ERZ860388 | MGnify/ENA primary metagenome ERZ860388 (study PRJEB30046, sample SAMN00715225) | human gut metagenome | study: EMG produced TPA metagenomics assembly of the A metagenome-wide association study of gut microbiota in type 2...
GTTCAGGGCAAAGTGCTTCATGTAAGCGTAGACGCCGTAGCTCTGGGCACCGGCAATGGAGCTGGCACCGATGTAACCGGCGAGGACGCTGTCCTCAGAGTAATATTCGAAGTTACGGCCGCAGAGCGGGCTTCTGTGAATGTTGACAGCCGGGGTCAGCCAGATGCCGATGTTGTTTTCTTTGACTTCCTCTCCGCCGGCTTTACCGATTTCTTCGATCAGCTCCGGATCCCAGGTGCAGGCAAGCAATGTTGCGCACGGCCATGCGGTCGTGTTGACGCCACACTGCGGCTGAATGCGAAGGCCTGCCGGTCCGTCTGCGGTCATGATATTCGGGATGCCGTACTCAGGCAGATTTCCCATGCCAAACGTGTTGGCAACTCCAGTGTTCGGCTGACCGCCGAGCAGATGAATGAGTGCTTCTGTCGGAAGCTTATCTACAAACTCGTCGAGCGTTTCTTTTCCTTCGACCACATTCATCAGGTTCGGATTCGTCTTTGCTGCCTCCATAAGCTCGCCAAAACTCTTTCTCTCCTGTGCCTTGACTGCCGGGAGGAAACCTTCCAGAGTCAGCTTATCCTGACGCTCCAGTCCTTCTTCCTCGACAAGGCCGTTATCGGTCGGAAGCGCTTCGTAGGTTCCATCCGCAAGGAGACGTTTTTCCAGCTTATGCGGAGCAGCAAGGCTGGTGTACTGTGCAGTCACTTTTGCCTCTGCCAGATCGTAGGTGAAGTCCAGTTTCTTCGCATCTCTTACATTGTTTCCAACGTAGAAGACGTAGCTTCCTGCCTCAAGAACATAGGCAGATTTTGCAACCTTTCCAAGATCATCAAAAGATGCCATATCTTCCACTGTAAAGGAAAGAACGACTCTCTGTGTCTCGCCTGGCTGCAGCAGTCTTGTTTTCCGGTAAGCGCCGAGCTCTTTGGCCGGTTTGCCAAGCTTGCCCTGCGGTGCGCCATAGTAGAGCTGTACAACTTCTTTTCCGGCACGTTTTCCAGTGTTGGTAACAGATGCTTTTACAACAATCTTTCCATCCTTCTCTTCTGCACCCAGAACTTCTGTCTCAAAGCTGGTGTAGGAAAGGCCGAAGCCGAACGGATAATTGACCTTCTCCGCTGCGCCAGGAATCGTCTCGAAATAACGGTAGCCAACGTAGATATCCTCGTTGTAATCCACGTAATAAACGGATTTATGGAAGTTCTCGGTGGATGGATAATCCTCGAGGGTTGCTGCGTAGGTATCAACCAGTTTACCGGATGGGTTGACGTCGCCTGTTACAACGTCCGCTGCCGCGAGGCCGCCTTCCATGCCGCCCTGCCATGCCATCAGCACCGCCGGAATCTCTTTGCAGTCTTTGAACCAGCTGGTATCAACCATACCGCCGACGTTCATGACAACGATGACATTTTTAAAGTTTGCTTTTACTTTTTCTACCATGGCTGCTTCGCCGTTTGTCAGGCAGAAGTCGCCGTTTTCGAAGATGCTGGCGCTCAGCTCGATCTGTTTTTTCTCATCCTCAAACAGCTCATAGCCTTCATCGTTGATCTGGCATTTGCGGTCCCAGCCCTCGCCGGAGAAACGGCAGATGGTGATGATTGCGGTATCGGTATATGCTTTCGCTTTTGTTACCAGCTCGTCCGGTACTTCCGGCTCTCTTGTCATGCCCGGTACAGCGCCTGCAGCATACTGTTCTTTTACATTTTTCTCATAGAATTCCGGAAGTTCATGGAACAGAGAAACCTCCCCCTCGGCCTCTTTGATCTTCATGCCTTCGTAGAAGTTGCGGATATACGCAACGGTAACGTCACCGCTTCCGCCGCCGCCTTTTACGTAATCAATCGTTCCTTTTCCAAATAAAGCTACTTTTGTGCCTTTTGCGAGCGGCAATGTCTCGTTCTCGTTTTTCACCAGAACCATACCCTCGCCTGCTGCTTTTCTGGAAAGTGCGATATGTTCCGCGCTTCCTGTTACCCTTTTTCCGTCTTTTCCCAGCGGCAGAACCGGCTGGTAAAGACTTCTCTGCCATTTACCCATTTTAAGCTTACCTCCTGTATTTTCCGGTGCGCAGATTGCTTTCCGAACGCGCCCCATTCTGTCTTTATGATACGAAGTTTTGGAGTGGATGTCAATTGATTTTTCAGCATTTTATCCTGTTTTTCGTTTCTTTTTCTTTCGATTTTATTCTATTTTGCCAATTTTTCAGGCATCCGTCGTTTCTTTCCTTTCTCTCAATATCTTGATCCGTAGGTGGATGCTCCGTCTGCGTCTCCCCGGTGTTTCTGCTGCCTGTCGCTTTTCTGTTATATCAGACACTTTTCTCATTTTGTGGATTGTCCGAAAAATAACAGCGTTCTATACTAAAGCGTGTCTGAAAACAAAACATCGGCATCCCCTTTTTCAGGTTCTCTTCGGGATACAACAAAAGAATGGAGTTTTCTTATGAAGGTACTGATTTTATCCTGCAATACTGGCGGTGGCCACAATGCTGCGGCCTCTGCATTAAAAGAAAGTCTGAATTTTTATCACCACGAAGCCGAGGTTCTGGATCTGATGAGCCTCGGGCGAAAGCATACCTCCGCACTGGTCGGCGGAGCTTATGTGAAGCTTGTCTCCGTTTTTCCGGCCGGCTTCGGCGCACTCTATCAGCTTGGTGAGCTGGTACGGAAATTTCCCTGGAAATCCCCCGTTTACTATGCAAATGCGCGGCTTGGAAATGCGCTTGCAGATTATATTGATCAAAACCATTTTAATGCCGTTGTCACCACACATCTTTATCCGGCGGAAACACTGACCTGGATGAAACAGAAAGGACGGCTGACGATTCCCTGCGTTGCCGTTGCCACCGATTACGCGTGCATTCCGTTCTGGGAAGAGACGAACTGCGATTACTATGTGGTTCCGCACAAGGATCTGATCCCGGAGTTTGCATCCTGCGGTATCCCGGAAGAAAAACTGCTTCCTCTCGGTATTCCGGTGCGGCCCGCATTTGCGCGCCCTGCATCCAAAGAGGATGTGCGCCGCCATCTCGGTCTTCCCGAGAATGCTCCGCTGTTTCTCGTCATGAGCGGCAGTATGGGATTCGGCAAAGTGCATCTGCTCGCACATGAACTCGTTTCCCGGCTGGAAAACGGCGAACAGGCTGTGATCATCTGCGGAAATAATAAAAAACGGATGCGTTCGCTCCGGCTGCAGTTCCATAAGAACCCAAATGTACATATCATCGGTTTTACACGCCACGTTGCGGAATATATGGCCGCTGCCGATGTGCTGTTTACAAAGCCTGGGGGCTTAAGCAGTACCGAGGCCGCTGTGCGGCGCGTTCCGCTCGTCCACACTGATCCGATTCCGGGTTGCGAAACAAAAAACCGTGCTTTTTTTGTCTCACGCGGAATGTCCGTGACCGGCGCACATCAGAAAGAGCTGGCAGAGGCCGGTATTTCGCTTGCCCACGATGATGCACGTCAGATTGCGATGCGCGATGCCCAGCGAAAAAACAGCCATCCGCAGGCGGGAACGGCAATTACACACCTTTTGGAAAAATTAGTTTCGGAGTAACTGCTTATGATGCTTACTGCTTATCTGTTTTATAGTTTCTTCGGGTACCTCTCGGGCAGCGTACTGTATTCGTACCTGATTCCAAAATACTTCTGCCACGTGGATGTCCGAACTGTGAATGAAGATCAGAATCCCGGTGCCTTCAACGCCTTTTCAGTGGCCGGACCGCGGATTGGGCTGCTCTGCGTCCTGTGCGATATCGGGAAGGGATTTCTGCCGGTGTTTCTGGCGGCGCACAGTTCCGCTGTTTCGATGGGTTCCTGGATTTTCGCCCTGATTCTGCTCGCCCCGGTGGCCGGACACGCATGGCCGTTTCTGCAGCCTGCGAAAGGCGGAAAGGCGATCTCTGTCTCGTTCGGCGTGCTGCTCGGCCTCCTGCCGTATCTGCGACCGGCGCTTCTTCTGGCGGCGTTTTATCTGACGTTTTCGTTGATTCTCATTATCCAGCCACACAGTCTGCGCTCGATCGTTTCGTTCTCCGGGTTTGCCGTTGCCGCACAAATTTCCCGCTTTCTTCCGTCCGTGCGGCTCGGCAGTCTGCTGGTATCGCTCGTGGTCTGCCTCCGCCATCTTTTCAGCCTGCGGGAGCATGAGACCGAAAATGCTGCATTTACAATTCAGTCTTTGTCTGCTAAAATAAGGAAAAAGCAGAAAAAAGAATAATATTTACAGTTCATTTAAAACAGCGGCAAACAATTTACTTCAGGAGGATTGACACATGATTTCAGAAAAAATGGTAACTCTCGGCACAAAAAAATCGGTAATCCGCGAGATTTTCGAATACAGTAAAAAACGCGCTGCCGAGATCGGCTCCGAAAATGTCTTTGATTTCAGTATCGGAAACCCAAACGTGCCGGCTCCGGCCTCCGTTCATGAGACCATCAAGGAGCTGCTCGATTCCAAAGACGATTACTATCTCTTCGGCTACACCTCCGCGCAGGGCGATGCCGATACCCGCGCCGCCGTTGCAGCCGACCTGAACAAACGCTTTGGTACCGCGTTCCATGCCGACAACTTCTACATGACCTGCGGTGCAGCCGCTTCGCTCCGCATCGTCCTTGGCGCTTTAACCGTTCCGGGCGACGAGTATATCGTATTTACCCCGTACTTTCCGGAATACCGTGTTTTCATCGAATCTGCAGGCGCAGCCATGATCGAAACGCCGGCTGATTCTTCCACGTTCCAGATCGACTTTGACCGCCTCTCGGCCGCTGTCACAGCGCACACCAAAGGCGTTTTCGTCAATTCCCCGAACAATCCGTCCGGCGTTGTCTACACAGAAGAAAGCATTCAGAAGCTCGCTGCTTTTCTGGAAGCAAAATCTGCCGAATACGGCCATCCGATTTATCTGATCGTTGATGAACCGTACCGCGAGCTTGTCTACGGAGACGTGGAAGTTCCGTATCTGACAAAATATTACAAAAACACGCTGGTCTGCTACTCCTACAGCAAATCCCTCTCCCTGCCGGGCGAGCGTATCGGCTACGTTCTCGTTCCGGATGAGGTCGATGATGCAAGAACCATCTACGCAGCCGTCTGCGGTGCCGGACGCGCCCTCGGCTTCGTCTGCGCACCAAGCCTGATCCAACACGTCATCGCCAAATGCGCAGGACAGGTTTCTGATCTTTCGGTCTACAAGAAAAACCGCGATCTGCTGTATGATTCATTAACCGCCTACGGCTTCACCTGCGTTCACCCGGACGGCGCTTTCTATCTCTTCATGAAAACTCCGGAACCGGACGCGTATGCATTCTGTGAGAAAGCGAAAAAACACGAACTTCTTCTTGTACCCGGCGATGACTTCGGTGCACCGGGATTTGTTCGGATCGCTTACTGCGTTACTACCGCACAGATCGAGCGGGCACTGCCGGCATTTAAGGAACTGGCAGGAGAGTATTTTGCATAATTTTTCAACTGTCAACTTTTCTTAAATAGATGTTGGGGTCAAAAGGCTTTTTGACCCCTTTGACCCCGGTATCTTACATATAGTAAAAAACGGACACTGCTTCATCTTTGAAACGCAGCGTCCGTTTTTCTTTTATTCTCCTACATCCTGTTTTCCAATCACAACTTTACATCTTTTCTTCCACATCCCTGTTCTGACACACGCATACCGCTCGCTTTCGATGATCTGTTCCATCGCTGCCGCTCCTTTCTTTTGAGCTATCTCAATCGCATAAGGCGGGCAGGACTTGAACCTGCATTCTGTGCCTTATCCTCTACGAAAAATTTGCTGTACGTTCCACAAACATGAAACATTTTTCTGCACAGGTTTTGCCCGTTAAACTACCGCCTTATTTTCAGCCACATTTTTTGTGGATACTGATGTGTATCAAATGCTGTTCCACTCTGACTTGCTTTATATCATCGGTGGAGATGCTATTTTCCTGCCTCAGCCTTCTCTCTAAAGCTCAGGATTTCCTTCAGAGACCTTGGTTCATAATTCATCCATGGCTTCATACATCCCACATTGTATGCCTGCGGTCTGCACTCATAAATGTGTCTGCTGCATTCCTGCTTTCTGCACGTCTCTGTTCTTTTTGTGAATGTCCGTGCTTTGTTCTGTATATACTATATTACATATTTTCGATTTTTGCATTTAACTTCTGGTTTAATTTTTCATGTGATATGTTTTCTGGTTTTTCCCAGCTCCACACAGTACTGTCCAGACCTGATTTCCCTTTGGACAGTGCCTTTAGCTCTTCCACGCAGAATTCCGTCGCGCGTACGATGTACTCGTTGGCCATTTGTCTGGTAAGGATGGACAATTTCTCTTCTTTTCTCTGGACGAATTCCCCGCGGACTTCTTTTATAAGACCTTTCACATCGAATTCAGCAAGCTGTGCCAATGGCTCTTCTGTAAGATCCAGCTCCTGGATCATTTCCTGGAAAAGTCCATATTTTTTCGAAACATATTCATTTAATATCTCGTAGTCACGATGCAGTTTTTCTACATTTCCAGGAACGCTCGAATTCCAGCCATGCTCCCCATACATAAATCTCCGATACAGCATATCCTGGATCAGATGAAGATAATAGCCGAGATATAAATCATCCTTCTCCATGTATTTCCCGTATCTGTCGCGGAAACATTCGAGATCGTATGTGTATCTGGTATTTTCGCAGATTTTCTTCTTTAAATGGCTATTTCCCGCCACCGCCCCATCCGGCAGAATCACCCCAAGGAACAGGCGGTTGATATCTCGAAACGAGACTTTCTTTCTCATCTCCTGTACAATTGCCAAGTGAATCATGCTTGATGCCATAGTGTCCTCTTTTCCTTTATTCTTCTGCATTCTTTTTTTCAATATCAGCTTTACATCTTTTGAAAGCTTTCTATCCATACTGCTAACTTTAACATTTTTATGCCGCATTTCCAATTCTGACGCATGCGTACCGCTCGCTCTCAATCACTTTTTCCATCGATTTAACCGGCGTGCTGTCAATATTGTTCAGGAGATTCTGGAATGTCGTAACCGACTGGCCGCTGTATAGCTGGACACCTTTTCTCCGACTGTCGGCATGGAAAATATCGTTTCGACTGTCTACATTCCAGAAAATAATATTCGGTAATTGGTAGCCGCAATACTCGTACTTTTCTTTCATATGATCATAAAACATCCAATTGCGGTCTCCGCATCTGTCGATCTCCATGTCAGATACAACGATCAGCGCTTTCGGCATTTCTTCCGGCGGTACATCGTGATCCATCGCTGTTTCCAGAACCCGCTCAAATGCAGCCTGAAGATTAGTATTCATCCCCCATTCCGTACGCTCGACGTATTTGATTTTCTGCAGCAAGGTTTCCCCTCTCAGAGAAACAAATTCCGGCTTCTGGCTGAACGTCATGAAAAGATTGTGGTAAGCGCCCCGGTTCCGCTCTGCAAAGTAAATAGCAAGACCAATGGATGTCGCCAAGGGTCTTCCACTCATGGAACCGGAAACATCTGCAATGACAATTGCATTCGTTTCCTGCGCCACATAATCCGGCAGCTGCCTCCACTGCGCCTCCAATACCTGATTCCATTGACGTCCATACAGAACTTTTTCCACGAGATCGTACGGGTACAGCGTCTCCGCATGAATCTTTTCTTTTCCATCCAGTGCCTTCGACAGATACTGGTTAAAACGCTTTTCATCATGTTTTCGAAATGCGCTCCTGTAAATCATCATGGCTCTTCCGGAGACCTCCGGGTAAACGATCTCCTCCCACTTTCTTTCTGACATTTTCACTTCCAGCACACCGATATATTTCCGCAGAGAACGGACGATTCTTTTGAAGTTGTAAACAGGATAGCCGAGTTTCTGCGCCGTCAGAATGCCGAGTTTTCTCGTCTCCGTATTTTTAGAGTCTGCCGTTTTGATCCATTTAGCAAGCAGGGAAACGCTTTTTCTCTCCTGAAAGTTTTTCAGATCTGCTTCCAGCTGCTGCTTCATGGCACTCCACATCTCGTCCTCAACGCCAGTTCCGATCAGGCAGTACCAGTCGTCAAAACGGCCGAAAACACCAATCAGATCAAGGTTGGCAATAACTGCCTGCGGATGGTACTCGGCAAGATACTGTAGTAGAATCCGAAAGACACGTCTCTCGCCGAGACCTTCCCGGATATCACGCGCATAAAACAGGATTTTCAATGCGAACAGCGGGTCTGCCTGATATGCTTCCGCAAACAGAAGCTCAATTCTTTCCGGATCCGCTCTGCGCAGGGATCCAATTGTCGCAAACAGATCCAGCCGCGCATCGCCGGTTGTGTTCCGTGCTACTGCTCCATTTTCTGTATAAGTTTTTGTCGCCTGCTCCCGTATCCATTCTGCAAAATCCATCGCTGCCGCTCCTTTCCTTCGTTCCACTGTTTTCTCCAGACATCCTTTTCTGGATCTATGGACTCCATTCTTTCTCGTTTGCTCTTCTGTTTTTTTCTGAGTGAGGGCCGGATTTGAACCGGCATCTTCGCCATTACCACTGGAAAAAAGTTTGCCGTTACGGTCACGCACATGACCGTTTTTTCGCGCTCTTTCTTTTAAGCTACCTCACTCGCGTAAGGCGGGCAGGACTTGAACCTGCATTCTGTGCCTCCCTATTCTCCTCAAAAAGTTGCTGTGTGTTCCACAAACATGAAACCTTTTTTTCTGCACAGGTTTTGCCCGTTAAACTACCGCCTTATTCTGTTATTTTAGTGTTTCTGTCTTCTGTCCCCAGCTCAGGATTTCCTTTCGGGATCTTGATTCATAATTCATCCATGGTTTCATGCATCTTTTCCAGATCATTTTCTGTAATAGCATTTTCCCCAGTGATTTTTTTCTTCCCGATTCGGATTTCAGGGTCTCTCACCGTAAAATTTCCAGTCGCAGATATCCCATGTCTCAGAAATTTTTCGAAATGCTTTTGATTTTCCCCACAGTGTTTTCGCCCGTCGAACCCTCTTATTTGCCGCGCGCTTTGCCCAACGGAAATTTTTGCATCGGCCTTTGCTGACGGGCGTTTTTTTACAGCTTCGGCTCATCAGCCTACTCCCCATCCAGAATTTTCTGATAGAGAAGTCTGCCTTCCTCCCCGGCAAGCCGTCCGCAGATTTCTGCCCGTTCGGCGATAACAGGGATCTGGATATGTGCTTTGGCATCTGCCAGCTGTAGCAGCATCAGGTTTTGAAACATCGCAAAGCTGGCCATTTTCGTATGGCGTCTGACGTGCTTTAATTTCACACTGACGTGGTCATCATGATACTTCACATAATACAGGAGCTCCTGTACATCGAAACACGGAATCACATACCCCTGCCGGTCCAGCTCCGGGACCACGATGTCGCGCACGATTTCCATGCTTTTTTCGGGATGACCGTAGTAATGCATGTCCGGATCACCCTCGCGTTTTCCCCTGCACTGCGCTTCCGGCTTTCCGATATCGTGCAGCAGCGCCGCCAGATAGACCATGTCATTTTCCATCCTCCGCGGAAGATTGCAGACCACATGGAGGGAATGCATCCATAAGTCATACTGATGTGCACTGTTCTTCTGATCATAGCCAAACATGGTTCGTACGGCCGGAATCAGCGCTGCGATTTCTTCTCGTCTCACATCCATCTCTTCCGCAGTTTCTGCTGTTTTCAACACATTCAACAGCTCGCTTAACTTCATGTGTTCACTCCCCCTTTCTGGTCTTTTTGTGAATATCTGTGTTTTGTTATATATAGACGTTGGGGTCAAAAGGTTTTTTGACCCCTTTGATACCAGATTGCTACGTGCTTTGCACTCCCGCAATCTTCATGTATATACTGTATCACATGCTTTCGTTTTCTGCACTTAACCGCTGGTTTAATTTTTTTTGCTGATTTTTTATGCTGTTCACCCGGCACAAAATCCGATCTGCCGGCTCTGCGGTTTCTTTTTCAGGCCGATCATCTCGAAATCGTCCGCCGTCAGAAGACAGGCCTCCTCTTTTTCCAGCGTACCATTCTGATGTTCCCGAATGAGGCGGTCTGCCTGGCGCATGATAGCGTGGTCCAGCAGGTTTCTGACAAACCGTCCATTGCCGTAATTTTCTTCCCGGCATGCATCGGCGCAGATGGAAAAGCATTTTTCCCTTGTTCTTTCGTCCATCCGGTATTCCGATTTTTCCAGCATCAGATCCAGAATCTGCGTCAGTTCTTCCGGCGAGTAATCCGGGAAATTCAGGTGAAAGGCAATGCGGCTTGCAAGACCTTCATTCTGCTCCAGAAACTCCTTCATCTTCTCCGGATATCCTGCAAAAATGACAATGACCTCATCCCGGTAATTCTCCATCTCCTGCACAATGGTATTGATTGCCTCGGCGCCATACGTGCGGTTGTCTTCTACAAGAGAATACGCCTCATCGATAAACAGAATGCCGCCACGCGCCGCCTGAAATTTACTCTCAACAATCTGTGCTGTCCAGCCGACGTACTTTCCGACCAGATCCTGCCTGCCGCACTCTACAATGTGGCCATATTTCAGCACTTCCTCTTCCTTCAAGACCTGGGATAGCAGACGCGCCACGGTTGTCTTTGCTGTCCCTGGATTTCCGGAAAACAGCATATGCATGGATGACTGAACCCCCGGAAGACCCATCTGTTTCCGCATTTTCTGCATCTTGGCCGCCGCCAGAATCTCGTCTGTCACTTTCTTTACCTCCGACAGGCCTACCATTTTCTGCAGCTCCAGGTAAGGCTTATCTGTCTTCTTTTTCAGCTCAATTTTGATCAGGTCTTTTTCCTTATAGGCCTTGTAGATATGGGTTTTCAATCCGCGGCCATACCAGCGGTTGTAAGCGTTATAAATATCCGAAACCGAATACAGCTTCTTCTCTTTCGGGAGATACTGCGTCAGCTCGTCTATCGTGTAATCGTGATACTCCGTTTTCTCCGCCAGACGTTTCAGATAAGCAGACGCCCGCTTCAGATCTCCCTGGCCTTCCTGAATTTGAATCAGATCCGCATTGGAAAGAATTTCCGCTATCGTATCATCCGATACACTGCGGTTTCCGGAAATATCTACAAAGATAAATAAGGTAGAATTTCCATACTCATTCAGCTTATTCCCAAGTGCTTTCGCCAGATCATAATTGCCGGTGGCATACATTCCGGTACTCTTTTCACCTTCCAGACTTAAGATCACCGTACCACCTTTGGCACCGGAGAAAATATTTTCAAAATTTCCTTCCTGTTCTGCTTTATGTGTCATCTTCTGTACATCATAAGCCCTGCCGCTCAGCAGTCTCTGATTCTCCAGAAGGGCTGGAATCAGAATATCAATCATATCATCCGCAGCCGCTTTGTCACCGGCTGTGATCAGATAATGCACAGGATGCCCAACAAAACGTTTTTCATTTTCCGGAGCATAAATCCGCTCCATCTCTTCATAGAAGCTCTCCGATGCCATAATTTCCTGCATCTGCTCCGCCTGCTTTTGTCTGGTTATGTTTTGAGCGGTATAAATCCGTTCACTTACCTGATACGCAACAGGTTCAAAAAAACTGTGATGTTCTGGTTCTATCGCAAGTTTTAATTTTTCCTTCAGCGACCCGCTGTAACACTCCGTCCAGTTATTCCGTTCTGCCCGAACCAGTTCTTTGCAAAACGCATCATTTGTGATCTCCTCATACGCAAGCAACTCAATTTCCGGCAGTATCTTCTGAATACAATCCACACATACCCGGGGAACCACTTCCATCTCAAGTGCAGCCACAATCGTCATCTGACCATTCAGAATATCACTGATCATAATGAAAAACTTCTTTTCTGTACGGTAGGCAGTGTAAAACTTGCTGTTCCATTCCGCAGCATCACTCCGTCTGGAATAGAGACGCTCATATCCTTCCTTCGTTGAATCCTCCTGTTCCAGATTCAGTTTTGAACAGTCTGCTGTGTATTTGTAAAGAATCATTCGCTGCTACCTCCCTTGGAGCTTTTACTGGTAATCCTTCTGTTGTCTCTTTCTACCTGCTATCTTACCCCCTGCCGTATCCCATATGTGGACAGGTTCTTGTCTATACGAAAACCAGACAATTTTCTGGTTTTTCTATTTCTCCATAACAGGTACTTACTTCTTTTTTCTTCTGCATTTCTGTACAGTATTTCGACACTGGAATAACGGCTACAATCACAACATGTTCTTTTTTCTCGCAGTTTCCCAGCAAGCCAATCATATACCGCAGCTCTTCTTTTCTGTCGGCAAAATTTTTTCTGCTTGTCATCATCGGCACTTCATCAATCACAAAAACAGAAATTGCTCCATTCTCTGCTTTCTGCGCTATGATTTCTGCCATTCTCTCCACCATCATCGCTGGTGTATCATCAATTTCTATCTTGGAAAGCTCCTCCTGCCCGTACATGCTCTGCAGAATCTTCCACATCTCCTTCTTTTCATGCTGCAGTGAAAAAAGGAGAACTCCATCCTCGCTGGTTTTTCGCTCTTTCCAGCCATATGCAACCGCTTTTTTCGTTTTTCCGCTCGCCGCAGATCCCGCCAGGAAAATCATCCTTCTGCCCCTCCCTCATCTTTCAGAAAAATTTCAAGCATACGTCCAATTACCATATTGTCTCGTTCTACCAGATCTCTGGCTGTTCCAAACATGAATCGAAATCTCAAATCGAAAATCATTCTGGCCTGCTGTTCATCCAGTCCATACTGCTTTTCCAGTGCCAACGTTGCAATCCCCTCATTTGGGTAGTCCGCTTTCATGATCTGGCAAAGTTCATCTTCATGGCATTGTGCCCAGCTTTGTGCTTCCAGCGTGTGTTTTCTTTCCAGAAGCATGTTCTTTCTTCTTACCAGATACTCTGCAAAATACTCCAGCTCTTCCTGGCTGTATCCGATCCACTGACCCGAAATATCCCAAAGTGGTTCTATTTGTTTCATTTCCCGAAGAAGATGCTCTTTTTCCTCCAGAAAAGCTTTCCATCTCCCCTGTTTTTCCCGTTCAAGCGGCTCTTTTTCTTTCTCAGGAGCTTTTTCCCACTTCTGCAGTATTTCATTATAGTCCTCCGCTTTTTCCACCATGGTAAGAAATACCTGTTTTGCTTCAGAATTTTTTCTCATAACAGAATACAGAATAGCCAAAAGTGCATCCAGTACATATATTTTATTTTGCCCGCACTTTTTCTCCAAATATTCCTGTTTCGAAACAAACAGCCTAATCACGCCATCTCTGTTGTTTGTGCGAGACGGAACGATGATATAGGCCTTATCCTTTTCTTCAGGAAAATCTTCTGCCCTTCCTTCAAACACGACTTCCGTGGCATCTTCAACGCAGATTTCCGTCAGTGGATCAAAACATTCCAGAAATTCTAAAATACCCATATTGCACCTCTCCTTTATTTCCCGATCTGATCTGCGGTTCTTTTCGTTTTCCCGGGTTTCCGCTTTTTGGCCTTTCGGATATAATTTTCACTGAACTGCTTTTCCCGTTCAATCCAGTCCTGCGTTCTCTTCTCAATCACAAATGGAAGTTCTCTCCAGATCATCCTGAGCTGTTCTTCTGTGATCTCCGGCACTTTCTTTAAAATTGCCTCCCGCAGATATACACCGCCTCCGCTGCAGGAATCCGGGAAACAGTTTTCTTCGCTGATAGCATCCAGAATTTCTTTATAATATTTTCGATACATCTGATATGCTTCGTAATGTGCAATACGGTTCACATGATCTTCGATTCTGGATTCCTCCTCCTGTTTCAGAATTGTTTTCTTGTTGATTCCGCCGCTGTTCACATTCGCATAATACATCGCATATGCTTTAGCTTCTTCCAGACTTTGGAATGTGCGGAGAAATCTGCCGAAGTTATGAATATCACCATCTGAAAACGTAATCCAGTCATAATATGCCAATTCCGGCGGAAAATGATTTTCTTTTCCGTAAAGCTCTGCACATTCCTGTCTGCTGACAGAATGATAATCCCACGGACCGATGATATCATCGTAATCCGCGTAGAAAAGAATATAGGCTTCCACCTTTGCATCACTGTATATCAGCATCGGGCTGTGCTCCTCGTACTGATACAGAATCGAGTATTTTACACCCTTGATTTTTCCGTCATTCCTTCTCATCAACAGTGCGTAAACGCCCATCTCAGAATTGTCCGGAATATTGTTCACATGCATCGGCTTCCAGTTAAATTCGTTCTCCGTCAGTTTCTCCTTCTCGCGTTTTTTCCGGCGTTCCGCCATTTCCCGATCCATTCTTTCCCTGTACAGAACGCTTCCGATGTAATCATATCGTTCCAGATGCTCCACGCCAATTGCCCGGCCGGCCAGATCGATGGCATAAAAATGCCAGAAATTTTCCTTTTCCCGTTTCGCCTCCGCAGCCGCTTTGCTGTACTCATCCAGAATGTCTTCCCGGATCAGTGCATTTTCTTTCTCCAGATATTTCCAGCCGTGATCTTCTGCTTTATATTTATGACGATAACCAATTCTTTCATCGGTCGTCTCAAAGATCGGGAAAAGCTCGGTACTTTTGTAAAATGGTGTCTCTTCAAATCCGAAAATATACTCTTTTCCCTCTTTGCTGAGCAGACATACACATCCCGGGCCGCCCATTCCAGAAGGGGGATCCTCCTGTGCAAACACAACGGTTTTCCAGAAGTCTTCTGTTAAATCTGGTAAATCAAACGTGTGATCTCTATCCATATCTCTGGCTCTCTTCCTTTCCTTTTTCCGTTGCATAAAAAGTTCTCTTTTATTCTGTTCTCAGATCTTCTCTCGGCTGATTGGAAAGCACAATCACCATCTGCTTTCTGTGAACCGTTTCATACTGAACATCCATCCACATTTTCTCAACATGTGGACACTCTTCCATTCCGATGCCGTACACATACATATCATCGTATTTCTCCGGTATCTCACTCCGATATTCATAGTATTCAGATGACCAGTCATTTCGATTTACGATAGAAAAATGTCTGCCGATCTGCAGATACGGTTTTAGATCCCGGAACAAAAGCTTCTGTTCCACACTCCGTTTGATATCCCGCGGTTCTTCCGAAATCATAAGTTCCATCGCCGGATTCATTGTATCATCTTTACTGCACCAACATTCTCCTTCCGGTTCCGGCAAAGCCGTATAGACATCTCTGGAAAATTCCACATCCACCATTCCGACTCCATAGATGTAAAAGCCGGCATATTTCTGTTCCGGAATGTCTGACATCATCAGATAATCGTGGTAATAACCATCCTCAAAACAGATGGATAAGCGGACATTGCGTGCAACATATTTTCTCAGTTCTTCAAATTTAATTGCCATCAGAAAACTCCTCCTTTGTCAGTACCAGTTTTACTACTTCGTGTGCGAAAAAATTATCTTCTTTTTCGAAAATGTTACCCAGCACAACCATAACCGGGCCGTCCTCTACTTCTCTGAACCCCAGCTTCCGCAGCAGGCTGATCGTTGGTTCATTTTCTGTCTGGGTTGTCACATACAGCTTATCGATGAAAAGATTCTTTCCGTTTGCAGAAACCCCATCACCAAAGAGCTGATTAATCAGCTCTCGGCTGGCTTCTTCACAGTAGCCGGTTCTTCGGGATTCTCTGGCGATATAAAATTCAATTTCGTATTCGTCTTCCATTTCTCTATGTACGCCTACGTAACCAATAAACTTGTCTTTCTGCTGTTTGGGAAAAATGGAATAGGTGCAAAGCTCATGATCGGTTCTCTCAAAGTAGTTGGCAAACCCCATCACATGTTTTTCGGATGGGCTGACTCCGCAGAATATGTAGAAGTCGCCATCATCCCGCAGCATTTGTAAAAATGCCTCGGAGTCTCTGTCCGTCCGGCTTGGGAGAAGGAATAATCTTTCAGTTTCGATTGCAGATCCTGTGTTCATTTGTGATCTCGTCTCCATTCTTTTGTACGTTGACTGTGAGTTTTCATGTTTCAGGAGTGAGGGCTGGAATCGAACCAGCGACAATAGATCTTTTGCTGTACCGACCACACCCATGATCGGCTTGGTTTCTCTGCTCTACCATGGCTGAGCTACCTCACTCATATTTCTCTTTTAACTTTTGTATTCCTTATGTGATTCCACTCCGTCAGGAACCAGCCTGCTCCGCCGGAATATCTCCGCCGGTTCTTCTGCGATCTCACTCCAGCCGGCTTTCAACAGGAATTCTTTTGTTACGTCTGCTTCCTGAATTGCGAAAAGTTCGTTCAACGTCATATCGAGTTGTTCCTCCTGATCTGTTCGGTATTCTGATGCATCCGCCGGTGTTCTGATGTACTCCTATTATTCCACTTCTCTCCGGCATTTGCATTGAACTTGTGGTTTACTTTCCGGGTATGCCTTATCTTATCATGGAACCGTTCCTGCATGTGGACACTCTTTTGGCCACTTCTTCTGTTGCCTTTCTTTTACATCGGGAAGTTTCTGTCCATTACCAGATTCTTGTTTTCTCAATTGCCGCAAGAAATGCCAGCATAGAAATTCTGTTATTGGTCAGTGTACCGGATTCCGACAGAAAATCATAAATCACTGTGCATTCCTTTCTTTTCAGGACAGCTTCCGCCAAGGTATACAAAGCTTTCACAAATTCCTGCTCGGCACGATAATATTCTTCTAAGGCTTCTTTATTCTCACGTCCGTTAACCGGATCAAAACATGCCCTCACATACGCTGCTCTGGCTGCTTTCCGCTGCATCTCAAGATATTCTGCCTGCACCTGATCTGCGATTCCATCCAGTTCCTTTTGCAGCGTGTTGTAAATTTCATTCAGCTCCGTGCGTTCGTACTTCTCTTTCGTGTCGTAAGGCGGTACCTTTGTTTTCCATTGGGATGCCAGTTTGAAGCTTTTGTTTTTCAAATCGACAACATACGCATAGCGTGGACGCATGGTTCCACTCCACAATCCGGTTCGCAAAAACGGATGATTGGAATAGAAAAATTCGTAGGAACAGGATGAAAAATCAGCCCCAGGTTTATCATATTTTTCCTGGTTGTATTTATGTTTAAACATAATAAGGGCTTTATCTTCTACCGTGGCGTCATACAGAAATCCGCCATATGGATCGTCTAATCTTTCCTCTCGCAGCCACCGGACATCAAACGGAGCGCGCGTCAGAAATTTCATTCCTACATCGCCCCACCACATCGTGTCGTTTGTATTGTGGAAGAAATGACCATAGATGCGGATGTCGCGGTAAAAATTGTCGGTTTGCGGTGTGATGATTGAAGAAACTTGTTTTGCCAGATCATTTACATTCATAAAAACCTCTTTTTTATTTTTTAAGCTATGCACTAATCCCACCATAATGTAATCCTCCCTGTTCTGCTGATTGTCTCGATCTGCTGATTTTCTTTTCCGTTTACAATTTCTGCACAAAGCTCCACCGGCTTTAATCCATATTTTTCTTCCCATCTTTTTGCCACCCGTCCCATGGTTTCGCTGTCCGGGCAAGAATTGAAATCGCCCCAATACCTGCCCAGACAGCTGAATATCTCATATGCATGCGTCACATCAAAATTCACCCGGATGCCTTCCGGTTCTTTTTCTTTCTCCCGGAAAATCCATTCATCTCCGCTGCATGCCCTTTGCAGATGCTTTTCCTTCCAGACACACAACTCCATAGAATCCATCTCACAGATAATTGTCGTCATATCTTTCGCCTCCACCATATTTTTATTTGCATGTCCTTTTCTTATGCTTTTCGGCTCTGCATGCTCTTATTTCCTTCTTTTCCACCTTCCCACCGCTGTTCGCATTCTGGCGCACAGCCTCTTTCAGGATTGCCGCTTTAAAGGCTTTCGGTGTGCTTCCCATCCATTTGCTCATCTCTAATACGCAGTTATATTTTTTGTAATCCACTTTTTTAGCCATTTTTCTTTCTCCATTCTTTGTACTCATTTATTTCGCTGCATTTCCAAAACAGCTCTCAAATCACGCATCCGGAAACAGATCGTATTTTTCATTTTCGACGAAACCATTTTCTCTGAGTTCTTTGATAAACCGAATGGCTGTTTCAGCTCCCCATTTCCCCTGCAGAAGCATCATAAGCGGAATGTGAATATCCCGGAACTGTCCAAGCGGCCATTCGAACATATGCCGTTCTAATACATTCATCCCACTAAGCTGCAGCATTTCTTCTTCAAAACGCTCTTCATACGCAAAATCAAAATACTCCGTATCTACCCAGAAACGGCCGCCGTTGCCAAGCTCTCTGTTTACTTCATTGGCAAACAAAATGCAGTTCTCCATATTCCACTCATTGATCATGATGGGATGAATGAACCACAGCAGGCGGATCTGATCATTTTTCAGCACCTCCATCGTACCTTGGATTTCCAGCGGCGGAACCAGATTATTTTCATTCTCTAACAAGTAAAACATGTGCCATGCTTCCGGGTACATCTGACGCACTTTTGATGTGTTGTCCTTTTTTATTACACGAATGCCAAATAGCTCCCTCTCGCGTTTTACAATTCTTCCTACGACTTCCATGCTCTCTTTTTTCATATGTTCTTCCTCCTGTATTGATACTACATGTAGGTTCAGATACTGCACAGACTGAAGTTCTGTGCAGTATCGTATCATGATTCACTGTCCTTCTGGTGTCAGATTTTTGTCCGAACTGCCGCACTCTGAAATTTATGGCTCTTACATTGCCAGATATTGCTCTGCCATGCAGCACAGACTTTCCTCGTCAATGACCTCCAGGAAGGCATCTTCATCCCCGTATAACGCCTTGCCAATATGTTTGATCGCCTGAATTCCAACCATAAGCTCCTCTTCCTCCGGGTATTGACAATAGTTTAACAATCTCCGTATTGTCTTGAGGCTCACTGATTCATCCTCTTCAATATATTCTGATAATTCTATATCCCGCAGGATGCTGGAGGCTACAAAATTATATCTTCTTGCCGTTGTCATGAATCTTTCTGTATTGAACCAGAAACTGATACCATCCTTGTTATCCCGCAGGACATTCGAGAATTTCTTCAGCAGATGGGCTTTTTGAATGGTTGTAACTTTGATCCGCTCCCGTTTTGCCTTGCCCGGGGTATGATAAGCATCTTTCTTAGTAAATTGAATTTGTTTTCCCATTTTGTCCCTCCAACTTTTTTCTTCTGATCTTGTCTTTGTTGTGGGAGAGATATCCCGACCGAAATCGACAATATCTCTCCGCCCTGTTTCACGGCCTTATCGTTCGAGATAAGGCTTTAACTCACTCTCTGCAAACGTTTCGATCTTCGCATCCAGTTCTGACAGCTTCTCCATAAATCGAACCATCAGCTTTTGAAATGCCTGCTCCGACTTTATTTCCACAATTCCTTTCTCATTGCGCTTTGCTTCCTCTTCGGAAAAGATCTCCGTCGTATCTTCAAATACATATGGTTCAACGACCTGATCCATGAAGTTCATCATTGCCTTGTATACTGCTGTCGGCAATGCAATTTTCTTCACCTCGATCATATTGCGAATGTCGTAATATACGTTTTCATCCTCAATATCCATGTCGCTGACAAATTTTCTGAGTCTTTCATAGCACTCCATAATCTGCTGTTTCTGAAAATCAGTTGTTGTATTCATGATCTTTCTCTCCTCTTCATTCAGTTTAATTGGTTCAGCTGTTCTTTCCCGCAGTCCACCCTCCGGTAATTCCAGATATGCTTCCAGCTGTTCCAGCAAGCCTGGAATTCTCGGATCTGGCCCATTTGATGTTGCTCTTTCCCAGTCCTTTACCGTATTATGTGATATCCCAAGTGCGTCGCCAATCATCTCATGAAGCCTTGCCTTACTGGGTACTGCTTTCCCCTTGAATTCGCCCGTTTTCTTGATCAGATTGAGTACGGTTCTATATTTTGCATTATCAAATTTCATCATTTCGCTTCCTCCTTTTTCTTTAATCCGCGATTTTATCATACAATATTTGTTCCTTCTAAAAAGGGTAGGAACAGTGTGAGCAAAAAGGTAAGCAGTTTTCCTAACATTTTCATTCTCCTCCTTTCCTTTTGCCCCATAAAAAGTGTAACCGCTGCATCAGCAAACATCTTGCTACACAACGGTCACACTTTTCCGGGGGTGTTATTTTTATAGTCTACAGCTTCATCAGATTTACTTTTTCTGATCTTTCTCTGTACTAAGATATCCCTTTACGATCGCATGGTCCGGAAATCCAGGTTCCACGGATACTCTTCGGCGGTGTTCTTTATCATGGGTTTGAAAATCTTTCCCCCACGGATACGCAATCCGATCGCGCCTTACAAATTCTCTGTCATAATCTCCAAGCTCAACTACAATATCGCGTGTAATCAAATGATCTTCTGCAAATTCATATGCATATCCTCTGTCTGCGTGTTCCTCAAAGATGCTTTGACCGCATGGCGTGTGTCTCTCGAATCCACCCTGTGAAAGAATATGGTCAACCACTTGCAGATTCCAACTTGTCTCCGTTGTCTCCCGCCGCAGGTTATTGCAGTCTGCAATCATAAGCACTGGATTTTTCTTTTCCTTTGCCTTATTCACAACAATTTCCAGTTCTTCGGCACGCTGGCTGTAATCCACCATTCGAATCCGAAATCCGGCAACGGTAAGAAGCTGTCCGTTCTGGTCTTCCAGATCCACCAGCAAGAAGTTCGGATGATTGTTTTTCATCGTCGTAACCACCGAATCATCCACTGCAAGAAAAGTGTATACGTCCTTCTTCCAGAGAATTCCAACTTCATTTGTTCCATCATTCTGCGTGACTGCATGCTGATATCCGGCTCGCTCCATCTCAGCCCAGAAATAACCAATCGTGCTGTGTTGAAACAGTTCTGTTAACACAATAATGTCTGCATTCTGGTCGATCAGTTCATCGATCACAAACTGTGGAATCCCCTTTCCCATACCACTACGCTGATTGATGTTCCATCCAATTACTTTGCTCTTCATTTGCTTTTCCTCCATTTGGTTAAAATAATTTTACATAATCCAGAAATACCATCGTCTCCACAGCCGGCGTTCCGGCTGCGAACCGAGCATGCTCTATCCCCT
>ERZ860388.949-NODE-949-length-21006-cov-5.913608_pt1 | contig 21006 bp, 9 predicted proteins | sample MGYA00509978_ERZ860388 | MGnify/ENA primary metagenome ERZ860388 (study PRJEB30046, sample SAMN00715225) | human gut metagenome | study: EMG produced TPA metagenomics assembly of the A metagenome-wide association study of gut microbiota in type 2...
TCGTCGTGTAGTAAATCCGCAGGTTCGGTTAGTTCCCGTGAATCCTTATGAAACCTGTACCGTTCGTTTGGATAAAAACCGGTTAGCGCAGATTCTCACTAACTTTGTAACTAATGCTATCAAATATACCTCCAAAGGAACTATTGAAATGGGGTATGAAAAGATAGACGGAGATATTCGTCTTTACGTTCGCGATACAGGTATTGGTATACCGGAAGATAAAAAAGACAAGGTGTTCCATCGTTTTGAGAAACTGGATGAATTTGCACAGGGAACCGGACTGGGACTGTCTATTTGTAAAGCCATCGTTGAGGCTTGCAGGGGAGAGATAGGCTTTGAGTCGGAATTTGATAAAGGGTCTTTATTTTGGGCGGTTTTGCCATGCCAGTTTGATTCGGTTGACAGCGAGCCGACTTCTTCACGTCGGAATAATGAGAAGGATGCAGATAATGAAAGCATTCTTGACTCCGAAGAAACAAAGAAAGTACCTAAAAGAGTGCTGGTCGTTGAAGATATTCAAAGTAACTTCTTTTTGGTATCTTCTATTTTGAAAAACAAATGCCAGTTGTTACACGCACCGAATGGACTGGAGGCAGTTGAGATTGTTCGTACCCAACCGGTGGATTTGGTACTGATGGATATGAAGATGCCTGTTATGGACGGGCGTACTGCAACCTCGGAGATCCGGAAGTTTAATGCTGAAATTCCAATTATCGCCCTGACTGCTCATGCCTTTGATGCCGACCGGGTAGCTGCGTTGAAAGCCGGTTGTGATGATTATCTGGTGAAGCCGATCAATGGTGCGAAGTTGATGCAGACTCTGAAAGAGTATGGTTGTTGAAAGGAGGGGATTAAAAATGTGCTGATCTGAAAAAGGGTATATTCTATTCTTTCTGTTTTTAATATATCGGTCACTTGTTTGTGGTGAAGGAAAAAACGCTCTGCATTTTGGATGAAAGAATGTAGGGTTGTTTGTTATCCTGGATAATTCCTGTCTAAAAATAAATAATTTCTCTGTATTGCTATCTATATGCTTACTATTTGCCCGTATGTAGTTTGCTTTATCATTTTTCTTTTGTGCGCTTGTGATGATGAACTAGCCTATAAACGGGCTTTTCCGAGGGCTTTTATAACTTGGTCGGTGAGTATGGAAGGCTTTCTCGGTGAGGAAGGATGTGTTCCTCACCGAGGAATGGCTTATTGCTCACCGAGGAAAATCATTTATTTCTTTAAAGAAAACGCATATCATCTGAAAATATATGCTGTATTGTGGTGGTAATATGCATATATATGTGGTAATATGGATGCTTTTAATTCCGGATTACCATCTTCAATAGTTTTGTTTTCTTTCTTAATCTGAAAAATAGAACATTTCTCTTGTTTGTTTGGAGGAATTGAAAGGGAGACGGCTTACTATAAAAGGCTATAAATCCGTAAAGTTTGGGATTGTTTTTTATGTTTATGGATTTAAATAGTTACCTTTGCTAAAAATAGAATATCATGTCCAAATACGTCAATCCTTTTACTGATATAGGATTTAAAATTATTTTTGGTCAACCGGCCAGTAAGAATTTGCTCATCACTTTGTTGAACGAACTACTTGCAGGTGAACATCATATTACAGAACTTACTTTTCTGGATAAGGAAGATCATGCGGACAATGTGAGTGATAAAGGTATCATTTATGATCTTTATTGCCGTACAGCAAGTGGTGAGTATATTATCGTGGAGATGCAGAATCGTTGGCACAGTAATTTTTTAGATCGTACACTTTATTATGTTTGTCGTGCTGTGAGTCGGCAGATAGAATCTCCTTCTTCAAAAGAAGTCCCTGTCCCTGAAGATCCGATGACTGCAAGAGAACCACTTGTCTCTTATGGAAAGCAGTATAGACTACCTACTATATATGGAATTTTCCTGATGAATTTCAAAGAGGAAAATTTAGAGGCTAAATTCCGTACGGATACGGTTCTTTCCGACCGTGATACAGGGAAGATTGTTAATCCGCATCTCCGGCAGATTTATTTGCAATTTCCTTATTTTACAAAGGATTTGTCGGACTGCCATACATTATATGATAAATTAATTTATGCACTGAAGAATATGAGCAATTGGAATAGAATGCCGGATGCTTTGAAAGAACAAGTGTTTGAACATCTGGCGAGATTGGCAGCAGTTGCCGATCTTTCGGAAGAAAATCGTATCGCTTATGATAAGGCATTAGATCGATATAGAGTCAATCAAATCGTAGAGGAGGATGAACGGCGCAAAAACGAAGAGATGCGGAGAAAAGCGGCTGAAGAAGGGATGAAAGAAGGGCTAAAGGAAGGGATAAGAGAAGGAATAAAGGAAGGAATGGAGAAAGGGATGGAGAAAGGAGAGCAAAAGAAGCAAATTGAAATTGCTCGAAAGATGAGGGAGGACGGAATATCCATTGATACAATTATCAAATACACGGGTCTTCAATCTTCTGATATAGAAAACCTATAATATATCTTCGTAGGAAAATTGTTGTAGTTATATTAGGATAAAATATAAAGGAGGCGGGAATATTCAAGAATGGATACTTCCGCTTTCTTTTTTTGATTCGTAAGATGTCCAACAATGTCTATGATGTTTAGATATATCGATGAAATGGACGATTTTAGACAAATTTGGAAGAATCGTAGCTAAAATAGAACATTCTTTGCCTTTAATATAGCCTACATTTGTGATCGTGATTGTCAAAAGGGACAGCACAATTATTAAATAAAGCTAATCTTAATTATTAAATTTATGAGAAACAAATTCCTATTTCTTTGTCTCTTCCTTTTTGGAACGTTGACAGCTTGTAAAGACACAAAATGGGTAGACGTTCCAACTGGTACTCCTCCTGAAGGTGCAATCACAGGAAAACCTGGTGAACCGGAAGAACCGGATGATCCTACTGTAAAATCATTCATTAATTGCTCTTACATTCGGGGGGATTTTTTTGAAACAAACCGTATTTCAGCAGCCAGTATGGGTGCTTGTACAGATTTGATTTATTTGGCGGCGCGTCCTTATGCAAATGGTGAGGTAGCTTTTGAATTGCCGTTGAATGATGCGACGATGACAAACGTATCTCATACTGGCACTTTTCAAGGTCGTAATGGAGTGGTTAAATTTGAAGGAACAAGTCTTATGAATGGCGGTGATGGATTACTTCACTCTGCTGATGGGGCCTTTAATAAATTCACCTTTGGTACCTATATATATATAAGTGAATGGGTGGACGGAGCTTTTCTCTTTAAGAAAATGGATGGAAATTCCACGATCATTGCTTTTCAAATGGGTGCGACAGCTAATAGTTTGAAACTGTCTATTGGAAGTTCGGTTGCAACCGTTACCACTCCTGATCTGGCAACAGGCTGGCACTATATTGGGTTGACTTATGAACAGGGAACGGCGAAACTTTATGTGGATACAAACAATACTGCAATAAATTTTGTAGGTGCTCTCCCTAATGAAATACCTAATACACGTACTGATTTTTTGATTGGAGATAAATTTAAAGGTTATTTAGATGAAACTTTTGTAAGCAGTCTGGTAGTAGGTACATCAGGTAGAAACCCTATCACCTTTGACAATTGGAATAATTCAAAAATACTTGCTTACTGGAAATACGATGATGCCACGAAACCTGGCAAGGATTCACATTCCTGGCTGGGGCGTTTGAATAATATACGTACCGCTTTACAGGGACAACAGGGAGATAGAAGATTGCGCTTGGGCATTGCTGGTGGAGAATGGAAAAAGATGATGGCTGATGCCACTGCCCGTACAAGATTTGCTTCCGAGGTGAAGAAGATTATCGAACAATATGATTTTGATGGAGTTGATTTTGATTTTGAATGGCCTGCAAATGCCAGTGAATATAATAATTATAGTGCAACTGTAATCCAAATGCGTTCTACATTAGGAAAGTATGTTTACTTCACCGCATCGTTGCATCCGGTTTCTTTTAAAATTTCCCCGGAAGCTATTGATGCTCTGGATTTTATCTCTTATCAATGTTACGGCCCTGCAGTGATGCGTTTTCCTTACGAGCAATTTGTAAAAGATGGAGAAGCGGCTGTGGCATATGGAATCCCTAAAAATAAGCTGGTGATGGGAGTGCCTTTCTATGGTTCTACGGGTAGTCTGATTGCTGCCTATTGTGATTTCGTGAATGATGGTTTGGCTACTACGAATGAAGATACATATACATATAAAGGAAATACATATACTTTCAACAGTATAGAAACGATTCGCAAGAAAGCGAGGTATGTCTGTGAAGAAGACTATGCAGGCATTATGAGTTGGGATTTGGCAACAGATATTGACATAACCAATAACAAGTCTTTGTTGAAGGTCATAAAAGAAGAGTTTGAATATTATGCGAATCCGACGGAATAAAAGAGAATCTAAATTAATCAAATACAATATTATGGAAAAAAAGAAGTTCATGCGAGTACAGAAATTTTTGATTCTGTTTCTGATACTCCTGCTATCATTTCCTTTAAGTGCGTTGGCACAGCAACAAATGATAAAAGGACAAGTGGTAGATGATAAAGGTGAAACCATTATCGGTGCCACAGTGATGGTGAAAGGTTCTAAAGATGGGACGTTGACTGATATTGACGGTAACTTTTCCGTGAAAGGGAAAGTAGGTAACACATTGGTTATTTCTTATGTCGGTTTTACTCCCCTTGAAATAAAGGTGACAAAAGCAGAAGGCAATCGATTTACGTTAAAAGAGGATACAAAAGTATTGGATGAAGTGGTAGTAGTAGGTATGGACAAACAGAAGCGAAGCACCATTACGGCAGCGGTGGCTACTGTGGGTTCCGATGCTATTGTCAACCGTCCGGTCACTGACCTCACGAGTGCCCTTCAGGGTAACGTAGCCGGTTTAAACTTCTCTTCTGATGCGGTTGCTAATGGTGTAGGTGGTGAGACCGGTGCCGAAATTAAATTCAATATTCGTGGTATCGGTTCTATCAATGGAGGCGAACCTTATGTATTGGTAGACGGAGTGGAGCAAAGTTTGCAGAACGTGAATCCTGCCGACATCGAAACCATTAGTGTATTGAAAGATGCTTCTGCTGCTGCCGTTTATGGTGCACGTGCCGCCTATGGTGTGGTTATCGTCACTACCAAAAGTGGTAAAAAGGAAAAAACACGTATATCTTACAGTGGTACTGTAGGATTCAGTTCTCCTATTAATATGCCCCAAATGATGAATTCCATTGAATTTGCCAATTATCTGAACGAACGAGATGATAACGATGGAGTAAAACACTCGATTCCTGATGCGCTCATCGAAAAGATGCAGGGCTTTATGGAGAATCCTTATTCGGAAAAGTTCCCGGGCATAGGACCTAATGCGGACGGTACCGGTTGGGCAGGTTCTAAAGATGCTGTGTATGCCAATACCGACTGGTATGATTACTACTTTAAAAAAGCTTCCATCCGCCATTCTCATAATCTGAGCGTAACGGGAGGGTCTGATAAATTTAATTACTACGTAGGTTTGGGATATATTTACCAGGAAGGATTACTGGATCAAGTAGACGATAACTTGAGTAAGTACAATGTAAACTCGAAGTTTCAGATCCAAGCCAATAAATGGTTGAAGTTTAATTTCAATAATAACCTTTCACTGAATATACTGAAGCGTCCGATGGCTAACCAGACCATTTTTTATGGAACTATCGGAAGCAGCTTTCCGAATTCTCCTACCCATCTTCCTGTAAAGTCGGAATATAATGACAATTCCGAATACCGTTATCTGAAACAATCGCATTATGTGCAGAACAGAATTTCTGATGCGATGTCGTTTGCCGCTACGATTACTCCACTGGAAGGGTGGGATATTGTAGGTGAAATGAAAGTACGCTTCGATGTAGAAAACAATGATTTCAAACGCGGATATCCTACTGCTGAAAAACCTGACGGAACGTTGGATATAAGTAAGGGAACCAAACAGGGGTATCAATATCCGGGCATGAACTGGAAAAACTCTAATTGGGGCTCTTATACACGCGGTAATACATTCAACTACTACCTGTCTCCAAACATATCGTCATCCTACACACATGCTTGGGGCGACCACTTCTTTAAGGCGATGGCGGGTTTCCAGATGGAACTGCAAGAAAATTCGAATGGTTATACTTATAAAGACGGATTGCTGACTAGTGATATATTCTCTTTTGTGAATGCTAACGGGCAAGTATTGGCAGGTGAAGACCGGACGCATTGGGCTACAATGGGTATGTACGCTAAACTGAATTGGAATTACAAGGAGATTTATTTTCTGGAATTCAGTGGACGTTATGACGGTTCTTCGCGTTTTGCTCCGGGAAATCGCTGGGGATTGTTCCCCTCTTTTTCAGCCGGTTATGACATTTCTCGTACCGACTATTTCAAAGCGCTGAATCTGCCGGTTTCTCAATTGAAAGTACGTGTTTCTTACGGTCGCTTGGGTAATCAGAACGGAGCGGGACTCTATGATTACCTCGGGATTCAGAGCTTGACCTCCGATTCACCTAATGCTTGGCTGTTACCCGGTGTGCAAGCTACTCCTCAAAAAGGAACTTTAGCCACTACGCCTAAGATGATCAGTTCGTATATTACGTGGGAGAAGGTAGACAATGCCAACTTAGGTCTCGACCTGATGTTATTGGATAATAGACTGTCTGTTACTGCTGATATTTATCAGCGTACCACGCGCGACATGATTGGTCCTGCTGAAGCTATTCCGAATCTCGGAGGTATTAGTACGGCTGACCGTGCGAAAGTCAATAACGCTACTTTGCGTAATCGTGGTTGGGAATTGTCTGTAAACTGGCAGGACCAGCTAAAATGTGGTTTTAGCTATGGCATAGGATTCAATGTATTCAATTACAAAGCTGTTGTTACCAAATACAACAATCCGGAGGGATTGATATACAACAATCATACCGGTTTGGCAACTAATAAAGGATATTATGAAGGAATGGACATAGGTGAGATTTGGGGATATGAAGCGAATGATCTTTTTCTGTCCAATCGCGAAGTGGACGCATACCTCAGACAAGTAGATCTTAGTTTCTTTAAGTCCGGCGACAAATGGCAACGAGGCGACTTGAAATACATTGATTCCGACGGTGACGGTAAAGTGGACCCGGGTAAGGGTACATTGGCCGACCATGGTGATTTGAAAATTATCGGTAATGCTACTCCCAAATACAGTTTCGGTATCAATCTAAACGTAGGATATAAGGGATTTGAAATATCCACTTTACTGCAAGGAGTTGCCAAGAGAGATTTTCCGATGGCCGCCAGTACTTACCTATTCGGTGGTAAAGAATGGTTCAAGGAGCATCTCGATTATTTCAGTCCCGAGAATCCCAATGGATATCTACCTCGACTGACGACCGATGCCCAGACAACGAATGCCAATACGGGATATAATACTACCCGCTATATGCTGAATGCGGCATATATGCGTATGAAAAACTTGACAGTATCCTATACTTTTAAGCCTCAATTGTTGAAGAATATTGGACTAAGTAACCTGAAAGTATACTTTACATGCGATAACCTGTTTACCATCAGTAAACTGCCGAATCAGTTTGATCCGGAAACCCTTAATCAGGTGAACGCGTGGGCAGGCGGAAGTAATGCGGCTGCTCCGGGACTTACCTCGGCTCAAAATCAGAATGGTAACGGAAAGGTGTATCCGATGAACCGTAATTTCGTGTTTGGACTTGATTTTACATTTTAATTAAAGAGGAACGCTATCATGAAAAATAAAATAATTATCCTGACTGTTTTTGCAGGCTTAGTGTTGTCGGCGTGTTCCGACTATTTGGACCGTAAACCCTATACGCAGCCTAACAATGAAGATTTCTTGAAAACCAGAGAGAATGTAGAAAGCTATATAAATAATTTGTATACTTCTCTACCGGCTCCGGCTCAATATGGTATTGGTGTCAGAGGAGAAGAGGTGAACAGTGACAATATCCTTTCGGAAAAGTATGATATGCGCCTGAATGGAGAGAATAATCAATTCAGTGGCTCTGACGATTGGAATAAAGGCTATAAAAACTTGCGTATGGTGAATTACTTTTTCCATTATTACGCAGTTTCCGAGGTGGACGAAACGGATGAAGTGCTTTCATTGAGAGGGGAAGCGTATTTCTTCCGTGCTTATTGGCACTTCTATCTGCTCACACGTTTTGGTAATATTCCCATTATGGATGACTTCTGGGATGGCAATGCTACGTTGGGCGGTTTGCAAATTCCTGCGACAAAACGTGCGGATGCCGCCCGTTTTATCCTGAACGATTTAAAAGCGGCTATTGGGTTGATACCGGAGGCTCGTGCTAATTTGCATTCCCGCAGTAAATACAGTGGATTGCGTGTCAACAGAGAAACGGCCATGATTCTGGCTATGCGAGTTGCTTTGTACGAAGGTTCGTGGGAGAAGTATCATAAGGGAACTGATTTTGCAACGGAAGATAACTCTGAAGAGTTTTTTAAGGAAGTGATGAATTGGGGGGATCAATATTTGTTCCCGGCCGGACTGACTTTGCATATGACAGCAACCAATCCGAAAGCTACCAATATAGATGACGCTTTTTCGGAGCTATTCAATTCAAACGATCTTTCCAACATTAGCGAAGTGACTTTTTGGAAAAAATATTCAATAGCTGATGGCGTGTTCAATACCGTTACTCAACAGCTTAGCGGTGGAGTAACAGATAATGTGAAGCCTTCGGGACTATCCAAGTCTTTGGTGGATAACTTTCTAAATGTGGATGGTACGCCGGTTGATCCGACCGATGAAAAGTATAAGGACTTTAATGAGGTATTTAAAGATCGTGACGGAAGACTTTTGGCTATGGTGATGCATACTGGTTGTAAGTTCAAATCTAATAGCTTGATGAATGTGAGAGTGTATGACGAGACAGGGACCGAAGCAGAACAAAAGGAAAAGAATAAAGATATTTCATCTCCGCGCTTGAATGGGGATGGAATTTACAAGAACGTGACCGGATTCCATACTCGCCTTGGTATTGATACGACCTATGTAACCGGCAATTGTGAAACGGCTCATGTCATGTGCCGCTATGCCGAAGGATTGCTTTGTTATGCTGAAGCTGCTGCCGAATTAGGGCAGTATAACGATAACGTGGCAGAGAAAACATTAAAGCCATTGCGTCAAAGAGCCGGTGTGGTCTATGTTACTCCGGCGGCTGATCCTCACTTCCCTTTCCAAGGTCTGCCACCGGCAGTGCAGGAGGTACGTCGGGAAAGACGTTCAGAGCTGTCTCTGCAAGGTTTTCGTTTGGATGACTTGATGCGTTGGAGGGTAGCCGGAACGTTGAAAAGTGTGGAAGGACGTGGACGTGGCGCTTATCTGGGCAAAGACGGCGTGCTTTATCTGAGCTTTTCGCCTTCATTGCGGAAAGAAGGACTGAATCATGTACTGACAGATAATGAAGGATGGATGGATCCGTTGAAAGAGTACTTGCCTGAAGGCTACAAGTTTAACGAAGATCGTGATTACTTGTTACCCATACCACCAGATGAAATCCAGATGGACCATGAGCTGAATCAGAATCCGGGATGGCCGACTAAGTAAGGGAACTGAATAAAATTCATTTATGATAATTAGATAGATAAAGATATGAAGAACATATTATATAAAATATTTCCGATATGCTTGTTGACCATGGGGTTGACCGGGTGTGAGGAAGAAACGAAATATCGTCCTCTACCGGAAATCGTGCCATTAACGATGAGCATCAATGACAACGCATTTGCGATGGGCGAACACTTGAAAGTGAATATTAATGTGGAACCGGATGCTGATGGCAAGGAGGTTGTAGCAAATGAAGATTTTGATATTTACTTTACGGCGAAAGCCGGAGCGGAAGATGCTTCGAATGTATTCGAACAGTTCAATGGAATCGTTACTTTTCCGAAGGGGGAGAAACAGATTCAGGTGGATTTTCCGATAAAGGCATCCGGACTGACGGGGAGTACTGCTATAAACTTTACGGCTTTTGCCCGTGGTTATAAAATGGAAGGCTCCAGTCAGGTTATCAAGGTTTCCGATTATTATCGGATAATGGCATCATTGGAGAACAATGCGGAGAATGTAGTAATGGAAGGTGGTAAGTTTGTATTAGTTGCAAAGATTGAAAAACCAAGTTCCGTACCTCTTAATATGAAAATAACTCCGAAAGAAGGGGAAGGAGATAGGTATGAAAATTTACCGTCTACATTAACAATTCCTGCAGGAAGAACTTCAGCAAAAAGTGATGCTGTGACTATTAAACAGGATTTTGAAATGACAGGGGATTTGCAACTGGTATTGAATCTGGAGAGTGATTCGCCTGCGAATCCGATGATAAATTCTACTCTGACTATAACTATGACTGATTTGGAATCTATGGGAGATCCTAATCTGTTTGATATAACGAAGGTGTATGAATTCCCGGATAGGCCGTTTATGTCTGATAAAAATAAAACTGCAATTGAAAGTTGGTTTACGGGAGATAAAATAGCTATGAATAAGAATAGCGCTCATCCCACTTCGGCTTTGAAAGATAAAGATTGGGTATTATGCAATGCGATAGAGTTTCATTATATTAATAGTAGTTTTAGTGGCGGAAATAATACCCCTAATGCTTTCGGACATCGTATTTCTTGGGCCTTTTCTGATATTAATGATGCACCGTCACAGAAAATACAAGCTGTGAATAATGCAAAATGTACAAATATAACCAATGAAGGTATTTTAAATATGTGGGTGGATAAAAATGTTCAGGGTACTGGTGCCATGACAGCTACCAAAGAGTACGGTGTCGCCGCATTGCAATGTTCTAAATTTGGTGGTATTTTTGCCCCACAACATACTCGGTTCTTCCCTGGTATGAGAATTGAAGTGAAGGCGCGTTTGAGAGGAATACGGACTGGGTTTGTTCCGACAATCGGACTTAAAAATCAGAAAAATTCCCTTCCGAACACGAAAGATGAGATCGATATTCTCAAGAACACTCAAGGTTCTGTAATTACTCAGGCTGTAACTGTTGATAATGAGATAGGTTCAAAGAGTGTAGCAATACCTCAAGCGAATGAATGGAATATATATTGGGTGGAACTTGTGGATGAAAATATAATCAATTTAGGTATTAATGGAGCAACCAATCTGACCGTTAATCGTACACAATCTCCTGACAGGTGGCCATTTGACAAGGCTGGGACTCCTGCTACTGCTAATCCTGATCCTGCTACTGCTGCCGGTGGAAGTGCTGGTCTCTACTTCTTTATGAGATTGGCTGAAAGCTCGGAACGGGCTGCTGGTAAAGCGCCTGAAGGTTGGGATAATGTACTGAAAAGTATTGCCAATTGTGAAACGGATGATAATACGCCTCGAATGGAAATTGATTGGATTCGTATCTATACAAATAAGAATTATGTACAGACTGATGCTGAAAAAGTCTGGGCTAATCAGTTATTTTATTAATGCTATCTCTTTCAATTAGCTTTCAATAGTGTGAAATGAATTTTATGCCGGAAGCTATCGTTAGAAGGCGATATACTTCCGGCTATTTATTAGCCAATCACACGGAAATGGAGATTATTGGAAATTAAATGGTAATTTGTGGAAGTCCAAATAGATGGCTGTCCTCTATCTTTGCTGCCACAATCTTATACAAATTAGTATTTATGGAAAAACTGCAATCAAACTTATTCTTTCCTTTAGCAGGAATAGCTGCCGTAGCTTCCCTTGCTTCCTGTTCAAACAAGCAAAGGCCTGCGGAGCAACTCCCTTTGAATATCGTCTACATTATGACAGACGACCACACAGCTCAAATGATGAGCTGTTACGACACACGCTACATGGAAACCCCCAACCTCGACCGCATTGCTGCTGACGGTGTACGTTTTACTCAAAGCTTTGTTGCCAATTCTTTAAGCGGCCCCAGCCGTGCCTGCATGATAACGGGCAAACATAGTTGTGCCAATAAATTCTATGATAATACCACTTGCGTATTCGACAGTTCGCAACAAACTTTTCCGAAACTGTTGCAGAAAATCGGTTATCAGACAGCATTGGTGGGTAAATGGCATCTTGAAAGCTTGCCTTCCGGCTTTGATTACTGGCAGATTGTTCCCGGACAAGGAGACTACTACAACCCGGATTTCATCACACAGAACAATGACACTATCCAAAAACATGGATACATCACGAATCTTATCACTGATGATGCTATCGACTGGATAGAAAACAAACGCAATCCGGAAAAACCTTTCTGTCTTTTGATTCACCACAAGGCAATTCACCGTAATTGGTTGGCGGATACTTGCAACCTGGCTTTGTACGAAGATAAAACCTTCCCGCTACCGGATAATTTCTTTGACGATTATGAAGGACGTCCCGCCGCTGCCGCGCAAGAGATGAGCATTGTGAAGGACATGGACATGATTTATGACCTCAAAATGCTTCGTCCTGATAAAAACACCCGTCTGAAATCCTTATATGAGAAGTATATCGGACGTATGGACGAAGGTCAACGTGCTGCATGGGACAAATTCTACACACCGGTTATAGATGATTTCTACAGGCAGAACCTGCAAGGCAAGGAACTTGCCAATTGGAAATTCCAGCGTTACATGCGTGACTATATGAAGACTGTAAAATCACTGGACGACAATGTTGGTCGTGTACTCGACTATCTGAAAGAGAAAGGCTTGCTGGATAACACACTTGTCGTCTATACTTCCGACCAAGGATTCTACATGGGCGAACACGGTTGGTTTGATAAACGCTTCATGTACGAAGAATCCATGCGTACACCGCTTATCATGCGTCTGCCGAAAGGATTCGACCGCAGGGGTGATATCACAGAAATGGTACAGAACATCGACTATGCCCCCACCTTCCTCGAACTGGCAGGAGCAGAAATCCCTTCTGATATCCAAGGGATATCCCTCGTTCCTTTACTGAAAGGCGAACATCCGAAAGACTGGCGGAAAGCTCTCTACTATCATTTCTACGAATATCCCGCCGAACACATGGTGAAACGTCATTACGGGGTACGTACAGACCGCTATAAATTGATTCATTTCTATAATGATATCAACTGGTGGGAACTCTACGACTTGCAGGCAGACCCGTCGGAAATGCACAACCTCTACGGGCAACCTGAATACGAACCGGTAGTGAAAGAACTGAAAGAAGAAATGCTACAACTTCAGGAGCAATACAATGACCCTGTCCGCTTCTCACCGGAAAGAGACAAGGAATAACACCAACGTATATACACCATGAAAAGATACATCTTAATCATTTTCATACTGCTTTCGCCACTGACAGTGTTCTTGCAGGCTGATAACTTAACATCCCCTTTAATTTCAATAGTACCACGCCCGACACAGATTGTGCCGGGTAGTGGTAACTTCACCTTTTCTGCAAAAACGGCATTTGCGGTAGAAAATCAGGGGCAAGCTGCGATTGCCCGCAATTTTATCGACTTGTTTACCCGTGCTGCCGGAATAACTCCGGCTTTGAATGTCGGCAGCAAAGAAGGACAAGTCCGTTTCGTGACGGATTCTTCTTTTAAACCCGAAGCATATCTGTTGGAGATTACACCGCAACAGATACTCATTAAAGCTTCGGATACAAAGGGTTTCTTCTATGCCCTGCAATCTATCCGCCAACTCCTGCCTGCTGGTATAGAATCAGAGCAACCGGTACAGAATATCGCTTGGAGCGTTCCCGCAATGACAGTTCAGGATGAGCCCCGTTTTGGTTTCAGAGGATTACTTCTGGACCCGGTACGTTGCTTTATTCCCAAAGAGAACGTACTGCGAATCATCGACTGTATGGCGATGTTGAAAATAAACAAACTTCATTTTCATCTGACGGACGATAACGGCTGGCGGATTGAAATAAAGAAATATCCTCGTTTGACGGAAGTAGGAGCGTGGAGAGTAGACCGTACGGATGTACCTTTTCACTCACGCCGTAACCCGGAGCGTGGAGAGCTTACTCCAATAGGTGGTTTCTATACCCAGGAGGAGATTCGGGAAATTGTAGCTTATGCTGCCGACAGACAAATAGAAGTCATTCCGGAAATAGATGTACCGGCACACAGTAACGCTGCTTTGGCTGCTTATCCCCAGTTTGCTTGTCCGGTTGTGAAAGACTTTATCGGTGTACTTCCCGGCTTGGGAGGACGAAATTCCGAAATTATCTACTGTGCGGGAAATGATAGCGTATTTACATTCTTGCAGGATGTTTTTGACGAAATTCTGGCACTTTTCCCTTCCCGCTATATTCATGTCGGAGGAGATGAAGCGCGAAAGACGAACTGGGAAAAATGTCCGCTTTGTCAGAAACGGATGAGAAAGCAGCATTTAGCCAATGAGGAAGACTTGCAAGGTTATTTCATGAAGCGTATCAGTGATTATCTGCGTAAGAAAGGACGCGAGGTGATTGGCTGGGATGAATTGACAAACAGCTCTTTTCTTCCCGAAGAGTCCATTATTCTCGGTTGGCAGGGAATGGGAACGGCTGCCCTGAAAGCTGCTGAAAAAGGACATCGTTTCATCATGACTCCGGCGCGTATCATGTACCTGATTCGCTATCAGGGACCGCAATGGTTTGAACCGGTAACGTATTTCGGTAACAATACCCTAAAAGATGTTTTTGATTACGAACCTGTACAGAAAGACTGGAAACCGGAATACGAATCATTGCTAATGGGTATACAGGCCTGTATGTGGACGGAATTCTGTAATAAACCGGAAGATGTGGATTATCTTTTGTTCCCTCGTCTGGCTGCCTTGGCAGAAGTGGCTTGGACAGCTGCAGGAACGAAGGACTGGACTGGATTTTTGAAACGAATGGATGTATACAATTCGCATATTGCAGAAAAAGGAATTGTTTATGCCCGCTCAATGTATAACATACAACAGACGGTGACATCAGTGGACGGACATTTGGAAGTGAATTTGGAATGTATCCGCCCGGATGTAGAGATTCATTATACACTGAACGGAAGTAATCCGGCAATGTCTTCTCATCGTTACGACGGACCTATCCGTGTGACGAAGACACAAATGGTGAAAGCCGCTACCTTTATGAACGGCAAGCAAATGGGAGAAACTTTAGACTTGCAACTCACATGGAACAAAGCTACGGCAAAACCTTTGCTTGGCAATAAGAAGAACGAAATGTTGTTAGTCAACGGATTGCGGGGAAGCCTGAAATATACTGATTTTGAATGGTGTAACTGGAATCAAAATGATTCTATATCTTTCACGATAGATTTGCAGGGGCGGGAGATTTTGAATAAATTTGCCATCGGTTGCATTACGAATTATGGAATGGGAGCACATAAACCGAAGATGATTCGCGTAGAAGTTTCCGATGACAATCGAACCTACCATACTATGGGAGAATTGAACTTCTCTCCGGAAGATATCTATCTGGAAGGAACTTTTAGAAATGACTATTCGATAGATATGGGCGGAGTATCTGCCCGTTATGTCCGAGTGACGGCGGAAGGTGCGGGGATATGTCCCGACGAGCATGTCCGTCCCGGTCAGGAAGCGAGAGTCTATTTTGATGAAGTGATTATAGAATAGTAATCAAATAGTTAAAAACAGCAATTAAGTGTTCTTGCAGAATAATCTTATATTATTAGAGACGGATTACACGAATTTCACGGTTTTTAGAATGATGAGTATATAAAATAATAGCGTCAATCAGCTTAATCTGTGCCTAATTTATTATATAAACCAATTATGATGACATGCTTATGAATATTAGCTTAAAGAAACGAACTCTTTTAGTTCTATTGTCAGGACTGACTGCTACTTTCACTTTAGCGCAACAACAACCGTTGCCCGAATGGCAAAGCCAGTATGCGGTGGGACTGAACAAACTCGCTCCTCACACATACGTATGGCCTTACGTCAACGCTTCCGACATTGAAAAGCCGGGAGGGTATGAACAGTCTCCTTTTTATATGAGTCTCAATGGAAAGTGGAAATTCCATTGGGTGAAGAATCCCGATAATCGTCCGAAGGACTTTTACCAACCTTCTTATTATACAGGAGGATGGGCGGATATCAATGTGCCCGGTAACTGGGAACGCCAGGGGTATGGCACGGCTATCTATGTCAACGAAACGTATGAGTTTGATGATAAAATGTTCAACTTCAAGAAGAATCCGCCGCTGGTGCCTTATGCGGAGAATGAAGTCGGCTCCTACCGACGTACCTTCAAAGTGCCTGCCGACTGGAAAGGACGCAGGGTAGTACTGTGTTGTGAAGGAGTCATTTCTTTCTATTATGTATGGGTGAATGGAAAATTACTTGGCTATAATCAGGGATCAAAGACGGCTGCCGAATGGGATATTACAGATGTCCTCAATGAAGGCGAAAATGTGGTTGCTTTGGAAGTGTATCGCTGGAGTTCGGGTGCTTATCTGGAATGTCAGGATATGTGGCGTTTGAGTGGTATCGAACGTGACGTGTATCTTTACAGTACTCCCAAACAGTACATTGCGGATTATAAACTGAATGCTTCTTTAGAAAAAGAGAAATACAAAGATGGTATTTTCGGACTTGAAGTGACCGTAGAGGGACATTCTGCTATATCTGGAGCTACTTCTATTGCTTATACCCTGAAAGACGCCGATGGCAAAGCTGTCCTGCAGGATGCTATCCGGATAAAATCCCGCGGATTGAGCAATTTTATCACGTTTGATGAAAAGAATATTCCCGATGTAAAGGCTTGGAGTGCAGAGCATCCTCATCTTTACACATTAATACTCGAACTGAAGGATGAACAAGGCAAGGTAACCGAACTGACTGGTTGTGAAGTCGGCTTCCGTACCTCGGAAATCAAAGACGGACGTTTCTGCATCAACGGCGTTCCGGTATTGGTGAAGGGAACCAACCGACACGAGCATTCTCAACTGGGACGTACCGTGAGCAAGGAGCTGATGGAACTGGACATCAAACTGATGAAGCAGCACAATATCAACATGGTGCGTAACTCGCATTATCCTACACATCCTTACTGGTATCAACTTTGCGACCGTTACGGTTTGTACATGATTGATGAGGCAAACATCGAATCTCACGGAATGGGATATGGTCCTGCTTCCCTAGCCAAGGATAGTACCTGGCTGACTGCACACATGGATCGCACTCACCGGATGTATGAACGTTCTAAGAATCACCCGGCTATCGTTATCTGGTCATTGGGAAATGAAGCAGGAAACGGAATTAACTTCGAACGTACTTATGACTGGCTGAAATCGGTAGAGAAAACTCGCCCTGTACAGTATGAACGTGCCGAATTGAACTATAATACGGATATTTACTGTCGTATGTACCGCAGTGTAGACGATATCAAAGCATACGTAAAAGAGAAAGACATCTACCGCCCTTTCATTCTTTGTGAATATCTTCATGCGATGGGCAACAGTTGCGGCGGACTGAAAGAATACTGGGACGTATTTGAAAACAATCCGATGGCACAAGGTGGCTGCGTTTGGGACTGGGTGGACCAGTCATTCCGCGAAATAGACAAAAACGGTAAATGGTATTGGACGTATGGCGGTGATTACGGACCGGAAGGAATTCCAAGTTTCGGAAACTTCTGCTGTAACGGTTTGGTGGGCGCCAACCGTGAACCGCACCCGCATTTGCTCGAAGTAAAGAAAGTATATCAGAACATAAAAGTAACGCTGGCGAATCAGAAGAATCTGACTATCCGTGTCAAGAACTGGTATGATTTCTCTAACTTGAATGAGTATGTACTGAACTGGAATGTGACGGCAGATAATGGCAAGATTTTGGCGGAAGGTACAAAAACGGTTGATTGTGCACCACACGCTACTGTTGATGTTACTTTGGGTGCTGTAAAACTTCCGAATACAGTCCGTGAGGCTTATTTGAATATCAGCTGGACCCGTCGTGAAGCTTCTTCAATGATAGATAAGGATTGGGAGGTGGCATACGACCAGTTTGTATTTGCCGGTAATAAGAACTACACAGGCTACCGTCCGCAAAAAGCAGGTGAAACGACTTTCACCGTTGATAAGCAAACAGGCGCGCTGACTTCATTGAACTTGAACGGCAAAGAATTATTGGCTACTCCGCTGACATTGAGCCTTTACCGCCCGGCAACGGATAATGACAACCGGGATAAGAACGGCGCACGCTTGTGGCGTGATGCGGGATTGGATTGTCTGACCCAGAAAGTAGTGTCATTGAAGGAAAGTAAGACTTCGACCACTGCCCGTGTAGAAATTCTAAATGCAAAAACGCAAAGGGTAGGAATTGCTGACTTTGTTTATTCACTGGATAGAAACGGTGCACTGAAAGTACATACAACTTTCCAACCCGACACGACCATCGTGAAATCAATGGCACGCTTGGGATTGACGTTCCGTGTGTCGAACGCCTACGATCAGGTTTCTTACTTGGGACGTGGAGATAATGAAACCTATATTGACCGCAATCAGTCCGGTAAAATCGGTGTATATCAGACCACACCGGAACGGATGTTCCACTATTATGTTGCTCCGCAATCTACAAGCAACCGCACCGATGTACGTTGGGTGAAGTTGGCAGATACTTCCGGCGAAGGTATCTTTGTTGAGTCGGATCGTGCTTTCCAGTTTAGTATCATTCCTTTCTCGGATGTATTATTAGAGAAGGCCCGCCATATCAATGAACTGGAACGCGATGGATTGCTGACAGTGCATCTGGATGCTGAACAGGCAGGTGTGGGAACGGCTACTTGTGGTCCCGGAGTATTACCGCAATACTTGGTTCCATTAAAGAAACAGAGTTTTGAATTTACCCTTTATCCGGTGAAATAGATACTAAATCAATAGGTTATTTAGATTATATATAAAGGTGGGGGTTACACTGATTGGATGGAATGTCGTAAGAAAATATTCCATGAGAATCGTGAAATCTGCACCTTTATTTTATCTTTGTACGATTGCAATAATTAATAGACCATGAATAAACTACTAACCTCTCTTTTATTGTCTGTTACTCTCATGAGTGGAGCGCAGGCGCAGAAAAAAGAAAATTACTATGTGAAGCATGTTGAATTTCCTCAAAGTGCAACTATCGAACAGAAGGTTGATATGGCAGCGCGGCTGGTACCTACTCCACAGCAATACGCTTGGCAACAAATGGAATTAACAGCTTTCCTTCATTTTGGTATCAACACCTTTACAGGACGTGAATGGGGGGACGGGAAAGAAGATCCCGCGCTCTTTAATCCTTCGGAACTGGATGCTGAACAATGGGTACGTACCCTCAAGGAAGCCGGCTTTAAAATGGTGCTTCTGACTGCAAAACATCACGACGGTTTCTGCCTTTGGCCAACGGCTACTACCAAACATTCCGTGGCCTCTTCTCCCTGGAAAAACGGACAAGGCGATGTAGTGAAAGAACTTCGTGCTGCCTGTGACAAATATGATATGAAGTTTGGAGTATATCTTTCTCCCTGGGACCGGAATGCGGAATGTTATGGAGACTCTCCCCGTTACAATGATTTTTTTATTCGGCAATTGACGGAATTGCTCACCAATTATGGTGAAGTACATGAAGTCTGGTTCGACGGGGCGAATGGAGAAGGTCCGAACGGAAAGAAGCAAGTGTATGACTGGGACGCTTTTTACCAAACCATCCAACGCCTCCAACCCAAAGCTGTGATGGCAATTATGGGGGATGATGTCCGCTGGGTCGGAAACGAGAAAGGAGTAGGCCGTGAAACGGAATGGAACGCAACTGTGTTGACTCCCGGTATATATGCCCGTTCACAAGAGAACAACAAACGTTTGGGTGTTTTCAGTAAAGCAGAGGATTTGGGAAGTCGTAAGATATTGGAGAAAGCTACGGAATTATTCTGGTATCCTTCGGAAGTCGACGTATCTATCCGTCCGGGATGGTTCTATCATGCGGAGGAAGATGGTAAAGTGAAATCTTTGAAGCATTTATCAGATATTTATTTCCAGTCGGTAGGATATAATTCAGTGCTCCTGTTGAATATTCCACCTGACCGGAGGGGACTGATTCATGAAGCTGATATCAAGCGGTTGAAAGAGTTTGCTGATTATCGGCAACAAACGTTTGCTGACAACCGGGTGAAAAACGGAAGAAAATACTGGAGCACTACTTCGGGCGGTGAGGCTGTCTATGCCTTGAAGTCCAAATCGGAAATCAATCTGGTCATGTTGCAGGAAGATATAACGAAAGGGCAGAGGGTAGAGGCTTTTACTGTGGAAGCCTTGACGGATAATGGCTGGAAAGAAGTAGGAAAAGGTACGACGATAGGATATAAACGTATGTTGCGCTTTCCGGCAGTTAATGCCAATAAGCTCCGGGTGAGAATAGACGAGTGCCGGTTGACTGCTTACGTTAGTCAGGTTGCCGCTTATTATGCAGAACCTTTGCAGGAAGAAACAACGAAAGAAGACTGGAATAATTTGCCGCGTTCCGGATGGAAACAGGTTGCTGCTTCTCCATTAACGATTGATTTGGGGAAGACGGTAACATTGAGCAGTTTCACGTACGCGCCTTCAAAAGCGGAGGCAAAGCCGACGATGGCATTCCGTTATCAATTCTTTGTAAGCATGGATGGTAAGAGCTGGAAAGAAGTGCCTGCCAGTGGAGAGTTCAGCAATATTATGCATAATCCGTTGCCACAGACGGTTGCTTTCAGTCAGAAAGTACAGGCACGTTTCATTAAACTGGAGGCCACTACACCTGATGCTACCGTTGCTAAAGTAAATATGAATGAAATAGGGGTGATGGTGATTCCCTGATGGAGCCCTCATCGAAAAATGATATGCTTAGAGAGTAGCAGTGGAGACCGGTGTCTTGATTCTTGATAAATCGGATACTAGTCTCTTTTTTTCTAAACCAAATGAATATTTTACTGTTATTTATAAAAAAAGACAGAAG
>ERZ860388.957-NODE-957-length-20871-cov-3.007446_pt1 | contig 20871 bp, 12 predicted proteins | sample MGYA00509978_ERZ860388 | MGnify/ENA primary metagenome ERZ860388 (study PRJEB30046, sample SAMN00715225) | human gut metagenome | study: EMG produced TPA metagenomics assembly of the A metagenome-wide association study of gut microbiota in type 2...
CAACGAGCTACCAACTGCTCCACTCCGCGATGTTTTGTGAGTGCAAAGGTACAGCTTTTGATTTAATAAGCAAATTATTTCTTGATTATTTTTCTAAAAAAAGATTGATGATACTTTATTGTATTGATAATGAATAAGGTATAATAGAATATTTTTATTCGCATATATTAATATACAATTGTTAATAATCTCGTATTTTTCTTGTGTGGTAGAAAGAAAAGAATTACTTTTGCTCAAATTATTCAGCAATGTGCAATTTATAACCTATGACCGTATCAAAAACAAAAGCCAGATTAGTAGATGTCGCCCGTCAGCTGTTTGCAAAGATGGGAGTGGAGAATACCACAATGAATGATATTGCCCTCGCTTCCAAAAAAGGTAGGAGAACTCTCTATACCTATTTCAAAAGCAAGGATGAGATCTATTTGGCAGTTGTCGAGTCTGAATTGGATATACTTTCGGACATGATGAAACGGGTAGCGGATAAGGACATTTCACCGGATAAAAAGATTATCGAGATGATTTATACACGTCTGGACGCGGTAAAGGAGGTAGTATATCGTAATGGAACGTTGCGTGCTAATTTTTTCCGCGATATATGGAGAGTGGAGAAAGTCCGTAAAAAGTTTGACGCCAAGGAAATGGTACTTTTTAAGGGAGTGTTGCAGGAAGGAAAAGACAAGGGAGTGTTCTGTATTGACGATGTGGATATGACAGCCTCATTGGTGCATTATTGTGTGAAGGGTATAGAAGTTCCTTATATTCGCGGTCATATAGGAGCCAATCTGGATATGGAAACCCGGAAAAGATATGTAGCCAATATTGTATTTGGCGCACTTCATAGAACAGAAATTTAATTAAAATCAATTTTAGTATGGGATTATTAGATGGAAAGACAGCTATTGTGACTGGTGCCGCTCGCGGTATTGGCAAGGCTATCGCTTTAAAATTCGCTTCAGAAGGAGCTAACATTGCATTCACTGACCTCGTGATTGACGAAAATGCGGAAAATACAGCTAAGGAAATAGAAGCAATGGGCGTAAAAGTTAAGGGATACGCTTCGAATGCAGCCAATTTTGAAGATACCGAAAAGGTAGTAGCGGAAATCCATAAAGATTTTGGTCGTATCGATATATTGGTAAATAATGCCGGTATCACGCGTGACGGGCTGATGATGCGTATGAGTGAACAGCAATGGGATATGGTGATCAATGTGAATCTGAAATCTGCTTTCAATTTTATTCACGCTTGTACGCCGATCATGATGCGCCAGAAAGCCGGAAGCATCATTAATATGGCTTCTGTGGTAGGTGTTCACGGAAATGCCGGACAGGCTAATTATTCAGCTTCGAAGGCTGGTATGATTGGTTTGGCTAAATCCATTGCACAGGAGTTGGGCTCTCGTGGAATTCGTGCCAATGCCATTGCTCCGGGCTTCATCATTACAGATATGACTGCTGCTTTGTCTGAAGAAGTAAAAACGGAATGGGCGAAGAAAATACCTTTGCGTCGTGGAGGAACACCCGAAGACGTTGCTGATGTTGCAACATTCCTGGCTTCTGATATGTCTGCTTATGTATCTGGTCAGGTGATTCAGGTAGATGTAGGAACACCTCTCATGACCGTCATATACGAAGACAATCATATAATTGTAGTCAATAAGACCGCTTCCGAGATTGTTCAGGGAGATAAAACGGGGGATACGCCTCTTTCCGAAACTGTGAAACAGTATATAAAGGAGAAATATGCGAAGCCCGGTAATGTCTTCATCGGTGTAACTCACCGGCTGGACCGCCCTGTAAGCGGTCTTGTTATTTTTGCAAAGACCAGTAAGGCTTTGTCCCGTTTGAACGAGATGTTCAAAAACAGTGAGGTGAAGAAAACTTATTGGGCGATTGTGAAAGAGGTACCCAAAGAACCTGAAGGTGAATTGGTGCATTTTCTGGTGCGTAACGAAAAGCAGAATAAGAGTTATGCCTATGAAAAGGAAGTACCTGGCAGCAAAAAAGCCATTTTGCATTATCGTCTCATCGGGCGGTCGCAAAATTATTATCTTTTAGAGGTCGATCTTAAAACCGGCCGTCACCATCAGATACGTTGCCAGTTGGCCAAAATGGGATGTCCTATTAAGGGAGATTTGAAATATGGTTCTCCTCGTTCCAATCCGGATGGCAGTATCTGTCTGCATGCACGTCATGTGCGTTTCATTCATCCGGTATCCAAAGAAGTGGTAGAATTGGATGCACCTGTTCCGATAGGAAATTTGTGGAACGGGTTCGAGATGTTTTAAAACAGACTATAACAAAAAAAGCCATCCCTTGAATAGACATAAGTGGGGATGGCTTTTTAGGATAGTATGCTTACTGTTATTCGGCAGACTGAGCAGGAGTTTCTGTTGAAGCGGGAGCGTCATTAGCCGGGGCATTCTGCGCCGGTTCTTCAGCTTTCGGTTCTTCCTTTGCAGGCTCAGAAGTTGTTGTTTCCTCTGTGCTTTCTGTTTTTTCAGTTGCAGGTTGGGTCTTAACAGGATCCTGGGCCATTGCAAAGGCTGAACCACCACAAACAAACATAAACATTGCTACTACTAATTTTCTCATGATTATATGTTTTTTGATTTATCGCATTGTTGGGCATTACTGCTGACGCTGATGTTAGAATAGGATCAAAGAACGTGCCAAAACAAAATTGAATATGTAAGGTGTTGATTAACAGTGGGAACTTTTGCCTGTTGTGTTGGGGTGATTGTGGAAATGTGTAGAAGATGTAGAGTGATGGTGTGGAATTATTCCACATTTTTTTAATGTTCGTACCGGACAGGAGTAATACAGTAGGGATATTCAAAAGAAATATGAGCAGACCCGTAAAAAGAGGCGCATAATGAAGATAAGTCACCCTCCGTTTGGGATAACCAATATTGTATATTTGCGGCTTGAGACAGTGTTATAATTCTATTCCGTATAATTTCAGTTTATTGTATAGCGTTTTTCTATCGATATTCAGCAATTGTGCAGCGCGGCTTTTGTTGTTTCCGGTTTGTCTTAACGCTTCAAGGATATGTTGCTTTTCCGTTTCTTCGTCTTTCAAGGCGATATTGGAACTATGATAGGAAGTGGGAGTTTCAAGTATTTCTGTTCCTAATTCCATGGGGGTGATGAGACTGCCCTGTGCAAGTAGTGTAGCCCGCTTAACGATATTCTTCATCTGGCGTAAATTGCCCGGCCAATGATAGTCGAGCAGTGCTTGTGATGCTTTGGCGTCAAAACCGATTAATTGTTTATCCAGTTCTTTGTTGGCTTGGTCTAAAAAGAAATTGGCAAACAAGAGGATGTCTTCTCCCCGTTCTTGCAAGGTTGGCATTCTCAACGTGAATTCATTGATACGATGGTATAGATCTTCGCGGAATGTACCTTTTTCGATGGCTTGTTCCAGATTTTCATTGGTAGCAGAGACAAGGCGTATGTCGACGGTGATTTCCTGATTGGAACCTACCGGCCGTATTTTACGCTCTTGCAGGGCGCGAAGTAATTGTATTTGTACTTCATAACTCAGATTTCCTATCTCATCGAGAAAGATGGTACCTCCGTTGGCTGCAACAAATGCCCCTGTCTTATCGGTCAGTGCACCGGTGAACGAGCCTTTGATATGACCGAAAAATTCAGAAGCGGCCAACTCTTTGGGAATGGAACCGCAATCTATTGCGATAAAAGGTTTGCCTGCCCGTTTGCTCAGTTGGTGAATGCGATGGGCAACGTATTCTTTCCCTGTGCCGCTGGCACCGTTAATGAGTACGGACATATTGGTAGGGGCAACTAAACCTACGTAATTATACAATTGCTTGGCTGCATCACTTTCACCTTCCAGATAGGCGTGTGCTTCTGTTTTAGAACCCAATGTTTTGCCTCTGGAGCCGGTTGTGGTCTTGTCGGATGTAATTTTACCCGAAGCGTGAGCATTTTCTTCCTTATCTTCCAACGCTTCCGACATTTTTTTGAGGAGTTCATCGGGATTTACCGGTTTGGCTATATAGTCTCGGGCACCTAACTTGATAGCTTGTACGGCCGATTGTATATCTGCATATCCTGTCATAATGATTAAAGGGATATCCAAGTCTTGTTCGTTCATCCACATCAGCAGATGGATGCCGTCCTGATCGGGCAGACGGAGATCGGAAAGGATAAGATCGGGTGTTTGGGCTTCGATATGCTTTTTTGCACGGGCAATGTTACTAACCGAAGTTACTTCAAATCCTTTTTTCCCTAACCATGTTTTCAGCATCATGCCGAAAGTTATATCATCTTCAACTATTAATATGGATCTCATGATATTAGCTTTAGCCATTTTGTAGGTTACAAAGGTAAGAGGTTTTAGACGAAAATCGTATATTTGCAAACTTAAATTAAATGAAAGTGTTATGAAAAGGAATTTAGTGATATTATTAACTGTTTGGGTGGTCGGAGCGATAGCCTCTTGTAAACCAGGACAAAAGAATAACTCAGATATGGAAAATCAGAAAGAAACAATGTTGAAGATCGAAACGACTCTTGGGGATATTAAAGTAAAACTTTATAATGAAACCCCGAAGCATAGGGATAACTTTATCAAACTGGCTAAAGAAGGTACATATAACGGTACTTTGTTTCACCGTGTGATAAAGGATTTCATGGTGCAGGCCGGAGATCCGGAATCTAAGAATGCTCCGAAAGGCAAGATGTTAGGAGCCGGTGACGTGGGGTATACCATTCCTGCCGAAATTGTCTATCCGAAATACTTTCATAAGAAAGGTGCTTTATCGGCTGCCCGCCAAGGGGATAATGTGAATCCGGATAAGGAGTCATCGGGTTGTCAGTTTTACATTGTCACCGGAAAGGTTTTCAATGACTCTACGCTGATCGGTATGGAGCAGCAGATGAATGAAAACAAATTGACTACAATTTTTAATTCGTTGGCGCAGAAGCATATGAAGGATATTTATAAGATGCGTAAGGCGAATGATGAAGACGGATTGTATGACTTGCAGGAGAAGTTGTTTGCACAGGCTCAGGAAGAGGCTGCCAAAGGGCCGGATTTCCATTTCACGAAAGAGCAGGTGGAGGCTTATACCACTGTAGGCGGTACTCCACATCTGGATGGGGAATATACGGTGTTTGGCGAAGTAGTCGAGGGCATGGATATTGTAGATAAGATCCAGAATGTGAAAACAGACCGTAGCGACCGTCCCGAAGAGGATGTGAAGATTGTTAAGGTGTCTTTATTGGATTAAGATGATAAAGATCAGCAGGCATGTTCTGGCCAATGGTTTGCGATTGGTGCATTCACAGGATGAAAGTACGCAAATGGTGGCTCTTAATATAGTATATAATGTGGGGGCCCGGGACGAGCATCCCGATCATACGGGTTTTGCTCATCTTTTTGAGCATTTGATGTTTGGAGGTTCCGTGAATATCCCCGATTACGATGCTCCTCTTCAATTGGCCGGTGGCGAGAATAATGCCTGGACAAATAACGATATTACGAATTATTATTTGACCGTTCCCCGGCAAAATGTGGAGATCGGATTTTGGTTGGAGTCCGACCGTATGTTGAGTCTTGATTTCAATGAACGGAGTCTGGATGTGCAACGGGGGGTGGTAATGGAAGAGTTCAAACAGCGTTGTCTCAATCAGCCTTATGGCGACGTGGGACATCTGTTGCGCCCTCTTGCTTACAAGGTGCATCCTTATCAGTGGCCTACTATCGGCAAAGAACTGTCGCACATAGCCAATGCCACGTTGGACGAAGTAAAAGATTTCTTTTTCCGTTTTTATGCGCCCAACAATGCAGTGCTTGCCGTCACGGGGAATATATCGTTTGAGGAAACGGTAGCTTTGACGGAGAAATGGTTTGCTTCTATCCCTAAGAGGGATGTTCCGGTACGTCAATTGCCGCAAGAACCTGCACAGACGGAGGAACGCCGTTTGGTAGTGGAGCGTAATGTGCCGGTCGACTCTCTTTTTATGGCTTATCATATGTGCGAACGTGCGCATCCCGATTACTATGCTTTTGATATATTGTCGGATATTCTCAGTAATGGAAAGTCCAGCCGTTTGAACCGGCATCTGGTACAAGAAAAGCAATTGTTTTCAAGTATGGATGCTTATATCTCCGGTACGGTGGATGTCGGTCTGTTTCATATCTCTGGTAAACCGGCTGCCGGTGTATCACTCGAAGAAGCAGAAGCTGCCGTACGCGAAGAGTTGAATAGGTTGCAGAACGAAGCAGTTGCCGTGCAGGAACTGGAGAAGGTGAAGAATAAATTTGAATCTACCCAGATTTTCGGCAATATCAACTATTTGAACGTGGCTACCAATCTCGCTTGGTTTGAACTGAACGGTGCGGCAGAAGATATGGAAAAGGAGGTGGAACGTTATCGTTCCGTTACTGCCGGACAATTGCAAGCGGTAGCACAGACAGCTTTTGACAAGAGGAATGGGGTGGTGCTGTATTATAAGGGCCGGGGAGAGGCTTTATGAATATGAAAAATTACTATGAAACTTATAAGGGGCATTACAAAGCGTTATTCCTTTTGGGATTGCCCATTGTTATCGGACAAGTAGGAGTTATTATTTTGGGTTTTGCCGATACATTGATGATCGGACATCACAGTACCAGTGAGTTGGGAGCTGCTTCCTTTGTAAACAATGTATTCAATCTGGCGATTATTTTCAGTACCGGTTTTTCTTACGGGCTTACCCCGGTTGTGGGGAGTCTGTATGGTAATAAGCAGTTTGCGCCTGTTGGGCAGGCGTTGCGTTGTAGTTTGTTGGCAAATCTGCTTGTCGGTTTATTGCTGACACTGATAATGGGTATCCTTTATCTGAATGTGGAGAGGTTGGGACAACCGGAAGAACTCCTTCCCTTGATTAAGCCTTATTACATTGTTTTGCTTATTTCGCTTGTGTTTGTTCTGTTGTTTAATGGCTTTAAGCAGTTTACAGATGGAATTACCGATACCAAAACAGCCATGTGGATATTGTTGGGGGGGAATGTGCTGAATATTATCGGGAATTATATTCTTATTAACGGAAAATTCGGCTTTCCGGAGTTAGGGTTGTTGGGGGCAGGTATCAGCACCCTTTTCTCACGTATTGTAATGGTGATTGTGTTCGCTGTGATCTTTTTTAGTAGCCGTCGTTTTATGCGGTATAAACTCGGCTTTTTCCGTTTGGGATGGTCGAGACAAATGTTTATGCGTCTCAATGGCTTGGGATGGCCGGTTGCTTTTCAGATGGGGATGGAAACGGCTTCTTTCAGTTTGAGTGCTGTGATGATAGGTTGGTTAGGTACTATTGCCTTAGCTTCACATCAGATCATGTGTGCCATATCCCAATTTACATTTATGATGTTCTACGGTATGGGCGCAGCAGCCGCTGTGCGCGTCAGTAACTTCAAAGGTCAAGAGGACACGGTCAATGTGCGCCGTTCGGCTTATGCCGGTTTTCATTTGATTATGGCGATGGCGGTAGTGCTGGGAGGTATTGTATTCCTGTTCCGTAATTATCTGGGAGGGTGGTTTACGGATAATGAAGAGGTTTCTGCATTAGTGGCGATGCTGATTATCCCGATGTTGGTTTATCAATTCGGTGATGGATTACAGATCAACTTTGCGAATGCCTTGCGAGGTATTTCGGATGTGAAACCGATGATGCTGATTGCTTTTATTGCTTATTTTATGATATCTTTGCCGGTAGGTTACTTTTGCGGATTCGTTCTCGGCTGGGGCACTGTCGGTGTGTGGATGGCTTTTCCGTTCGGACTGACCAGTGCCGGCATCATGTTGTGGCTGCGCTTCCGCTATAAAACAAAATAATGTGTCAATGTGCCAATATGCCAATGTGCCAATTGGCTGCGCTATTATGCCGCATGGCAATTGGTACATTGGCATATTGACACATTGCTAAATTATTAATATTATGGCACCTTCGCGTTTTACCAAAGTAAAAATAGCTATAGGGTATTCTCTTTTACTGGCGATATTGCTCTTTTCTCTGGTGTTTGTTCATCGTGAGATGGAGACACTTTCTGCGTCGGATGACCAGCAGAGTCTGATGACAGACAGTTTGTTGGTCCTTTTGCGTGAGAAAGATAAGAATACGATTCAGATGCTTCGGGTGTTAAGCGAGGCGAATGACAGCTTGCTTTCGGCCAGGGAAATTGAGGAGATTATAGCTGAGCAGGATTCGGTGGTTACCCAGCAACGTGTACAACACCGCATAATCACAACGCGTGATTCTCTCATTACAAAGCCCAAGAAAAAAGGATTCTTCAAACGTTTGGCAGAGGCCTTCGTTCCTTCCAAGCAGGATACGGCAGTATTGGTAAATACTTCGTTGGAGGTTGCTACCGATACCATCCTTGAAGCGTATAATCCGACCGATTCACTGCATCAGAAAATTCGTACGGCCAGTGAACAAAAACGTGCTCAGAAGAAAACGACTATACGGCGCAGGAATGTGCAGTTCCGGCGGTTGGATACACAACTGACAGCCCGGATCGACAGTTTGGTTAAAGAGTATGAACTGAATGTGATGCAACGTGCGCAGATGGATGCGGAGAAGGAGCAATATGTTCGTCAACGTTCTGCCCGTATTATCGGTGGCATTGCTGTGGGGGCTGTTCTGCTTTCCGTCTTTTTCCTTATTATAATCTGGCGGGATATCACCCGTAGTAACCGATACCGTAGGGAATTAGAAGAGGCGAACCGGCGTGCCGAAGAACTACTGAATGCCCGTGAAAAATTGATGCTTGCCATCACACATGATTTTAAAGCACCACTTGGCTCTATTATGGGATATACCGATCTGTTGGCGCGCCTTACGAACGATGAACGGCAGCGTTTTTATCTCGATAACATGAAAAGTTCTTCGCAGCATCTTCTGAAATTGGTGAGTGACCTGCTTGATTTCCATCGCCTTGACTTGAATAAGGCAGAAGTGAACCGTGTTACTTTTAATCCCTCCCAGCTTTTTGAAGAGATACGTACAAGTTTTGAACCGTTAACGGCGGCTAAAGGACTTGTTCTTGAATATAAAATAGAATCCGAACTGGACGGGCGTTTCATTAGTGATCCGCTTCGCATCCGACAGATCGTGAACAATTTATTGTCTAATGCGGTGAAATTTACCGCTAAAGGAGGGATAACGCTTGCGGTAAGTTATTCTTCTTCCCGTTTGCGCGTAGCTGTGACCGATACCGGAAAGGGAATGGCAGCAGAAGACCGGGAACGTATTTTCCAGGAGTTTACCCGCCTGCCCGGTGCACAAGGTGAAGAGGGATTTGGTCTGGGACTCTCTATTGTGCACAAGCTTGTCGTGCTACTTGAAGGTACTATTGACGTGCAGAGCGCGTTGGGAGAGGGGAGTACGTTTACGGTAATCCTACCGTTGTTTCCGGTAGGCAAAGCTGTCGGTTTCGATAAAGATAGGAAAAAGAATCAGTCTCCTTCGGTTACTGAAGCAGATCATATCGACCGGGAGCAAGTGGTGAACTCTCCGATGAATATTCTTCTCATTGATGATGATAGGATACAACTGACCTTGACTGCTGCCATGCTTGAGCAGCAAGGAATTCATGCTACATGTTGCGAGCAACTTGATGAACTGACCGAACATCTCCGTGAGCACCGGTTTGATGTGTTGTTGACCGATGTACAGATGCCTGCCATCAACGGCTTCGATTTGTTGAAATTATTGCGTGCATCCAATATTCCCCAAGCAAAAACAATTCCAGTCATTGCCGTTACCGCCCGTAGCGATATGGATGAGGCCGAATTTATTGAACATGGTTTCTCCGGCTGCCTGCACAAGCCTTTTACGGTAGCCGAACTCCTAATACAGTTGAAAGCCTCTGAACAGTTGAAAGTTGAAAGTGGAAAGTTGAAAGTTTCTGAAGAGTTGAAAACAGAAAGTGGAAAGCTAAAAGTCACTATGCAAGAAGATTGCGCAGCCAACTTTCAACTTTCAACTTTCAACTTTCAACTAAATCTTGATTTCCGTGCTCTCACCGCCTTTTCCGAAGATGATCCTGAGGCTGCTCGTTCCATTCTGTCCTCGTTTGTAGAGGAAACAGAAAAGAACATTGACCGGATGGAAGCCGGTTTAAAAGAAGAAGATGCGGATCGGATTGCCGGTATGGCGCATAAGCTGCTTCCGCTTTTAACTATGATCAAGGCGATGGAGATTCTTCCATTGCTGTCGTGGTTGGAAAGCAAGCGAAACGAAAAGTTTTCTGATGAAGTGAAACAGAAAACAAAAGAAGTATTACCTCTGTTGCGACAGGTAGTGGATGAAGCAAGAAAGTATTTCTCCGCTTTCTAAATCTTTTTTATAGAATTATTTGTTTACTTTGTATCTCCGTTAATGTATTGAAACACGCTTGATGAAACGAAAATGGATAAAATGGGTGAGTTGGATATTACTTACCCCTATATTGCTCTTTGTGGTACTGATGGTATTGCTTTATGTACCCCCCGTACAGAATTTTTTACGGAAGCAGGCCACTTCATATGCATCTGAAGCTACCGGTATGCAAATCAATGTCGGACGTATCGATCTTCGCTTCCCGTTGAACCTGTTGGTTCGGGATGTCGAAGTAATTCAGGTTCCGGATACATTGCTCACATTAGGGAGTCTCAATGTGCATGTACAAGCTATGCCTTTGTTTAAAGGAAAAATAGAAGTAGACGACATTACTCTCCAGCAGGTGACTGTCAATTCGGCCGATCTCATAGAAGGCATGAAAATCCGTGGGGTATTGGGGCGTTTTTTTCTTGAAAGCCACGGTGTCGATCTTACGAATGAAACGGCGGTGATTAATCATGTCGAACTTTCCGACACGCACATCGGCCTTGTACTGAATGACACCACAACTACCGAAAAGCCGGACACGGTTTCGTCTCCCGTCAATTGGAAAGTAAATCTTCATGCACTGAGTTTGAAAAACGTTTCTTTCAGCATGCAGCTTCCTGCGGATACGATGCGTATGGCTGCCCGTGTGAGCGAAGCAAGCGTTAAGGATGTATCCGCCGATTTAAAACACCAGTTCTACGGATTGAGATCCTTTTTGCTGACGGGCACTTCGGTTAATTACGATACGGGCAATACCCAACCGGTGGAAGGTTTTGATCCTTCGCACATTGCTTTGAGAGATATTCGTATCGGAATTGATTCGGTACTTTACCGGGGGCGCAATATGAACGCTGTTATTCGTGAGTTTTCAATGAACGAACGTTCTGGGTTAAGCGTGACATCTTTGACCGGGCGTGTCTTTGCCGACAGTACGGTTATCCGTATACCGGATTTCCGTTTGCTTACTCCGCATTCGGAAATGAATCTTACTGCCCAGACTTATTGGGAATTGGTGAATATTCCTACTACCGGACGGTTGACCGCCCGTTTCAATGCGCTTATCGGTAAACAGGATGTCATGCTGTTTGCCGGCGGTTTGCCCGAGGCTTTCAAGGAGGCTTATCCTTTCCGTCCATTAGTAGTACAGGCGGGTACGGAAGGCAACTTGAAATCGATGCAGATTTCCCGCTTTAAAGTAAATCTGCCCGGTGCTTTCTCTCTGGAGGGCGGTGGCGAATTGTATAATCTGACAGACAGTACTACACGCTCGGCTGCTCTTGACTTGAAAATGCAGACAGGAAACCTTAATTTCCTGACGGCATTGGGGGGAATGACGCCGGGAGCACCGTTGGTTATCCCGGATAGTATGCTTCTTGACGCCCGTTTGGGGATGGAAGGGACGAAATACGACGCCCGCCTGCTGTTGAAAGAAGGAGAAGGCCGGTTGGGACTTACTGCTGCTCTTAACAGTACTACCGAAGCTTATACTGCCGATTTGCATATAGAGGATCTTCAGATAAATCATTTCCTGCCGAAAGATTCCATTTATGAGTTCAGTGCTTCTCTTGCGGCACACGGGCGCGGGTTCGACTTTACTTCTTATAAGACTGCGGCGGCTCTTAAGGCGACGATTGATAAATTGCATTACGGGGATTATAAAGTTTCGGGCATCGGTCTTACAGGGACGGTCAAGAATGCAGTTGCGAATGCACAACTGACCAGCGATAATCCTCTGTTGAAGATGACGGCAGATGCGGAATACCATCTTGCACATCATTATCCGGATGGAAAAGTCGGACTGAATGTAACCGGCCTTGATACGGAAAAACTTTTCGGTGTCAGTCTTGGTAAGAATTCCGGCAAGCCGTTGGATCTGCAATTTACCGGTGAAGTACGTAAAGAACGTGTATTTACTCATCTTACGGCAGGTGACCTTAAACTGAACCTCAGCGCCCGTGCCGGGTTGGAATTATTAATTCGTCAATCCACTCACTTTGCTGATGTTTTGACGAAGCAGTTGGAAGCGAAAGAATTAAATCACGCAGAATTGCGTAAAGCGTTGCCGACAGCAGTCTTCTCTTTCTCTGCCGGACAGGATAACCCGATGGCCTGGTATCTCGCTACGCAGAATATATCTTATCATGATGCTTCTGCCAAATTAGGGTGTGCACCGGATTGGGGGATTAACGGTAAGGTCGCTCTCCATACCTTGAAGATCGATACGTTGCAACTGGATACTATTTTCTTTACTTTGAAGCAGGATACGAGTCGTATCAACTTGCGTGGCGGAGTAATCAACGGGCCAAAAAACCCACAGATATCCTTTACATCCATACTGACCGGAGAGATTCGTGACAAAGATGCGGAGCTGGTTGCACAATATATTAATGATAAAGGGAAGACGGGCTTGCTCTTCGGAGTGAATGCCAAACCGCTCTATGGCGGGCGTGGCAAGGGTAACGGGCTTGCGTTGACATTAGTGCCGGAGGAACCGGTCATTGCTTTCCACAAATTCCGTTTTGAGGAACATCACAACTGGATTTATCTCCATAAGAATATGCGCGTTTATGCCAATGTCGATATGCAGGATAATGAAGGTATGGGAATCCGTATGCAATCTTTGCCGAGCGATACCGTTTCGTTGCAGAATATGGATGTCGAGTTACGGCGTATCCGGCTGGAAGAGGTGTTCAGCATTCTGCCTTATATGCCGCAGATCACCGGATTGCTTTCGGCGGAGGCCCACTATATACAGACGGAGAAATCGTTGGAATTATCTGCGGAAGCCAGTATCGATGAACTGACTTATGAACGGCAGCGTATCGGTGATGTGGCTTTGGGTGCTACCTGGCTTCCGGGAGAGCAAGGTAAGCAGTACGTCAATACTTATCTTACGCATGAGGGTACTGAAATTATGGTTGCCGATGGTGCGTTGTATCCGGCGGTTTCGGGCAAGGACAGCATTGTAGTGAACTCTACACTCGAACATTTTCCTCTCAGCATAGCCAATGTTTTTGTACCCGATCAGATGGTGACTCTTTCCGGCGATATGGACGGTGACTTGCACATTACGGGATATACCGACAGCCCGTTGGTTAATGGAGGATTGTCATTGGATAGTGTTTCCGTTTATGCACGGCAGGCCGACGCACGGTTTATATTTGACAATCGGCCGATACAGGTACAGAACAATCGGATTGTATTTGATAAGTTTGCGATTTATACTACCAGTCAGAACCCGTTCAGTATCGATGGTTATGTCGATTTCCGGGATATGAGCCGGCCGATGGCGAATCTTAAGCTGTTTGCGGAAAACTATACGCTGCTTAATGCCAAACGGACTAAGGAGAGTATGGTTTATGGTAAGGTGTTTGTCGATCTTGATGCTACGGTGCGGGGACCGTTGGACGGACTTATGATGCGTGGTAATGTAAATCTGCTGGGTAATACCGATGTTACTTATGTGCTCACCGATTCACCGCTTACGGTGCAGGATCGCTTGAGTGATCTGGTGACTTTCACCTCTTTTGCAGATACCACTTCTCTGAATAAGGAAGAAGAGTCTACTCTCTCTTTGGGTGGATTGGACATGATAATGACAATACACATTGATCCTGCCGTTCGTTTGAAAGCAGACCTGAGTGCCGACCGCAGTAGCCGGGTGGAATTGGAAGGCGGAGGCGATCTCTCTTTACAGTATACGCCGCAGGGCGATCTTACCCTTACCGGCCGGTATACTTTGTCGGGGGGGATGATGAAATATGCCCTGCCGGTGATCCCGTTGAAAGAGTTCCAGATACAAAATGGAAGTTATGTAGATTGGACCGGTAATCCGATGGATCCGCTGTTGAACTTCAAGGCGACAGAACGTATGCGTGCTTCTGTGACACAGGAAGACGGTACATCGCGTATGGTGAATTTTGATATTTCCATTGTGGTAAAGAATCGTCTCGACAACCTTTCACTGGCTTTTGAAATCGATGCACCGGACGATGCTTCCGTACAGAACCAGTTGGCAGGTATGGGACCGGACGAACGCAGCAAACAAGCTGTGGCTATGCTGGCTACCGGCATATATCTTGCCGATTCGGGAGGGGGAAGCGGTATGAATTTGAACATGGGAGCGGCGCTTAACTCCGTGCTTGCCAGCCAGATTAATGCTCTGACAGGAAATATGAAGAATGCCAGCCTTTCGTTCGGAGTGGAAGATCATGATGATTCGGATGCCGGTGGCAAGCGGACAGACTACAGTTTCCGCTATTCCCAGCGTTTCTTTAACGATCGTTTTCAGATTGTGTTAGGGGGTAAAGTGTCTACCGGTGCCAATGCTACTAACGACGTAGAATCGTTTATCGATAATATTTCGTTGGAATACCGGTTAGATCAGTCCGGTACGCGTTACATCCGCCTGTTCCATAACAAGAACTATGAAAGTGTTTTTGAAGGCGAAATTACTGAAACCGGTGTCGGCTTGGTGCTTCGTAAGAAAATGGACCGCCTGAGTGAATTGTTTATATTTAAAAAGAAAAAGAAATGAGGATGAAAAGAGTAAAAGCAACCTGCGGGCAAAGGATACGGCTATCTTTCATTGGCATATTGACATATACTCTTATTGGTATATTATTGTTTGGTTGTTCGACTACAAAACATTTGCCGGAGGGTGAAGTGTTGTATACCGGCAATAAAGACATTTTTAAAGACCCGTCCAATACGGCTGTCGGCGAGACAGCCATCGGTGAGGTGAAGGCGGCATTGGATAAAAGTCCGTCAACCAAGTTGTTTGGTGTTTTGCCCATTCCTTTTGGCATGTGGGTGTACAATGATTTTGTGAAATACGAGAAGGGGTTCGGTAAGTGGATATTCAACCGTTTTGCAGCGAAGCCGGTTTTTATTTCTACCGTTAACCCGGAGTTACGTGTAAAAGTGGCTACGAACCTCTTGCATGATTATGGCTATTTTAATGGGAAAGTGAGCCAGCAGACAATCGTTAATCCGAAAGACAGTCTGAAGGCACGGGTGGAATATACGGTCGAGATGCGCAATCCTTATTTTATCGATACGGTGTATTATGAACGTTTCACTCCGCAAACACTTCGTATCATGGAACGGGGACGCAGACGCTCCTTGCTTACTCCCGGCGAACAGTTCAACGTGAGTGATCTGGACGAAGAACGTAACCGTCTCAGCACTTTGTTGCGCAATGTGGGATACTTCTACTTCCGCCCCGATTATATGACTTATCAGGCTGATACGACTCTTATACCCGGAGGGCACGTCAGTTTACGGCTTATCCCCGTAGCAGGCCTGCCGGCAGCGGCACAACGACGGTATTATGTAGGGAACAAGACTGTTTATCTGATCGGCAAGAATGGCGAGCAGCCCAATGACAGCATGAACTACAAAGGGATGGACATACATTTCTATAATAAGATGCAGGTACGCCCTAATATGCTTTATCGCTGGTTAAACTATCAGGCATATGTGAAGAGTGACTCATTGCGCAATTTGCAACGTAGCCGTCTTTACAGCCAGTATCGTCAGCAACGCGTTCAAGAGAAACTGGCCCAATTGGGAATTTTCCGCTATATGGATATGCAATATGTGCCGCGTGATACGACTGCTGCATGCGATACGCTCGATGTTACCCTGCAGGCCACTTTTGACAAGCCGCTCGATGCGGAGCTCGAATTGAATGTTACCACCAAGAGTAACGACCAGACCGGTCCCGGCGCCTCTTTCTCCGTCACCCGCAATAACGTGTTTGGCGGTGGCGAAACCTGGAATGTGAAGTTGAAAGGGTCTTATGAATGGCAGACCGGTGGTGGTAAGAACTCTTCTTTGCTGAACAGTTGGGAGATGGGGGCTTCTACTTCTCTTATGTTCCCACGCGTGGTATTTCCTCAGTTCGGAGATCGTGAATATGATTTTCCTGCTTCTACCACTTTTCGCCTGTATGTAGATCAGATGAATCGTGCCAAATATTATAAGTTACTCTCTTTTGGCGGAAATGCAACGTATGACTTTCAACCGACACGTACCAGCAGGCATTCACTGACGCCTTTTCGTTTGACTTTTAATGTGTTGCAGCACCGCACGAGCGCATTCGATTCTATCGCCAAAGACAACAGGGCATTGTTGCTCAGTTTGCAGAACCAGTTTATTCCGGCTATGGAATACACTTATACCTATGATAATTCGACTGTTCGCGGAGTGCGCAACTCCAGTTGGTGGCAGACTACTTTTACCTCTGCCGGTAATCTGACTTCTTGTATTTACCGTATTTTCGGCAAACCGTTCAGTGAGAAAGAAAAAAATCTGTTGGGGGCACCGTTTGCGCAATTTCTTAAATTGAATACCGACTATCGTTATTTATGGAAGATAGATCGTAATAATTCCGTTGCTACCCGGATAGCCGGTGGGGTGATATGGACCTATGGCAATTCACATGTTGCTCCTTATAGCGAGCAATTCTATGTAGGTGGTGCCAATAGTATCCGCGCCTTTACGGTACGTAGTATCGGCCCTGGTGGTTATCATCCGGAAAAGAGTGAATTTTCTTATCTTGATCAGACTGGTGATATTCGTTTGGAAGCAAACATCGAATATCGTTTCCGCATTTATAAAGATCTTCATGGAGCGGTCTTTCTGGATGCGGGAAACGTCTGGCTGATGCGTTATGATCCCGACCGTCCCGATGCACAACTCCGGTTGAAAACATTTGCCAAACAGATCGCTCTCGGTACCGGTGCCGGGTTGCGTTATGACCTCGATTTTCTTATCTTCCGACTCGATTGCGGAGTGCCTTTGCATGATCCGTATGAAACGGGGAAGTCGGGATACTATAATGTGAGGGGGGCATTTTGGAAACAATTAGGTATACACTTTGCCATTGGTTATCCGTTCTAAGCTTACAATTGAATTAAAAAAGGTAAACTTTGAACGAAATGTGTCATTCTGCGTCCATATAATTTTGTACATTTGCACCGTTGTCGGAACATTGACATCACTAACCTTTTAATATTACACAGTTATGAAACCAACTTTATTTGTACTTGCTGCCGGTATGGGCAGCCGTTACGGAGGCTTGAAACAACTTGACGGACTGGGTCCGAATGGCGAAACTATTATGGATTATTCTATCTATGATGCTATTCGCGGTGGATTCGGCAAAGTTGTTTTCGTTATCCGCAAGGACTTCGAGAAAGACTTCCGTGAAAAAATATTGAGTAAATACGAAAACCATATCCCGGTGGAATTAGTATTCCAGGCACTGGATAACCTGCCCGAAGGTTTTACTTGTCCTGCTGACCGTGTAAAACCTTGGGGAACGAATCATGCTGTATTGATGGGTAAAGACGTTATCAAAGAGCCGTTTGCCGTTATCAATGCAGACGATTTCTACGGTCGTGACAGCTTTGCCGTGTTGGGTGCTGCACTGAGCGAGATGAACGGGAAAAAGAATGATTATTGCATGGTAGGTTATCGTGTGGGCAATACATTGAGCGAAAGCGGATCGGTAGCTCGCGGTGTATGCGAAACGAATGCAGAAGGTTATCTGACTACTGTTGTTGAGCGCACAGCTATCGAACGTATTGACGGTAAGGTATCTTTCAAAGATGAGAACGGTGTGATGCAGAGCATTGCCGACAATACTCCGGTTTCAATGAATATGTGGGGCTTTACTCCCGATTATTTTGAATATTCCGAAGAATACTTCAAAGAATTCCTTAAGGCTAATATGGACAATTTGAAAGCAGAATATTTCATTCCGTTGATGGTGAATAAACTGATTAATGACGGAACTGCCCGTGTGAAAGTGCTTGATACTACCAGTAAGTGGTTCGGTGTGACATACGCTGCAGACCGTCAGGGAGTAGTGGATAAGATACAGGCATTGGTGGATGCCGGTGAGTATCCGGCAAAATTGTTCTGATCGTTAAAGGACAACATAAATAGGGAAAGGGAAGGCATCGGCTTTCCCTTTTTTCGTATCTTTGTCCGCATATATCGAACTAAAAGAAAGATAGTTATGATGAAGTTTTCCATATATGGCCGTATGTGCCTTTTGTTAGGGCTTGTATTCTCTTTTTCCGCTTGTAAGGATGATGATGACGATAAGAGTGATAAAGCTACGAACCAATGGATTGAGAGTGCGATGCGTAGTTATTATCTATGGTATGAAAAGATTCCTGATAAAAAGGAACTGAATTTTAATGCCGATCCGAAAGCTTTTTTCTACTCACTGCTTGCACCGGAAGACGGAAAGACCAAAAATGAGATTCGTTATTATTATTCTGCAATTAAGAAAAAGAAATCTGCCGGCACGCGGTCGGGTATGGGAGGAGAACCGACGCTTGGCTTTGAGTTTCAGACTTGGATAATAAATAGTACGGGATATCGTGCGGTCAGTGTTCTATATGTATTGCCGGGCTCACCTGCTGAGAAAAAAGGTTTGCGGCGTGGTGACTGGATTCATAAGATAAATGGTGCGGAGGTGACCGATAAAAACGTATCTGATCTGGTGGGCGGGAAAACGGTTGTATTGGCTGTTTCAGACAGTTATACCGATCGCCAAAATACACATTCGGTAGAGCTGGTTCCCGCTATGGTAGAGGATAATCCTATTTTTCTGACAAAAACATTTCAAGACGAGTCTACCGGACATAAAAAGGTGGGCTATATGGTGTATAATCACTTCACCTCCGGCCCCGACGGGGATAAGGATGAGACGTATAATAATGAGCTTCGCCAACAGTTTGGCGCATTTAAGGCAGAGGGGGTCGAGGAGTTTGTGCTGGATCTTCGTTACAACGGCGGTGGCCTTGTGACCTCTGCGCAGATACTTGCCGAATTGCTGGCACCGGAATCTGCCTTGGGAAACACATTCTGTTATTTGCAATACAATGATATACAGTCTAAAACGGTTACCTATAAATTAGAGGAGACGGAACAGAATCTCAATCTGCCCCGTCTGTTCGTGTTGACCACCAACCGTACAGCTTCGGCTTCGGAAGCGGTGATTAACGGACTGCGCCCCTACTACGACGTATATCTGTTGGGGGAACGGACCGAAGGCAAGAATGTAGGCTCTATCACGCTCACCAATGACAAATACGATTACGAGCTGCACCCCATTGTCTGCCGGATTTTCAATGTGCAGAATCAATCGGAGTACGAAGGCGGCTTCCCCTCTAACTGGGAACCGGATGAGCCGAATAGCGATTACCGTCCGATAGTGAATCATGTGGAACTGGGCGATAAGGAGAACGATGTGCTGTTGAAAGCCGCCATATATTGGATACGTAACGGAGTGAAACCTCCCGTCACCGGATTTACCCGTTCTTCCGGTTTGAAGCTGACGCCCGGTTATTGCTCTCTGGACAGGAAAGCGACGAACGGTGTGCAGGTGCCTTTCTGATATTTTTCTTCTTGCGCACATTATCTGTCGGGAATATGTTATCTTTGCAAATATCAACTGCTAAATCCGTGTTGTGATGAATGCTCTTTCTACTGCTCCGCTTCGCAAACTCCCGATAGGGATACAGAGTTTCTTATCCCTTATATGGCAGACGGTTGTGAGCTTGTTAAAATAGGCGTCTCTTTCGATTCCGAAGAGCGGAATTTGGGTGAATGGATCATTGACTGAACGAAAATTGACAAATGTAAGTAATTAACCACTTGAAGCTTTATCGGTTAAGGGATAAATTGCTATCTTTGCAACCCAATATCAATTATTCGTTAGCAAAGTGATATCAGTTGAAGGACTTACCGTAGAATTTAATGCCACGCCCTTGTTTTCGGACGTGTCTTACGTTATTAACAAGAAAGACCGTATTGCCCTGGTGGGTAAGAACGGAGCCGGTAAATCGACCATGCTTAAAATTCTGGCCGGTTTGCAGAGCCCGACAGCGGGTGTAATTGCCATTCCCAAAGAGGTAACCATCGGCTATTTGCCGCAGGTGATGATACTCTCTGATGCGCATACTGTGATGGAGGAGGCCGAGCAGGCTTTCGAGCATATTTTTCAGTTGCAGGCCGATCTGGAGAGGATGAACCGGGAGTTGGCGGACCGTACCGATTATGAATCGGAAGAATACCATAAGCTTATCGACCGCTTTACGCATGAGAACGACCGTTTCTTGATGATGGGCGGGACTAATTTCCGTGCGGAAATAGAACGTACGCTTCTCGGATTAGGTTTCAGTCGGGAAGATTTTGATCGCCCTACTTCCGAATTTTCCGGTGGTTGGCGTATGCGTATCGAACTGGCGAAACTGTTGTTGTGTCGTCCCGATGTACTGCTTTTGGATGAGCCTACGAACCATTTGGATATCGAGAGTATCCAGTGGTTGGAGAATTTCCTTTCCACGCGTGCCAATGCTGTGGTGTTGGTCAGTCACGACCGTGCTTTTCTCAATAACGTAACGACGCGTACCATTGAAATTACTTGCGGACAAATATACGATTATAAAGTGAAATATGATGAGTT
>ERZ860388.974-NODE-974-length-20640-cov-2.816177_pt1 | contig 20640 bp, 18 predicted proteins | sample MGYA00509978_ERZ860388 | MGnify/ENA primary metagenome ERZ860388 (study PRJEB30046, sample SAMN00715225) | human gut metagenome | study: EMG produced TPA metagenomics assembly of the A metagenome-wide association study of gut microbiota in type 2...
TATATTTAGGATATGCTTTTCTGAATATCTGTATGGAGAAATTTCAACTATAATGAAATAGACAGAAAAAATATAGTTTCCACGTGATAATTTACTTCTTGCTCTTTTTAGGATATATTAATATAAAATGAAAAATATGTGAGAGATTATATGTCTGTAGATATAAAAATAGAGATTGGAAAAAAAATTCGAGAAGAACGTGAACGACAAGGATTAACTCGTGAGCAAGTTTGTGATACTGAGGAAGAAATAACAGTAAAACAACTTATGAGAATTGAACTTGGCCGTTCATTGCCAACTATAGTGAAACTTCAATATATTAGTGATCGGTTAGGTGTTTCTTTGAATTATCTACTAGGAGAAACTAATATCGATATTCCTGAGGAATATTACCAAGCTAAATATAGATTAATGAAATCTCCTGTTTATGGAGATACAAAACGCATTAATAAAAAGCTACAGGATATTGATGAACTCTACGAAAAGTATATCGAGTTTTTACCTGAAGACGAGCTTTTGGCCATTGATATCATTGAAAGAACGCTAAATTTTATGATTATGGAAGAAGATAGTCTTATTGAATCTGTATTTGAAGACTATTTGATTCAAGCGTTGAAAAAAGAATCATATTCCTTAAATGACCTTCTATTGATTTCATACTATGCATTTCGATGTCAGGATTATGACTATGATAAAGAGATAATTGAAAAATTTAGACATAAATTAATTAAGCAAGAATTACAAGGTGATGAGCTGTTTAATGTTGAACTGATAGGTGCTTTATCAGCTATAGCTGGGATATATGTGATGCATCATGACTATAAAGAAATGAAGTCTGTGGTTGATAAAATGTATGTTCTTATTGATAAGACACTTCAACAAGCTTATAAACCCGCAGTACTTGTTTTTGAAGCAAAATATTATCTATTCTATGAGAAAAACATAGATAAAGCAACGGAACTTTACAAGATGGCAACTGTACTAGCTGATGCTTTTGGCGACCAAGTTTTCATCAAAAATCTTGAGATGGAAATGAATAATGATTTAAAAAAAAATAGCTAATTTAAGTGACATTGATGTCCTTTAGATTAGCTATTTTTTTTTTTATACTTTAGTACATAACGATAGAGGTATTAAAAATGAAAAAACAAGAGTTATTGGTAATAGTAATGACAGCTTTCTGCTGTTGGTTGTCAATAAAATAAGGAGCTATACAAACATGTCAAACGTTATTTTTGCTAGAAATTTAACAAAAAATTTCCGAAATCACAAAGCTATACAAAATTTAAACTTCTCAGTTGAAAAAGGTGAAATCCTAGGTTTTCTAGGCCCATCTGGTTCTGGTAAAACAACAACCATCAATATTTTGACAGGACAACTTACTCCTAGTCAGGGAGAAACCTATATTTTGGGCAAATCATCGCAAAACTTGAACGAAAAAGATTTAAGTAAGATTGGCTTGATCACAGAAAATAGTGGCTTCTACGAAAAAATGACACTATATGATAATCTTCTATTTTTTGCAAAACTCTATAATGTTTCGACAGAGTATGTTGATGATTTGTTAAAACGAGTAGGTCTTTATGATAGTAAAAAAACCTTGGCTGAGAAACTCTCTACAGGTATGAAACAACGAATGCTTTTAGTAAGAGCTATTATTAATAAGCCGCAAGTTCTCTTTCTTGATGAACCTACTTCTGGTTTAGATCCATCAACATCACAATCAATTCATGCTCTTATTGAAGAGCTGAAACAACAAGGAACAACAATTTTTCTGACGACACATGACATGCATGAAGCTACAATTTTATGCGATAAAATTGTACTTCTAAATAAAGGTAAGATTGTCGAAGAAGGTAAACCTGCTGAACTTATTCAGAAATATAATACAAATAAGATGGTAAAAGTTACATATTGTTCAGGTCGTGAAAACATTCTGCCCTTTTCTGAATTGAATAATCTTAATGTTACTCCTAATCTACAGACCATTCATTCATGTGAACCAACTTTAGAAGACATCTTCATTCAACTCACAGGAGGAAAACTTAATGCTTAACCAAATGAAATCTCTGATCTGGCTTAGAAAAAAGGTCATTAAATCTAATAAAAGTATGGTTCTTCAGGTTATTCTTCCTTTGGGATTTGCTTTTCTATATAAACATATCTATGAGATTCAAGGTACTCTAACAAACTCAATGAAAGTCAATCTATTAGGCATATGTTTAGCTTTAGCTTTGAGTTTATCAGTTGGAAATCCAATCAGTACTATTGTTTCCGAAGAAAAGGAAAAAAATATTTTAAGAACTTTGCTTTTAAGTGGTGTTAACAGTACGAACTATATCCTTTCAGTTTTGTTTTACCCAGTGCTTATTAGCTTAGTTATGACAACTGCTATTCCGAGAATACTAGAACTAAATATTGAAAATAATTATAGTGCTTATCTTATCATCTCACTTGCTACATCTTTAGTAATGATGCTTATCAATCTTTTCATTGGCTTAATCAGCAAAACTCAAGTGTCTGCCCAAGTGATTAGCGTTCCAGTAACAATGATTAGTATGTTTATTCCAATGCTTTCAGGGATCAGTAAAGGTTTTGATAATGTCACGAAGTACAGTTATATGGGATTGTTCACGAAATCTTTACATCATCTTGAAACATTTAATTGGCAAGACTATTATCAAAGCACTTTTGCCCTCGTTGTATGGATTGTATTACTAGGATTTCTTATCTTATTACAATCCAATAGAATGAAAAATATTAAATAATTTTGAAGGAGAGAGATTTTATGTGGAAATGGGTATATCTTTTGCCGACGCTTAATCCGATCTGTATGTTCTAAGAACATGAAGGAAAAATATTAAATGCTTTGAAAGGGGGTGATTTTATGTGGAAATGGGCTTATCTTTTGCCTATTATTACTCCAATCTTGTTCTTCTAAGAACATGGAGAAAAAATATTAAATACTTTGAAAGGGGATGATTTTATGTGGAAATGGCTTTTACCTGTTATCACTGTTCCAGTCTTGTGGTTCTAAGAACGTGGAAGGAAGGAAAATGAAAAAGAAATTAGTTAGTGCACTGATGTGTGCAACAATGGCAGTAACAATGCTTGCCGGCTGTGGAAACGGCAGCAAAAACGGAACAGAAGCAGCAGATGGGGGAACAGAGGCTGCTGAGGCAAAGGTAGTGACAAACACTTATGGAGATTCAAAGGGAACACACCTTGAGATGTGGACATTCGTTGAACTCCATGCACAGCACTACGGCACAATGGTAGAGCAGTGGAACAAGGATCATCCGGACAAGACGATCGAGATTACATGTACTACATATCCATATGGCGATATGCATACAAAGCTTCTTACATCACTTGAGGCCGGTACAGGAGCTCCTGATATCTGTGATGTTGAGGTTGGACAGTTCCCTAACGTAGTTGCAGGTCAGGATAAATGGTTAGTACCACTTGATGATTATACAAAGGATTACATGAGCACAATGGTTCCTGCCAGAATGGAGACATATCAGGGTTCTGATGGACATTACTACGGAGCACCTTATCATGTAGGCGCCACAGTTATGTACTACAACGTAAAGGCTATGGGAGATGCAATGGGTCTTTCACAGGCTGATGTCATCGCAAAGATTGATGGAGTAAAGACCTGGGATGATTACGAGGCACTTGGAACAGAGTATGTTGAGGCAGCAGGTGAGAAGGGTACAAAATACTGGACATCTGTTGATACAGCCGGAACAGACTGGTTATGGCTTGCAATGGCTGAGTACGGAGAGGACTGGACAGGAGGATTTGACGGAAAGGCAAATGTACAGCTTGATTCAGTTAAGAAAATGCTCACAATGCAGCAGAAATGGTTAAAGAGTGATCTTGCAGAGGTATCACCTGACGGACATGTTGACGTTGAGGCTGGTTTCCAGAACATCATGGATCACAACATCGTTTCATTCCCTAAGGCAATGTGGTATATGAGCCGTTTCACAAACTATATGCCTGATGAGAAGGGTAACTGGTACATCGCAAAATGTCCTACATTTGAGGAAGGACAGAAGTGCTCAGTAGGTATTGGTGGAACAGGTACAGTTGTTACACAGCAGTCTAAGGCAAAAGAGCTTGCAGCAGAATTCCTTTGCTGGGCTAAGATGTCTGAGGTTGGTGAGCAGAATATCTGGGATACACTTGGATTTGATGTATGTAACACAGCTTGCTGGACAAATGATACATTTGCTCACAATGATGAAAACCAGTACAATCAGTTCTTTATCAATTATCCATACGATGTGCTCAATTCTATCGGAATGGACAATATTGGCAAGATTTCTGTAGTTAAAATCAGCCCTACAATCAATGAGAATGTATGTAATACAACTCTCAATGAGGTACTTGAGGATCCTGATTACAGCGTGGATGACGCATTACAGGAGCTGCAGGATGCAGTAGATATGGAGCAGGAAGAGTAATCATATAGCTCTTAAAAGGGGAGGTACTGGAGGTTTGGCCTCCGGCCTCCCTTTATTAATAAGAAAGAGGTGCGTAAATTGAAGATTAAAAAATTCTTGTATTCACAAAAGGTTGCGCCGTATGTATTTGTTATACCATTTATATTAAGCTTTGCAATATTCTGGATCTACCCTCTCTGCTCATCTGTATTTATGAGCTTTGAGAAGATTACACCACTTGAAACAGGCTTTGTGGGTATAGATAATTATAAGAAGCTGTTGTCGGATACAGTGTTCCATACAGCGATAAAAAACAGTGCAACATATATGTTCTGGACACTTGTATTACTGATTCCGTTCCCAATGCTTTTTGCAGTGCTTATGGACAGTAATCTTGTAAAGGCAAAGGGTGTATGGAAAGCAGTGCTTTATATGCCGGCTCTTACATCTGTAGTTATTTCAGGTACTCTGTTTCGTCTGATGTTCACAGAGTACAGCACAGGACAGATGAACAAAATTGTAATGGCACTCGGCATGGAGCCTTTTAAATGGTTGAAGGTCGGCTGGACAGGAATGGCAGCACTTTTGGTTTTGGCCTGCTGGAGATGGACCGGTGTAAATATGCTCTATTTCCTTTCAGGACTAAAGTCAATTGATACTTCATTGTATGAAGCGGCTGAGATTGATGGAGCAAACGGCTGGCAGAAATTCCGCTACGTGACATTACCTTTACTCAGACCGACAACAATCTATGTTTTGACAATATCAATCTATGCAGGACTTGCGATGTTCCTTGAGTCATACATGCTGTGGGCGGGCAACAATTCGCCAAAGAACATAGGACTCACCATTGTAGGATATCTGTATAAGCGTGGTATTGAGAAAAACGACATGGGCTATGCATGTGCGGTTGGTATGGTGCTTTTGGTTATAGCACTTGCAATTAATATAGTACAGCTTGTATGTAACGGAACATTTAAACGCGAGGAGGACTAAAAAATGGCAGATAAAAAGAAAAAAGTGCGTTCTGTCAAAGACACACCAAGACATAAGGTTGGCGTTGTTTTAGGCACAGGATTCTTCGTAATACTTTGTGCGATAATAGTATTTCCGGTCTTTGCAGGTCTTTTAGCATCGTTTAGACCGGGCAAGGAGCTTATCAGAAGAGGTCTTTCAATTGATCTTGATTTCTCAACGATGAGCCTTGATAATTATACTTATCTGTTTTCAGGCAATGCAGACAGCCAGAAGTATTTTATATGGTATAAGAACTCTCTTATTATTACAATTGTATCGGTGGTGCTTACGCTTCTCATCTGCTACTTTGTAGCTTATGGACTGACAATGTACAATTACAGGCTGAAGAACTTCCTGTTCTTTTTGGTAATTGCAACAATGATGGTACCGTTTGAGATACTTATGCTCCCTCTTTACAAAGAGATTATTGCAATCGGACTTATTGATTCATATGTTGGTGTTATTATAACGGGACTCTGCTCGGCATCGACCATATTTTTCTTCAAGCAGTATCTGTCAGGTCTGCCTAAGGATCTTTTGGATGCGGCAAGAATTGACGGTGCTACAGAGTACGGTATTGCAACAAAAATAATACTCCCACTCACAAAGCCGGCATTTGCTTCTATGGGTATATTGTCAGCGATGGGTGTATGGAATGCAATCCTTTGGCCATTGCTTGTGCTTAAAGGCGCAGAGAAGTTTACACTTCCTATCGGACTTAATACTCTTCTCACACCATACGGAAACAACTATGATGTACTTATTGCAGGCTCAATGTTTGGTATTTTACCGATATTTATTATCTTTTTGATTTTCCAGAAATATATCATCGATGGTATGACCGCAGGAGCTGTTAAGGGATAACTTAGAAATAATGTATAAGAGATAAAGGAGAACATATGGCAAAAATTATTGTAAATAATGAGAATAAAAAGAGTACAATTGCTCCGGAAATTTATGGACATTTTTCAGAGCATCTCGGAAGATGTATCTACGAGGGATTATTTGTAGGGGAGAATTCAGATATACCAAACGTAAACGGCATGCGTACGGATGTTGTAGATGCATTAAAGGAAATGAAGATACCTGTGCTCCGCTGGCCGGGCGGCTGCTTTGCAGATGAGTATCACTGGATGGATGGAATCGGTCCTAAAGAGAAGAGAAAAAAGATGATCAACACACACTGGGGTGGTGTAGTTGAGGACAACAGCTTCGGAACACATGAGTTTTTTGAGCTTTGCAGACAGTTAGGCTGCAAGACATATGTGAACGGAAATTTAGGAAGCGGAACAGTGCGCGAGATGAGTGAGTGGGTAGAGTACATCACATTTAACGGAGTATCACCTATGGCTGATTTGCGTAAGGAAAACGGACACGAAGAACCATGGACTATTGACTACTTCGGAGTAGGAAATGAGAACTGGGGATGTGGTGGAAACATGCGTCCTGAGCATTATGCAGATGAATACCGCAGATACCAGACTTATGTCAGAAATTATGCAGGCAATCAGCCAATCAATAAAATCTGCTGTGGTCCAAATGTGGATGACTATGAGTGGACAAAGAAGGTGATGGCTACATGCTTCGATCATTGTGAGCCTAGATTCCATGGTCAGATGGATGGATTATCACTTCATTATTACACACTTCCGGAGACAGAGGATGACTGGAATATCAAGGGAAGTGCGACAAAGTTTACTGAGGATATTTTTTATCAGACTCTTAAGAGAGGATATTTCATGGAGGAGCTCATCAATCGTCATGGAGCTATAATGGATGAGTATGATCCGGATAAGAATATTGGTCTTATTGTTGATGAGTGGGGCATCTGGTCAGATGTGGAGCCTGGTACCAATCCGGGATTCTTATATCAGCAGAACACAATGCGTGATGCGCTTGTTGCAGGTATGACATTAAACATTTTCAACAAGCATTCCGACCGTGTGAAGATGGCATGTATTGCACAGCTTATAAATGTGCTTCAGTCTGTAATGCTCACAGACGGCGATAAGATGATAAAGACACCTACATATTATGTATTCCATATGATGAGACATCATCAGGGCGCAGCTCTTTTGGACAGCTCTCTTGTAGGAGGAGCTACTGTTGGTTCAGGAAAGAATGAGCTTCCGAAGGTTTTTGAGTCTGTATCAGAGGATAAGGATGGCGTGATCACAGTCACACTTACAAACAATTCTCTTGAGTCGTCAGAGGATGTTGATATTATACTCACAAATGAGGGTGACAAATACAGTGTAAGCGAGGCCAGATACATCGAAGGTGCCATGGATGCACACAATACCTTTGAAGCACCTGAGGTAGTGGATGAGAAGGATTTCACAGCATATGAAAATACACAGACCGGTGTGAAGGTTACTCTTCCGGCATGCAGTGTTGTTACACTTAGATTATCGAAATAATATTAAAACAGCTATTCAGAATCACGGAGGATAAAAAGCAGGTTGTCCTGTTCCCCAAGTGGTTCTGAATAGTTATGTACTAAAACAGAATTGTTCAGAAACAAAATTGTTCAGATTAAGGAAGGACAGATAATATGCCACGGGGATTAAATTACGACAACAAAATTTTATCTATAGTAAATACCGCAGTTGACATGCTTATACTTGGGATTTTCTGGTTTGTCACCAGCATCCCTCTTGTTACCATAGGTGCATCAACTACGGCAGTTTATTATACTGTAAATAAGTGTATAAGAAACAAAAAGAGCTATGCTTATGTTGAATACTGGAAAGCTTTTAAAAGTAATTTAAAAAAATCAACACTTGCTTTTATTGTATGGCTTATACCGGCAGCTTTTCTTGTGGCAGACTGCATGCTCATGAAACAGCAGCTTAAGGCCGGAACATATCTTGGAATGATGTACTATTTCTTTCTGGTATTATCGGGTGCTGTACTGGCATGGGCATTTTATCTGTTTTCATACATGGCCAGATTTGAGTGTACGGTAAAGGAGGCTCTTAAAAAATCACTTTTCATGATGCTTGCAAATCTTGGCTGGTCCATTTTGCTGGTTGCAGTATTTTTATTCATACTGTTCTGGTGCAGGGACATGCTATGGCTGGTTGTGCTGTTTCCGGGAGGTTTTGGATGTATAAAAAATTATTGTCTGGAGCGTGTGTTCAAGAAATACATGACACCGGAGGATATCGCACGGGAGCTTGAGGCAAACCGTACATATGCAAGCTGACATTTTATAATAAGGCACACAGCAAAAAAGTTATAAAAACGGCTATATAATATGGAGAGAGTAGAATATGGATTTAAAGGATATAAAAATAGAGGATCCGTTTTGGGGACATATGCAGGAGCTTGTGACAGATGTTGTCATTCCGTTTCAGGAAGACGTGCTTAATGACAGACAGCCCGGAGTGGAAAAAAGCCATGCAATAGAGAATTTTAAGATTGCAGCAGGTCTTTCACAGGGCGAGTTTTACGGTATGGTCTTTCAGGACAGTGACGTGGCAAAATGGCTTGAGGGAGTGGCATATTCTCTGATAATAAAGCCTGATGCTGCGCTTGAAAAGAGAGCTGATGACATTATAGATATTATCGCTGCAGCACAGCAGCCGGATGGATATCTGAATACATATTTCACAATAGAAGAGCCTGAGCACAGATGGCAGAATCTGCTTGAGTGTCATGAGCTGTACTGTGCAGGCCATATGATGGAGGCTGCTGTCGCCTATTATGAGGCTACCGGCAAGGATAAGCTGCTTAAGGTTATGGAAGGCATGGCGGGACACATCATAGACAGATTCGGGCCTGACAAGCTGCCCGGAATACCGGGGCATCAGGAGGTTGAAATAGGTCTGATGCGCATGTATCATGCAACAGGAAATGAGGCCTACAAAAAGCAGGCGAGATATTTTCTTGAGGAGAGGGGAAAAAATCCCGCTTTTTTTGCTGAGGAAGCCGCAAAGCGTGATTGGAAGCATTTTGGCATGATTCCTGAGGATATAAAGTATAACCAGAGCCATGCTACCATTTATGAACAGGAAGAAGCGGTAGGACACAGTGTGCGTGCTGTCTATATGTATACAGCTATGGCAGATCTGGCAGCAACGGAGCACGATGAAAAGCTTTTTGCCGCCTGCGAGCGCCTGTGGAATAACATGACAGAAAAGAAGATGTATATAACAGGAGGTATAGGCTCAACAGTGGAGGGAGAGGCCTTTACGAAGGAGTATGAGCTGCCGAATGATATGGCATACGCTGAGACCTGTGCATCGATAGGGCTTGTTTTCTTTGCAAAGCAGATGCTTAAAATGAGCAAAAACGGCAAATACGCAGATGCTATGGAGAGGGAATTATACAACGGAATTATAAGTGGGATGCAGCTTGATGGAAAGAGATTTTTTTATGTGAATCCGCTTGAGGTAAATCCCGGAGTATCGGGAGAAATATTTGGATATAAGCATGTCATTCCTGAAAGACCGGGCTGGTATGCATGCGCATGCTGTCCTCCGAATCTTGTGCGTATGGTTACATCTCTGGGCAGATATGCGTGGGATGAGGATGATGATGTAATCTATTCACATCTTTTCATCGGTCAGGAAGCTGAGCTTAAAAAAGCGGATATAAAGGTTGTCAGTGAATATCCGTGGAAGGGACATGTTTCATACAGTATTACACCGAAGACAGGCGATGAATTTGCTGTTGCAATACATATTCCGGGATATCTGAAGAGCTTTGAGGTGACACTCAATGGCATGAGGTTAAAAGAGAATGATGAGACAAAAGCAGATTTGTTCTATTCTTATAGGGATGGCTATATTTATATAAAAAATAAATGGCATGACAACGATGTTATAGAAATCAGCTTCAATATGGATATCCGTGTAATATATGCCAATACAAAGGTAAGAGAGGATATAGGCTGTGCAGCTTTGCAAAGAGGTCCGGTAGTGTACGCTTTTGAAGGAGTGGACAATGATGATGATGTGCAGAGTCTGATGATAGATGTGTCAAGGCTTAATGAAGCGCGTATTGAAACAGAAGCTGAGGGAATATTAAAGGGTGCGGTTCTTTTAGATATTCCTGCAGTGAGACTTGAAGGCTCAGATGCACTGTATTCTGAGAAGCCACCGAGACAAAAGTCTGTAATAGCAAGGGCTATACCATATTATATGTGGGGAAATCGAGGACTTAATCAGATGAGGGTATGGATGCATACGTTATGAAGAAAAACGGTCACATAAGATAACCGTAAATAACCATAAAATTAGCACAAAAACTTATTTTGATTTTTAATGATTAGTGTTATTATGTATTTGAAATAAAAACCACGAGAGAAATATAAATAAACACAAATAAAAATAAAATAAAGGAGAGAAACTATGTTAGCAGTAAAAAATTACAAATTCTGGTTCTGCACCGGCTCGCAGGATCTGTACGGAGATGAGTGCCTTGCAAATGTTGCAGCACATTCAAAGGAGATTGTAGCCAAATTAAATGAGTCAGGAAAGCTTGCTTTTGAGGTAGTCTGGAAGCCGACACTCATCACAAATGAGCTTATCAGAAAGACCTTCAACGAGGCCAATACAGATGATGAGTGTGCCGGCGTTATCGTATGGTGTCATACATTCTCACCTGCAAAGTCATGGATTTTAGGACTCAAGGAGCTCAGAAAGCCGTTACTTCATTTACATACACAGTACAATGAGGAGATTCCATACGATTCGATTGATATGGACTTCATGAATGAGAATCAGGCAGCTCACGGTGACAGAGAGTGGGGACACATTGTTACACGTATGGGTATCGAGCGAAAGGTCGTTGTGGGACACTGGTCAGATCCTGTGGTACAGGAAAAGATTGCATCATGGCAGCGTGTAGCAGTCGGTGTGGTAGAGAGCAGTCACATCCGTGTAATGCGTGTAGCTGACAATATGAGAAATGTTGCTGTTACAGAGGGTGACAAGGTAGAGGCTCAGATTAAGTTTGGCTGGGAAGTGGATGCTTACCCTGTAAATGAAATCGCAGAGTCTGTTGCAGCAGTTTCACAGTCAGATACAAATGCACTCGTAGATGAGTACTATGACAAATACGATATCCTGCTTGAGGGCAGAGATCCTGAAGAGTTCAAGAAGCATGTAGCAATACAGGCACAGATTGAGCTAGGATTTGAGAGATTCCTTGAGGAGAAGAATTATCAGGCAATCGTCACACACTTTGGTGATCTTGGCGCATTAAAGCAGCTCCCGGGACTTGCTATCCAGCGTCTCATGGAAAAGGGCTATGGCTTTGGAGCTGAGGGAGACTGGAAGGTTGCGGCAATGGTTCGTCTTATGAAGATCATGACAGCAGGAAAAAAGGATGCCAAGGGTACATCAATGCTTGAGGACTACACCTACAATCTCATGAAGGGCAAAGAAGGAATACTCGAGGCTCATATGCTTGAGATTTGTCCATCAATCGCAGACGGTCCTATAAGCATCAAGTGTCAGCCTCTTACAATGGGCGACAGAGAGGATCCGGCAAGACTTGTATTTACATCAAAGGAGGGTACCGGTATTGCCACATCACTTGTTGATCTTGGTGACCGTTTCCGTCTCATTATCAATACGGTTGACTGCAAGAAGACAGAGAAGCCTATGCCAAAGCTTCCGGTAGCAACAAACTTCTGGACACCACAGCCTGACCTTTACACAGGTGCAGAGGCATGGATACTTGCAGGAGGAGCACACCATACAGCGTTCACATATGACCTTACTGCTGAGCAGATGGGCGAGTGGGCAGCCATGATGGGCATTGAGGCTGTATTTATCGACAATGATACAACAATCAGAAACTTCAAGAAGGATCTTATGCTTGGAAATATTTTTTACAGATAAAATATAGTTATACTTAATAAAAGCCGCTGCGTGTATGATACAAAAATGCAGTGGCTTTTCTTGTATTTATAACTGTTTAATGTTACTATAATTTTATCAGAAAACAGGCAGAAGGAGTGCGCATATTATGGCATTAAACATTCCGGTAGGAATCTCAAATTTTACAGAAATAAGACGGAATAATTATTATTATGTCGATAAAACAAATCTGATATATGAGCTTTTACAGTCACCAGGGACGGAGGTTACTATGATTACCAGACCGCGCAGGTTTGGAAAGACACTGGCTATGAGTATGCTTGAGAGTTTTTTTGATATCAGAAAAGCTTCGAATGTGTTATTTGAGGGGCTTGATATTATGTCGCATCAGAGTCTGTGTGATGAATGGATGAATAAATGGCCTGTAATTTTTGTGTCATTCCGTCAGATAGATGGTCTGGATTTTGAAAGTGCTTGTGCGATGCTCTCTTCAGTTATTGCAGAGCTTTTTAATGAGCATTTGTATCTGCTTGATGATGAGAAGATTACTGAATACCAGAAAAAGACATTTAGAAATATTGCTGCAGGAGAGGCAACGCAGACAGAGCTTAAGAACAGCTTACGGCTTCTTACAACGCTCATGAATTTGTATTATGGCAGACAGGTCATTTTGCTTATTGATGAGTATGATGTACCGATTGCAAAGGCAAATGCAGGTGGGTATTACAGACAGATGCTTGATATGATGAAGGGGCTTATGCAGGTATTGAAGGATAATTATGCCTTAAAATTTGCGGTTGTAACCGGCTGTCTTAGGATTGCGAAGGAAAGCATTTTTACGGGAACAAATAATTTTGTTTCGGATTCTGTTGCAGACTCACGGCTTACCGAGTATTTTGGGTTTATTCAGAGTGAGGTGGATGAGATATTAAAGGCTGCACATATTTTAAATCAGTCGGAAAATATAAGAAAATGGTATGATGGATATCATTTTGGAGATGTGGATGTCTATTGTCCGTGGGATGTGATGAATTATGTGCTTGATTTACAGCGCAAGCCTGATGCAAAACCACTTAGCTATTGGAAAAATACAAGTGATAATGCAATTATCAGATCATTTATTGACTATGCAGGAAGCAGTATTACTCAAAAGCTTGAGACACTTCTTTCCGGAGGATATATAGTGCAGCAGGTTGACGAAAATCTGACATATGACTATCTTCATTCATCGGAAGAGAATCTGTGGAGCATTTTGTACCTGACCGGATATCTGACAAGTGTCAGGGTTCACAATTTGGAAAATCCACTACCGGACAGGTTTACTGCTCTGACAATACCAAACGAGGAAATCAGAGAAATATATGAGACAACGGTCATCAGATGGTTTGATGAAAGTGCACCAAAATGGAACAGAAGCGAGTTGTTTGATGCTGTCTGGAGTGGTGATATAAGGAAACTGCAGGACGAATTAAACAGACTCTTACGCAGAACCATCAGCTATCATGATTATAAGGAGGATTTTTACCATGCATTTCTGGCAGGAATTTTTGCCGGAGCAGGCTATATGGTGGAGTCAAATAAGGAGTATGGTGATGGCAGAAGTGATGTGGTGGTGAAGGACCAGATACATGGCAGGGTAGCAGTGTTTGAGGCTAAATACACAAGACAGCTTGAAAAGCTTGAGGATAAGTGTGATGAAGCTTTAAAGCAGATAGAGAGTCAGATGTATGCAAAGCAGCTTGAGGAGGATTATGATGAGGTGCTTTGCTATGGAATTTCTTTCTTTAAGAAGCGGTGTATGGTAAAGAAATGATATCAGCTTAGTGTTGTAAAATATAAAAGCCACTGCGTGAATGCAGCGGCTTTTTTTTACATTTACAAGCATAAGGCTCTCTTATAGTGCTTCCTGAAGTATCTTCACATCCCACTTATTCATCACATCGCCCTTTTTAGCTGCTTCTCCGGTGATCAGGTCAACCATTCCTGCAAGGCTTGCAGGGAGAGTCTGCTTTTCATCAGTGAAATTCATCATAAAGTAAAAGCGTGTATTTTCGCTCTCGCGGCATGTGATTTCAAGACCTGTCTCTTCAGCAATGACACCTGATACAGACACTTCATCTGTGGCTTCATCAAGCACTCTTGCAAGTCCGGCTGCCTCAAGCTGTGTGGCAACATAGTATACATGGCCTTTTCCGTAGCTGTTTTTTGTGACAGCAGGCATTCCTGCATAGAAATCGCTTTCATATGTGGCGAGTACTTCTGCACCTTCCGGGTGCATCAGATCGCACAGCAGATTGCATTTATATTCTTTTCCATCCGAAAATCTTACAGTGTTTGACTGCTCAGGTGCGAGCGCGTCAATTTCCTCAACCCAGACACCTGCCATCTCGCGAAGCGGTCCCGGATATCCGCCCAGATGCACGTTGTCAGACTGGTCCACAATACCACTCATAAATGTTGTGATGAGAGTACCGCCGTTTTTCACAAACTGCTCAAGCTTTTCCTTCATGCCTTCCTTTACCATGTACAGAACAGGTGCGGCAATCACCTTATACTTTGAAAAATCACCGTCAACCGGAATCATATCGACTGAGATATTTTTGTTGTAAAAATACTCATAATAGCGGTGAATCTGGTCAACATATTTAAGGTCCTGTGTAGGTCCGCTTGTGTACTCAAGTGCCCAGTAATTGTCCCAGTCAAAGATGATTCCCACATCTGACTTATTGCGTGTGCCAAGTGTCCTTGTGCCGAAGCTTTCAAGCTCCCTTCCAAGCTGTGCGGTTTCTCTGAATACTCTTGTGTCGTTTGTTCCGACATGTGCTATTACAGCACCGTGGAATTTCTCGCAGCCACCCTTGCTTCGTCTGAGCTGGAAGAACTGGATAGTGTCTGCGCCGTGGGCTATAGTCTGATAGCTCTGTGCACGCATCTGTCCCGGACGCTTCAATGAATTGTAGTGCTGCCAGTTCTGCTGGCTTGGAGTCTGCTCCATGAGCATGAATGGCTCATCCTTAAGACCTCGCATCAGGTCGTGAGTCATCGCAACCATACTCCATGGTGTGTCGTATGCAGGGTAATTATCCCACGAAACGATATCCATCTCCTTAGCCCACTTGAAATAGTCAAGGCCCTTGAAGGTACCCATCAGGTTTGTTGTGACAAGCGCATCGGGAATGATAGATTTTACTGCATCGCGCTCCAGCTTATAGCAGTTCAGCATGCTGTCAGAGTAAAAACGTCTGTAGTCTGTTGATATTCCGGCAAAGCTTGTCATGCCGCCCCATGCCTCCTCGCTGAGCTCGTTAGGTACGACTATCTCATCCCAGTCGTAGAAGGTGTGTCCCCAGAACTCTGTGTTCCAGGCATCATTTACAGCATCAATGGTCTTATACTTATCCTTGAGCCATACACGAAACTGCTTCTGGCAGTTGTCACAGTAGCAGTATCCGCCGTACTCATTATTGATGTGCCATACAGAAATATTTTTATTGCCGCTATAGCGTTTTGCAAGCTCTGTCGCAAGAGCCCTTGCGTATTTCTGATATACAAGAGAATTTGGGCAGAAATTGTGTCTGGCTCCAAATTTATGACGGCGTCCCTGGTAGTCGGTGCTCATCGTCTCAGGATATTTTTTGACCATCCATGCAGGCAGTGCTGCTGTAGATGTTGCCATGACTATGTCGTAGTTTTCGTTTGAAAGCATATCAACTATCTCGTCAAGCTCTGTGAAATTATACTCATTCTCAGACGGCTGTATTTTAGCCCATGAAAAAACATTGATTGTGGCACTGTTGATATGGGCATCCTTAAAGTAGGCCATGTCCTGCGCCCAGACCTCCTTAGGCCACTGATTTGGATTGTAATCTCCTCCAAAAAGGATTCTTTTGAATTTTGACTGCATTTTTTACCTCCGTTATGGTATTAACCCCAATATTATGATATTCTTAAACTATAAGTGTGTTTCCTTATGCACTTATCATATAATATATTTACGGAAAATAGTATAACATCATAAACCAAATTATATAACATTCTGAAACTAAACCGTTTTTAAAAGGAGAAAGTATGCCTATTTATTTTGGAAGCAATTTCGCAAGAGAACCGTTTCAATTCGACTCTGTCGGTAATGACTGGGAGCAGGAAAGCGTGACGCGCCTGGAGGGGTATCCGCTGTACCATTATTTACAGACGAAGGAGGGTGTGGGTGAGGTGACGGTATACAGCAGAAATCAGGCTGTTTCAGACAATATTTTGTCAAACAGTCATACGGTTGAACTGCAAAAGGGGCAGGGGATTCTCATTGCTCCAAACGTGCCACACTCCTATCATAATAAAAACATCTCATCCGGCAATAGCCTGCCATGGAAAACAGAGTTTGCCACTTTTACAGGGACAATGGCATCAGCCTTCAGGGAAATGTTTGATGAAAAGGAATACCGGCTGATTGATGAGAATAAGGGGATGGAGGTGTCGGAAGCGATTAACAGGGCAGTGGAAGACTTTAAGGAACGCTCCAGTGATACTCAAATGCTCTCACTCGACTGTTATGGCATCATGCTTTTGCTCTCGGACCAGTCTAACCACACACACGATAGCGATGACCAAAGCTATGTGCGTTTTATAAAGCCCGTTATAAATGCCATAGAGGAAAGCTACATGGACGATATCAGCGCTAAGGAGCTTGCCGATGGTGTATTTGTATCGCAGCAATATCTATCGCGTGTTTTTACAGAGTTTATGAACTGCTCGGTGTATGAGTACCTGACCAACTATCGCATCAACAAAGCCAAGGAATTACTGCTTATAAACAGAAGGCGCAAGGTGCAGGATATAGCATCTGATGTGGGGTACTCAGATGCCAGCCATTTTATCGTCATGTTCAAGAAATTTACAGGGATGACACCGGCGCAGTTTCGGAAGCTGCATATATAAGAGGATGCAACTGTTTCTTGTATTTAATAGGGTTTGATGTTAAGATATATTTATCAGAAAATATGGTGCGAAAATGAATAGCTACAATTGTTTTATAAGAATTAGGAAGTGATAATATGAGTGATAGAAACCGGATATTATGTGAGTTCAGAAATAAGACAAAAAGCATTATGGGTGATTCGTTAAAGCAGATGATATTATATGGTTCATATGCAAGAGGAGATTATGGAGATAATTCAGATATGGATATAATGGTTTTGACGGAGCTGACGGATGATAGGATTATACAGATAGAGGATGAAATATTTGATGCAGCTTATGATATTGAACTTGAGTATGGTGTGCCGATAAGTGTGAATATTAAAAATGAAAAACACTTTAAAAATTGGGTAAACAGCTTGCCGTATTATTCAAATATACAAAAGGAGGGAATTATTATTGCTTGAGGAAAATTGTATTAGTTTAGCAAAATATAGAATGGAAACGTCAATGGAAACTTTAAATGTTGCCAGGGAGTGTTTAGAAAACAAACATTTTAAAGATTCTATAAATAGAGCGTATTATGCTTCCTTTTATGCCGCAAGAGCAGTCTTAGCCTTGGAACGTGTTGATTTTAAAAGGCATAAGGATGTTATAGCATATTTTAATAAAAATTATGTTGCAACAGGTATATTTGATCGTGAAATAGGAAGAAATCTTGCAAGACTAAAGCAAAAAAGAGAGCAAAGTGATTACGATGATTTTTTTATTGCATCGAAAGAAGAAGCTCAAAAACAATTTGATAATGCAGAGAGTATAGTAGCTGCAATCATTGAATATATGCGTAAAAACAACAGTGGAACCATTATTTAAGTAAGTGGTTCCACTGTTGTTTTTGTATATATAACATCATCTACAATCCGTATTCCATATTTATCAAGGTCAACTCTGCCGTCTATGACCTCAATGCCATCTGCTCTTAGACGGTTAGCCTGTTCATCGGCTCCGCCGAAGGCAAAAGCCCCTGACAGCTCACCCTTTGCATTTACCACTCTGTAGCATGGAATTTCATCAGGATTGGGATTCTTGTGCAGGGCATTGCCGACAGCCCGGCACATTTTTTTATTGCCTGCAAGCTCAGCAACCTGTGCATATGTGGCAACACAGCCCTTTGGAATCCTTTTTACAGCCTCATATATGAGCCGGGTCGGATTATAGGTGACAAGGGCATAGCTGTCTGCAATCATGTTTTTTATAGCATCATCAGGTATGCTGCCATCGAGAATGATGGTATTCCAGTTGTCCTTGTTCTGGTGCCAGCCGGGGATGACCGATGGGAAGGCATCCCTCCAGAAGTCTCGCCAGGCAGGGGATACCTTGACATTTAAATTGATAAAACCATTGCGCTCATAGGTCCACAGGAAAACCTTTTTGCTGTCATTTACGCGGATGAGCTGCCAGTTTGGGTCGTGGAATGGTGCTTCCTGATATGTATTTGGAAATGATAAGCCGTAGTCTAATGCTTCTTGTCGTGTTTTCATAGATTTTGCCTGCTTTCTTTTTAGGTATACGATTACAGTATAACATAAAAAGAACAAATTTATTGACTTAATTCTTCATACAACCCCTCTATCTCACCATCTTCCTTAGAATTAACAAACACCAGTGTATCATCCGATTTTATCATGAGAATAGGAGCGTATCCGTCGAATACATACAGACTGCATTTTCCAAGGGTGCGTCCTTCATACCTGCCGATATCATAGCTGTCTGTGGAGGCTCCGTTTGTACGCAGGAAACTGTCATCCGGCAGCTCGTCCAGAAGCTTAAGCTCTGTGATGTCATTTTACATCAATCTCGCTTGTATAGCCACCGGCAGAAATAGTAAGGTTATTGTTTGTCAGAGTGATTTTTTCCTGTATATTAATCAAAGGAAGCATGCAGACAAACACCAGGATGATACAGCCTGCTATTATTGCACAGGTGGTTCCGGTGAAAATCCACGCGCCTTTTTTAGCATAATTAAACGTGTAGTTGCCGGACTGCATGCGGTTTTCAATGAGAATATGTTTGTCATCGGGATTATAGTAGTAGCCGGTTTTCCAGTATTCATCATCGTCCACATCTATTGGTGAGGTGTTGGCAGACAGCAGTTCCTTCTTTCTGTTTAAGCCCATATAAATTGGAACAATAAATCCCAAAACGGCTATTAACTGAATGAAAATATACACATAATAGGATGATGCCGGAAGTATTCCGGTGATACCTGTGTATAATGCTACATAAATCCATGCGACAGCGTTTAGTCCGCTTAGGAGAAGCATTGCGATGCTTTTATATTTTTTCATGGTATTGTTGACAATAAGGTTGAGCTTTGAATCCATGCTGTATACGTGGCGCTCGCTTTTGTTTATAAAAGCATGAAATACCAGCGAAAGTGTGGATACTAAAACAGAGCACAAAAAAAGCGAAATCATAAGGATATTGTAATGGGTGTCACCAAGCATAAAGTATGGTATATATGCTGCAAGCTCAGTAATTAAAAAGAGTGCGTGCCATTTATAGCTGACTGTCGTGGCACCGGCTTCTGCTGAAACGCGGGTGTCGATATAAACCTTTTTGCGTTGGGCTTCTATAATCCATCCGTTTTGTATTTTCAGAGCATACATTTTCCGGTGGGAGCTGTTTGGAATATGAATGATTTCAAATATATATGCAAACATCCAGATAATATATACCAGAACAAAAACGGCAATGTTAAAAAAAACAATAAAGCATATCGCAATGGAGATAATCACATTGGCAATCTGAAAGTGTTTCATTTTGCGTTTTCCGGTGGTGACGATTTCGGCTACTTCGGCATCTTCTTTGTGAGATGATGGAATATGTACATTGAGATACATGCCATTTTCATATTTATAGGCGTGTGTGTACGCAAATTGCATACATAGTATGATAATAAGATTTGTAATTATAAAGATAATAAACATCATAATTTCCATAGTCTGCCTCCTCTGCTAAGCGGTACATGGTTTCATTTGTGAATACATTTTATCACACATTGATAAAAATTCCTCACGGCTCATTCCGGTGAGACAGGCCTCAGCACTTAAAAGCTCAAGCTCTGATTCCAGCTTTTCAGTGAAATCGGTATCATCTGCGATGGATTCGGACACAAAAGCGCCGAGCCGTCTGTCTGTACGGATAAATCCCTCATTTTTCAAAATCTGATAGGCTTTATTGACCGTCATTGTGTTTACACCGGCATCGCTTGCAAGCTGACGCACGGTTGGAAGCTTTTCGCCAGTCTTTAGCTCACCTTTGCCTATTCCCTTTACAATCTGGTTTCTAAGCTGTACGTATATCGGTGTACTGCTTGACATGTCGAGTTCTATTATCATGTGAACCTCCTTAATCTTACC
>ERZ860388.979-NODE-979-length-20539-cov-4.542912_pt1 | contig 20539 bp, 15 predicted proteins | sample MGYA00509978_ERZ860388 | MGnify/ENA primary metagenome ERZ860388 (study PRJEB30046, sample SAMN00715225) | human gut metagenome | study: EMG produced TPA metagenomics assembly of the A metagenome-wide association study of gut microbiota in type 2...
CCAGTCATATGGTCGGTGACGATGACGGTGAGGTTCCACCTGTTCCCATTCCGAACACAGCAGTTAAGCTCACTCGTGCCCAAGATAGTTAGCTGGAAACGGCTTGTGAAAATAGGTAGTCGCCGACTTGAATATGCCGCTCTGGGAGAGATCTCAGGGCGGCTTTCTTGTATCTGAGAAAAAAGGTGGTAAAAAATGGAATTATTGAAAATCAAGACGCCGCGTTTGTTGCTGCGCCAGTTTACCATCGGAGACGCAGAGGACGTTTTTGCGATTTTGTCTGACGAGCAGACGACGCTGGATTGCGGTGGTTACCATGCCTTTGAGGAGATGGATGAGGAGTATGAGCGTTTGATGCAGAAATTTGCAGCTCAGACGCGCTACAGCATTGTGTGCAGAGAGACGGGCCGGGTCATCGGGATGATGTCCATGATGGACGCAGAGCGGGCTGTGCCAGGGTGGGAGTTTGGTATCGAAATCGCACCGGACGCCCGGAGAAGGGGCTACGCGCAGGAGGCGCTGCAGGCCGTCGTGCAGACCTATTTCGAAAAAACCGATGCTGAGATATTTACCGGAGGACACTATGCATACAATCTCGCCTCCGGGAAACTGCTGAAAGCAGTGGGCTTCCAATACGAGGGCGTCGAGCACAAAGCCATGCGCCATGCAACGCGCGGCGCGACAGACCTCGTCTGCTATTACATCGAAAAATGCTGATACCATGCAGTGGTCGGAAAGGTCGAAGGAATTTACAGAAAATTCATTCAATAACTGGCTAAAATTCACCATCTGGTTTGACGGGATGGGGCTTTTGGTGTATCATATATTTATGTGTGAATATTCGTTTTTGGGCAATAAAATGGCCCGGACGTTTGCTATTTTGAAGAATCATGAGGTGTGACCAATGTCCTTAGCTGAAAAACTCTTTGGCAGCTTCTCTGACCGGGAACTGAAAAAGATCAACCCCCTCACCAAACAGGTGCTGGCTCTGGAAGGCAAGTATCAGGCGATGTCTGATGCCGAGCTGCAGGCCCAGACTCCTGCACTGAAGCAGAAGTTGGCCGACGGCAAAACGCTGGATGATATTCTGCCCGATGCCTTCGCTGTCTGCCGCGAGGCCGCATGGCGTGTGCTGGGTATGAAGCATTTCCCGGTGCAGGTCACCGGCGGCATCGCCCTGCACCGGGGCGACATCGCCGAGATGCAGACCGGTGAAGGCAAGACCCTTGTGGCAACGCTGCCCGCCTATCTGAATGCACTGACCGGCGAGGGTGTCCACATCGTCACCGTCAACGATTACCTCGCCAAGCGCGACAGCGAGTGGATGGGCAAGCTTTACCGCTGGCTGGGCCTGTCGGTGGGCCTGATCGTGCAGGGCATGGACGGCGATGCCCGCCGGGAGGCCTACAACGCCGACATCACCTACGGCACCAACAACGAGTTCGGCTTCGATTATCTGCGCGACAACATGGTGACTTATAAAGACAACATGGTGCAGCGCGGCCATGCCTACGCCGTTGTCGATGAGGTGGACTCCATCCTCATCGACGAGGCCCGTACGCCGCTTATCATCTCCGGCCGCGGTGAGGACTCTTCCAGTCTGTATACCCAGGTGGACCGCTTCGTCCGCACTCTGCGCAAGCGCGTCGTGGTCGAGCTGGAAGACAAGGTGGAGACCGATGAGCAGGCTGACGGCGATTACGTCGTGGACGAGAAGCACAAGACCTGCACCCTGACCGCCAAGGGCATCAAGAAGGCCGAGGAATATTTCAAGATCGAGAACCTCGCTGCCGCAGAGAATATGACCCTCGCCCACCACATCGACCAGGCTATCAAAGCCTACGGTGTGATGCAGCGCGACATTGATTATGTCGTGAAGGACGGCGAAGTGCTCATCGTCGATGAGTTTACCGGTCGCCTGATGATCGGCCGCCGTTACAACGAGGGCCTCCATCAGGCCATCGAGGCCAAGGAGGGCGTGAAGATCGCCGCCGAGAGCAAGACGCTGGCCACCATCACCTTCCAGAACTACTTCCGTATGTATAAGAAGCTGTCCGGTATGACCGGTACGGCAAAGACGGAGGCTACCGAATTTACCGAGATCTACGGTCTGAACATCGTTACCGTCCCCACCAACCGCCCTGTCATCCGCAAGGATTACCCGGATGCCATCTACAAGACCATCAACGGTAAATACAACGCCGTCATCAAGCAGGTCATGGAGTGCCACAAGAACGGCCAGCCGGTCCTGGTGGGTACTGTCAGCGTCGAGAAGAGCGAGACTCTCGCCAAGATGCTGCAGAAGTACACCCGCGACTTCAACGTGCTGAACGCCAAGAACCACGAGCGTGAGGCAGAGATCGTCGCACAGGCCGGTAAGAAGGGCGCTATCACCATCGCCACCAACATGGCTGGCCGTGGTACTGATATTATGCTGGGCGGCAACGCTGAGTATATGGCAAAGGCCCAGATGCGCAAGGAGCACTTCTGCGAGAAGCTGCTGGATCCCGAAAAGCCCGAGAAGGCTCTGCCTGCAGCCGTGGAGCTGCTGCTCATCGAGGCCGACGGCCATGGTGAGACTACCGACGCCAACATTCTGGCTGTCCGCAAGCGGTTCGATGAGCTGTATGCTCAGTACAAGCCCCTGACCGAAGCGGAGGCTGAAGAGGTGCGTGCTGCTGGCGGTCTGTTCATCATCGGCACTGAGCGCCACGAGAGCCGCCGTATCGACAACCAGCTGCGCGGCCGTGCAGGCCGTCAGGGCGACCCCGGTGCATCCCGCTTCTATCTGAGCCTCGAGGACGATTTGATGCGTCTGTTCGGCGGCGACCGCGTACAGGGCCTGATGGGTACTCTGGGCATCGATGAGGACACCCCCATCGAGAACCGGATGATCACCAGCACCATCGAGTCTGCCCAAAAGAAGCTCGAGGGTCGGAACTTCGAGATCCGCAAGAATGTTCTGAAATACGACGACGTCATGAACCAGCAGCGCGAGATCATTTATGGTCAGCGCCGCAAGGTCCTGGACGGTGAGGACATCAGCGCCGAGATGCACAATATGCTGAAGGAGAACATCGAGTCCAGCTGCAAGCAGTTCCTCGCAGGCGATGTGAAGGACGAGTGGGACTTCGGTGCGCTCCGCCGCCACTATCTGGGCTGGCTGACCACCGACGCCGACTTCCACTACACTGTCGCTGACTACGACAGCATCTCTCAGGAGAGCATCGCTGATATGCTGTATCAGCGCGGCATGGACGTCCTGAACGACAAGGAACAGCGCTACGGCGCACCCCTGATGCGTGAGCTGGAGCGTATCTGCCTGCTCAAGTGCGTAGACCGCCAGTGGATGGACCATATTGATAACATGGACCAGCTGCGTCAGGGCATCGTTCTGCGCGGCTACGGCCAGAAGGACCCTGTCGTCGAGTACCGTATCGAGGGCTTTGATATGTTCGACCAGATGGTCGATTCCATCCGGGAGTCCAGCGTCAAGATGCTGCTGACCATCGAGGTGCGCGAGGCGGGCAAGGCCCCCAAGCGTGAGCAGGTGGCCAAACCCACCGGCGAGGGCTATGTGCCTGGCAACGGCGCACCCGGCGCAAAGGGCGCACCCAAGGGCCAGCCTGTCCGCGTCATCAAGATCGGCCGCAACGACCCCTGCCCCTGCGGCAGCGGCCTGAAGTGGAAAAAGTGTACCTGCGCCAAGTACCACCCCGAAGGAAGTCACACCGAGGGCTGAACATAACACAGCAAAAAGCTCTCCCGAGGGAGAGCTTTTTCTGAATCAAAAACAAAGGAGCGGATGAGTATGAATATCACATCGGAAGAGCTTTTGAAGGAGGCCCGCGCACTGGAGCCGCAGCTGCAGCAGTGGCGTCGGACGATCCATCGCCACCCGGAGGTGGGCTTCGATCTGCCCCACACGAAGGAACTGGTCAAGAAGGCGCTGACGGAAATGGGCTATGAGCCAAAGGACTGCGGCAAGGCCGGTATCATTGCGCTGGCAGGCGGCAAAAAGCCCGGCAAGACCATCCTGCTGCGTGCCGATATGGACGCCCTGCCCATCCACGAGGACTCGGGTGAAGAGTTCAGCTCGGAAGTCCCCGGCAAGATGCATGGCTGCGGCCACGATATGCATACGGCCATGCTGCTGGGTGCAGCGAAGCTGCTCAAGGCTCACGAGGACGAGCTGGAAGGTACGGTCAAGCTGGAATTCCAGCCTGCTGAAGAAATTTTCCAAGGCTCCCCGGATATGATTGCGGGCGGCCTGCTGGAAGACCCTCATGTGGACGCCGCTGTGATGTTCCATGTGCTGGCCGGGATGCCGCTGCCTGTAGGTACGGTGCTGGTGCCGGGCGGCGGCATCACGATGGCCAGCTGTGAGCAGTACCATATCGTAGTCAAGGGCAAGGGCGGTCACGGCTCTACCCCGGAAAACTGCATCGACCCCATCACGGCTGCGGCCCACATCCACATCGCCCTGCAGGAGATCAACAGCCGGGAGCTGAAGCCCGGCGACTTCGGTGTGCTGACCACCGGCCGCTTTGAGGCTGGTGCGGCATCCAATGTCATCCCGGATGCGGCCCAGATGTGGGGGACCATCCGTACCACCGACCCGGAGAATAAGACCGGCAAACTCATTCGAACCCGCATGACCGAGATCGCGCAGGGCGTGGCGGCGGCCTTCCGCTGCACCGCAGAGGTATCCTTTGCCGATTACTGCCCCTGCATGGTGGTGGATAAGCCCCTCGCCGAGAATGCGATGGACTATATGACCGAGCTGCTGGGGAAGGGCGCTATGGACATGACCGCCCTCACCGGCGGCAAGCCCGGCGGCGGCAGCGAGGATTTCGCCTTTGTGAGCCATGAAGTGCCTACTGTGAGCATGTTCATCGCCGCAGGCGGCCCGGAGCAGGGCTGCTGCTACGGCCAGCACCACCCCAAGGTGCGGTTCGACGACAGCATCCTCTACGAGGGTTCTGCAGCTTTTGGCTGGTTCGCACTCCGCTGGCTGTACGACAACGCCGGCATCGCGTTCTGATATTATAGCAGTTTGCGTTTTTAATGCACAAGCAACATCCGCAAACTGCATATCGCAAATATGCTATTTTGATAGGCACTATTTTTGAAAATTGCGATAAGACAGCAAAAGGCCCTCTCAGCGCCGCTGAGAGGGCCTTTCTATCGCTATCAGGTGTGGGTGCAGAGATAACCCACCCATGCGTCGTACCCGGCGGGCAGCAGATGGTAGCCGTCCGGCTGGGCGTATTCCTCGATGAGGTCGCCGTTCTCGTCGGCCAGCGCCTCCCAGAGGTTCAGGAAGGTGCAGCCCTTTTCCAGCGCGATGGCCGAAAGAGCATCGTTTATCTCACAGAGCCGCTCCTTGTAGAGGCCGGGGGACTTTTTGCTCACTTCAGGCCGGACCGGGGTGATGGACTGGACGTAAATTTTCGTGTTGGGCAGTGCCTGCGAGATCATGTCCAGCATCAGCCGGTAATAGGTGAGGAAACTGGTATAATCACTGTCAGTGGTCAGCACATTGGTACCCAGCAGGATGTAGAGCGCCCGGGGCTGCTGGGAGGCCAGCGCCTCCATCGGGACTTCCTTTTCGCCGTCGGCCCGGCGGCAGGTGGTGTTGTTGACGACGGCATTGGGGCCGACGCCCTTATAGGCGCAGAAGTGCGCGTTGGGCAGGCCGGTGTCGTACAGCTGCATCCCCTGAGTCAGACTGTCGCCCAAAAAACTCACGTCCGAAAAGCTGCTCCGCTCCACGGCAGGGCTGGCAGGCTGGGCGGCGAGGCGGAAGTCCATCGCGGTCATCCCATTGTCGAGGGTCTGGACACTCAGGCGTCGGGCCGGGGTGTAGCTGATGGTGTTCCACTCGCTGCCAGTCAGCTCCTGCTGCAGAATGGTGGGGCCTTGGGCCGTATTGGGAGCTGGCTCGCGGTGAAGGCGCTTCCAGAGGACGCCCACAGCGGCCAGAAGCACCAGTAGGATGAGCAGCGCAGCGGTGATGAACATCCTGCGCCAGCGCCGGTGAAGGATGCGGCGGCGATATTCCTGATAATCTGCCATAATGTCCTCCTGTGGCGGAATGGTAACTTTCGCCCCTATTATACAGCACAGCCCCGGCCCGTGCAACCCGTGAGGAAAAATTCCCATATTCCGGGGGCCTGCCCTTGCGTTTTCTGTTATAAATATGATATACTAAAGTGAATCAAGTATGATAGGGAGGCTTTCACGATGCCATTTACTCCGAAACTGACTTATAAAGGCAAGCCCCTCGTCCGCAAGGACAATGAGCTGTATTACGGCTGCATGACCGACCCATATGTGCTTTATCTGCAGATCCAGTCCACCAAGACCGTGGGCGGTGTGGATGTGGCAGACAAGGTCCATCTGCAGCTGCTCTCTACCGATGAGTCCAAGCCCCGTGAGGCCCGCGTGGCACGTCAGACCACCAAGAACGGCCTGTACAATGCGCTGGACATCGGCAGCATCTGGCTGCAGAAGGCAAACGAGAACGGCTGAACCCAAACGCGAACCGCAAGCTGCTGAAAGGGACTGCTCCTGCATGGAGCGGTCCCTTTTTTGCTGTGCAAATATTTTGCGTTATGCGGAACTTTGTGGTATACTTATCCTGATATTTTATGCACAAAAGGCAGGAATGAAATTATGCTGCATGATCCGGAACTGCATTATCTGGATAACGCTGCCACCACCATCGTTGCTCCCGAGGTGGCAGACGTGATAGACAAAGCCATGCGGGAGCACTGGGCCAACCCCTCCAGCCTCTATGCCCCCGGCGCACGGAGCGAAGAGGCCCTGAACGCCGCCCGTGCCGCTGTGGCCCGCACCCTGGGCTGCAAGCCGAAGGAGCTGTACTTTACCTCCTGCGGCAGCGAGGGCAATAATCTGGCCCTGCTGGGCGCCGCCCAGACCCGCACTTTCGGCAAAGGCATCGTGGTGTCGGGCTTCGAACACCCCAGCGTCCAGCGCCCGCTGGAACGTCTGGCCGCGCAGGGCTATAACGTCACTGTCGTGAAGCCTCAGGCCGACGGTACACTGGACATCAACAAGATGCTGGATGCCGTGGACAAGAATACCATCCTCGTGGCCTGCATGATGGTCAACAACGAGATAGGCACCCGCAACGACGTGGAGCGTCTGGCCGCCGAGGTCAAGCGCCGTAACAGCCGCACCATCGTCCATGTGGACGCTGTGCAGGCGTGGATGCGCGTCCCTATCAAGCTGGACAACATCGACACGATGACCGTCAGCGGCCACAAGATCCACGCACCCAAGGGTATCGGTGCGCTCTACCTGAGTGACCGGCTGGTGCAGGCGTTCCAGCCACCCTATCTGGGCGGTGAGCAGGAGCGCGGCCTCCGCCCCGGCACCGAAAACCTGCCCTATGCGCTGGGCCTTGCCGCTGCGGCCACCCGCCTGGCCGGCAGCATCAAGAGCCGCGACAAGGCTGTGCGCGCCCTCAACGACCGCCTCCGCGCGGGGCTTTCTGTGTTCCCGGAGGTGGAGATCAACAGCCCGGCGGGCGCTGTGCCTGAGGTGCTGAATTTCAGCGAGAACTGCATCAAGAGCGAGACGATGCTGGCCTGGCTGTCCGAGAAGCAGATCTACGTCTCGTCGGCCAGTGCCTGCGGCAGAGGACAGCCCAGCCACACGCTGGCGGCTATGGGCCGCGACCCGCTGGCCATCGACACGGCCATCCGGGTGTCCTTCTGTGCCGATAACACCCCGGAGGATGTGGATGCCTTCCTCGAGCGCTTTGAGGATGGTATGAAGCACTTGCAGAGAATCAAAAAGTAAGGAGTAACGATGAGAGAAGTCATTATGGGCTATCAGGGCGAAATGTCCCTGAAGGGCCTCAACCGCAACCAGTTTGAATCGACGATGATGAAGATCCTGCGTTACCGTCTCAAGACGGTGGGCAAGTTCCGCGTCTACTGCACCCAGTCCACCTTCTACATGGAGCCGGAAGAGGAAGATATTGATATGGACCTCGCCTTTGAGCGGGTGAGCAAGGTGTTCGGCCTCGCGGCCCTCAGCCGTGCTGTGGTCTGTGAGAAGGATTTCGACACCATCTGCCAGACCGCCGAGGATTATCTGGGCGACAGCCTCCACGGCATCAAGACCTTCAAGGTCGAGGCCCGCCGTTCCGATAAGACCTTCCCCATGACCAGTCCCGAACTGATGCGGGAGCTGGGGGCCTATCTGCTGGGCAGGCACAACTACCTGCGGGTGGACGTCAAGAACCCTCAGTTCAAGGTCATCGTGGAGATCCGCGATTACGGTGCGTATATCCATGGCCCGAAAATACAGGGTGAGGGTGGCCTGCCGGTGGGCACCTCCGGCCGCGCCCTCAATATGCTGTCCGGCGGCATCGACAGCCCTGTGGCGGCATATCGGATGGCAAAGCGCGGCCTCGGCCTCGACCACATCCATTTTGCGTCCCCTCCGTATACTTCTGAACGCGCAAAACTGAAAGTTAAGGCTCTGGCCCAGCTCATCACCCCCTATACCGGCAGCACCAACCTCTTTGTGGTGCCGTATACCAAGCCTCAGGAGTATATCCGCGATAACGCGCCCGATGTTCTCTTCACCGTCCTCATGCGCCGCAGCATGATGCGCATTGCCAACATCATCGCCAGGAAGCAGGGCTGTGAAGCCCTCGTCACCGGCGAGAGCCTGGCACAGGTGGCCAGCCAGACCGTCAAGGCTCTGCAGTGTACCGACGCCGCCCAGGACCTGCCCATCCTCCGTCCCCTCATCGGCATGGACAAGACCGAGATCGTCGAGACGGCCCGCCACATCAACACCTTCGAGACGAGCATCCTGCCCTATGAGGACTGCTGCACCATCTTCACCCCGCCGCACCCGAAGATCCGCCCCGAACTGAGCGAGATCCTCGAAGCCGAGGCCGGGATGCCCGGTCTGGCAGAGCTGGAAGCCGAGGCTGCAGAGGCCACCGAGCGTATCCGCCTGCGTATCACCGACGACGTGGAATTCGAGGGCTGAGCCATGACAGCAGAGATTATCAGTGTGGGTACCGAGCTCCTTCTCGGCAACATCCTCAACACCAACGCCCAGTACCTCAGCCGGGAGCTGGCCGATCTGGGCATCACAGTCCAGCGGGAGAGCACCATCGGCGACAACCATGGCCGTCTGGCCGATTTCGTCAACGAGGCCAAGAGCCGCTGCGACTTGCTGGTCTTTACCGGCGGCCTCGGCCCCACGGCGGACGACCTGACCAAGGAGACTGTTGCCGCCTGCTTCGGGGATGAGCTGGCCTTCGATGAGGCCGAGTGGGATAAGATCACCAGCTACTTTGCCCGCACCGGCCGCGAGGCGACCCCCAACAACCGCAAACAGGCGATGGTCCCCACCAAGGGCCATAAAATCATTAACAACCACGGCACAGCCCCCGGCGCGTGGTTCGAGCAGGACGGCCGCTGCGCCGTCCTCATGCCCGGTGTCCCCCACGAGATGAAGGCCATGTGGACGGAGAGTGTCCGCCCTCTGCTGATGGAGCGCCAGAACTGCACCCTCCACTCCGTCACCCTCCGTGTGCTGGGCGGCGAGAGCGATATTGAGTATAAGGTGCGTGATCTGCTGGAAAATCCGAATCCCACCGCCGCCATCTACTGCAAGACCGGCGAGTGTGAGATCCGTATCACGGCCCGCGCCCGCTCCGACGAGGACGGCGAAAAAATATGCCGCGCGTATGCCAAAAAGTTCTATGATATGCTGGGCGATGCGGTGTATGATGAAAATGTGGCCGGTCTGGAAGAAACGGTGGTCCATACCCTGCAGGAAAAGGGGCTGACCATCGCCACTGCCGAGAGCTGCACCGGCGGACTCATTGCACAGCGCCTGACATCCGTGTCCGGCTCCAGCGAGGTGTTCGGCTATGGATTCGTCACCTACTGGGAGCAGGCCAAGGCAAAGCTCGTGGGCGTGGACCCGGCGGTCATCGAAAAGTACAACGTCGTGTCCGCCCCCGTGGCGGCACAGATGGCTCTGGGCGCGGCAAAGGCTTCGGGCGCTGACATCGCTGTGAGCGTCACCGGCGTGGCCGGCCCCACCGGCGGCGACGAGGTGCGCCCTGTAGGTACCGTTTATCTGGGCGCTGCCCGGGATGGCGTGGCCTACGTCAAGAAGCTTTTCGTCTCCCGGCCTGACCGTGCGCTGGTGCGCGCCCGGGCCGCACAGGCTGCGCTGGAACTGGCGCTGCGTCTGGCACAGGGCAAAGTCCCTGCCGGGACGCAGGCCCTCACTGCAGCTCAGCAGTCGGACGACGAAGCGCTGGCCGCACTGGATGAGGCGTTCGTCCGGTAAAAATCAAAAATGAGGGGTTGATGGGATTTGGCAGAGGAGACCCGCTGTGTGCTGCGCCTGTACGGTGCGCCGCAGGGACGGCTGGCGGCCGCTGTGGCGCTGTTTGCGCCACAATGGAGGGCTGAGGCCCAGTGGAAGAGCCGGGGCGCAGAGACGCTGCTGGCTGTCCATGCGGACACGCCCACGGGACTGAAAAAGGCGGCTCAGAGCCTCCGCAGCAGCTTTGGCGCGGACGTATACGGTGCAGGCGATACCAGTCTGGCCGCTGCCGCCGTGCAGGCGCTGGAAGCCCATGATCGTCTGCTGGCCTGCGGCGATGCCGCCGCCGGTGCGCTGCTGGAATCCCGGCTCGAGAAAGTCCCCGGTGCCGAGAAGGTCTACGACTTCGGCACCATGAGCTATGCCGACGCCAAGGTCGGCCCCCAAATCGAAAAGCGCGCCCGGGCCAAGCTCGGCGGGGAAGGGGACAACCCCGACCCTGTCCGTCTGGCTCTTTCCCGAGCGCAGGCGGCCCGCCGCATCGTGGGAACAGAGCTGGCCGTGGCCTGTGCCGAGCGGGAAAGCGACCATGTGCTGGTGCTCAGCACCAAAAAAGGCTGCTGGCTCCGCACCGTCCCCGCCACTGATAACCCCGGCCTCTGGCTGCTGGATATGGTGCGCCGCGCCGCTGCCGGTCTGCCGCAGGCCGAGGGGACAGGCTTCCTTCCCGCCGGACAGGCCAAACAGAGCGATCCTCCGGGTCGTTCGCAGAGCAAGGACACCCCAAAGAAGAAGCATCCTCTCCGCGTTCTGCTGGCGGTGCTGGGGATCCTGGCGCTGGCGGCGTTCGGTGTGGCGTGGTATCTCACGGACGGCGATCTCGCCGCCCTGCCCCAGCGCCTGAAGACCCTGCATCTGCCCGAGTGGGTCACCCTCTGGCAGGCCCATGAGCCGAAGCCCGGTGCAAGACTGATATAAAACACAAAGGGGCCGCTTCCCGGCAGAAATACGGGAAGCGGCCTCTTTTTATACAGCACAAAACCCCGCCGCAATGGGATGCTTCCCAATGCGGCGGGGCATTTGTGTTAAAATACAGTCAAGTGACAGTGCTTAGAGCTGGCTCTGATATTCCTTGCGGTAGCCTTCCAGCTCCTTCTGGTTGCCATAGACGAAGTGGCCGTTGGCGATCTCCTCCCAGACCGGCTTGTCCACGCTGTAGTCGTGGATGGAGGGGTCGTAGACCAGAAGCTTCTTCTTCTTTTCCAGACCCGGGTCGGGGATGGGAACAGCGCTCAGCAGAGCCTTGGTGTAGGGGTGCAGGGGATGGAGGAACAGCTCTTCAGCCTCTGCCAGCTCCACGATGCGGCCCTTGCTGATGACGGCGATGCGGTCCGAGATGAATCGGACGACCGACAGGTCGTGGGCGATGAACAGGTAGGTCAGACCGCGGGACTTCTTCATGCTGTTCAGCAGGTTCAGCACCTGCGCACGGATGGAGACGTCCAGTGCAGAGATAGGCTCGTCGGCCACGATGAACTCCGGCTCCATGACCAGCGCACGGGCGATGCCGATGCGCTGGCGCTGGCCGCCCGAGAACTCGTGGGGGAAGCGGGAGGCGAACTCCGGCAGCAGGCCGACCTCATGCAGAGCGTTCATGACCTTTTCATGCAGGTCATTCTGGTCCTTGTACAGGTGGTGGTTCAACAGACCCTCAGCCACGATGTACTCGACCTTGGCGCGCTCGTTCAGAGAGGCCATGGGGTCCTGGAAGATCATCTGCACCTTGCGGATGACCTCACGGTCCAGCTCTTTGGAGATCTTGCCGTTGATCTTCTGGCCCTTGAAGAAGATGTCGCCGCCCGAGGTCGGGTTGATGCGGCAGATGGCACGGCCAATGGTGGTCTTGCCGGAGCCGGACTCGCCGACCAGCGAGAAGGTCTCGCCCTTGTAGATGTCAAAATTGACGTGGTCCACGGCCACGAACTTCTTTTTGCCGGAGCCAAAGGTGATCTGAAGGTCTTTCAGCTCAATCAGCTTTTCACGCTCAGCCATTTAAGTTGGAACCTCCCATCTTTCCCATTTTCTCACGCAGGTTCTGGATGGAGTGCGGGCGTTCCATCTTGGGAGCCCGGGGGTCCAGATACCAGGTTTTTGCCGCGTGGGTCTCGGACACCTGGAAGAACGGAGGTTCTGCCACGAAGTCGATGGCCAGCGCGTGCTTGTTGCGGGGTGCAAATGCATCGCCCTTGATCTCATTGAACAGGTTCGGCGGCGTACCGTCGATGGTGGGCAGGGCCTCACCCTTGGTACCCAGCTGAGGCAGAGCCTGCAGCAGAGCCCAGGTGTAGGGGTGCCATGCGTCGTAGAAGATCTCCTCGACGGTGCCGTACTCGACGATCTGGCCGGCGTACATGACGGCCACGCGGTCTGCCACGTTTGCCACAACGCCCAGGTCATGGGTGATGTAGATAACGGACATGCCCAGCTCCTTCTGCAGGTCACGGATGAGCTGCAGGATCTGTGCCTGAATGGTCACGTCCAGAGCGGTGGTGGGCTCGTCGCAGATGAGGATCTGCGGACGGCAGGCGGCAGCGATGGCGATGACCACACGCTGCCGCATACCGCCGGAGAACTCGTGCGGATACTGCTCGTAGCGGCGCTCCGGGTCGGGGATGCCGACCTTGGCCAGCATCTCGATGGCGGCCTTCTTAGCCTCCGCGCCCTTCAGACCCTGATGGTGCTCGATGCTCTCCTGGATCTGCTTGCCGATTTTCTTCAGCGGGTTCAGGCTGGTCATCGGGTCCTGCATGACCATGGCGATCTTCTTGCCGCGCACGCCCAGCCAGTCCTTCTCGGTGAACTTGGTCATGTCGCGGCCTTCGTACATGATGGAGCCGCCGGTGATCTTACCGTTGACATCCAGCATACCCACGAAGGTCTTGGTGAATACGGACTTGCCCGAGCCGGACTCGCCCACGATGGCCAGCGTCTCGCCGTCATAAAGGTCCAGCGAGCACTTGCGGATCGCGTTCAGCTTCTTGCCGCGCAGGCTAAAGGTGATCTCCACGTCTTTGGCAGAGATGATCGGTTGTCTATCCATTTTTGTGATTTTCTCTCCCATCTGTTAAACGTGGTTGCGCGGGTCAGCAGCATCCGAGAAAGCGTTGCCCATGATATAGAAGGAAATCGAGATGATGGACACGATGGATGCGGGGAAGACCAGCAGGTAAGGATAATCGAGGAAGAAGCCGCGCACCTTGCTCAGGATGAGGCCCAGAGACGGAGTCTCGATGCCCAGACCGATGCCCAGATAGGACAGGGTAGACTCGAGGTTGATGGTGGCGGGGATGCTCAGCGCCATGCGCAGGATGATGACGGAGACCAGATAGGGCAGGATGTTCTTGGTCAGAACGCGCCACAGCGGGGTGCCAAGGCAGCGGGACGCGAGGTTGTACTCGCGGTCACGGAACATGAACACCATGTTGCGGACGCGGCGGGCCATGACCAGCCAGCCGATGGCGATCATCGAGACGGCCATGATGGTGAAGCTCTGGCCGACGACCAGTGCAATCAGGGTCATGTAGATGATGTAAGGCACGTTGTCGATGAGGTTGTACAGCTCGGTGAAGAAGCGGTCCAGCTTACGGACATAGCCCCAGATCAGGCCGATGATGACGCCGAGGATACTCTCGCCCACGGCAACGATGAGGGCCAGACGGATGGACACCTGAGTGGCGTACCACACCTGACACCAGTAGTCGCGGCCAAGGTTGTCGGTGCCGAACCAGTATTCACTGTTGGGCTTCTGGAAGGCCAGAGAGGAATCCGACACCAGCGTCTGATAATCGTACTTGCCGATGGCCAGTGCGATGAAAGAGAAGATGACGAGGAACAGGAACAGGAACAGGCAGACGACAGCAGCCTTGTGCTTGAGGAAGTTCTGGATGACAGAACCCCAGTAGCTGTAGTTGGAGTAGCCGACACGCTCGGCTTCTTCCGGAGAGTAATCGACGAAGTAGAACAGTTCGTCCTGCTTCTTGCCCTCAAAATCAGATGCTTTAGCCATCAGCGTGCGGCCTCCTTTCCGGTCAGAGTAATGCGCGGGTCAACCAGCATCATCAGCACATCGCCCAAGAAAACACCCACGATGCCCAGTGCAGCGTAGAGGATGACCAGAGTCTGGACGACGTTCAGGTCATAGCGCTGGATGGCGTCGGTCAGCAGGGGACCCATGCCAGGAACGGAGAAGAACCGCTCCATCAGCAGAGAGCCGCCGACCGTCAGCAGGATGGACTGGGGGATATACTGCACCATGGGGACCATGGCGTTGCGCAGCACGTGCTTGAACATGATCTCGCTGGAGCTCAGGCCCTTGACGCGGGCCAGCTTGATATAATCGCGGGTCAGCTCGTCTACCATGTAGCGGCGGGTCCACAGAGCGTAGCCTGCGATAGACGCCAGCGACAGGCAGACGATGGGCAGCACGCTGGACGGGCCGACATTACGGGTGGAGTACAGCGTGGGGAAACCCAGGTATTTGGAGCCGAAGACCAGCACCAGCGAATAGGAGACCAGAGAAGGCACAGCGTTGACGAAAACGGTGTAGGCAGTGCCGATCCAGTCAAAGACCTTGTCCTTGAAGGCGGTCTGCAGGATGCCCAGCATGATGCCCACCAGCAGAGAGATGCCGGCGGAGATCAGGCCGAGGCGCATGGAGACGCCGAACTTTTTGCCGATGACCTTCACGACGGAGGCACCATTCTGGATGCGGCGGGAAGTGCCGAAGTCCAGATGGAGCAGGTCGTTGTAGAAGTTCAGCAGCTGGGTGCCGATGGGGTCGGTCAGACCGGCGGCTTCCAGCGCGGCGTATTTCTGCTCTTCGGTAAACTTCATGAGCTGTTCTTCCGTGAAGTAGTAGTCCGTAGGCAGGCAGCGCATCAGCAGAAAGACGATGGTTGCGATCAATAAGATCGTGACGAGCGACTGAGCCAGCCGCTTGACGGTGTATTTTAACATGATAACCAAACCTTTATAAAATAATCATCAGGCTTTGGTTGCTGCATTGAAAGCAGCGGAGAAAGCCTCGTACTCCTCGGTGGTGTAGCCGTCGCCCTGACGGGTCTCCCAGTTGACGGCCTTGTAGTTGCAGGGACCGTACATGGCGTTGATCTTGGTGTACTCGTTGACGTGGGTCAGGCACCAGAGCACCTCGTACAGGCAGGGGATGCACAGTGCGTTGTTCAGCATGGAAGCCTCAGCCTTCGCGAATGCGGCATAGCGTGCATCGGTATCGGTGACGATGGCCTTTGCCTCAGTGACCAGATCGGTGAACTCCTGATAATCAGCCAGCAGGTCCTTCTGGTAATCCTGAGGATCCTTCTCAACGGCTGCGATCCAGGAGGTGGTCTGAGCGTAGTAAGCGTTGTCGTCGCTCAGGACTTCCTGACCCAGGAAGTTGACGGGGTCACCGAAGTCAGCGCCCCAGCCGTTCTGCAGGATGGAGTGCAGCTGGACGTTACGGACTTCCTTATAAAGAGAAGAGACATAGGTGCCGATGTCCAGCACGACGAAGTCATCGCCCAGACTGTCGGAGAAGCACTGCTTCAGAACGGTGGCGGTATCCAGAGCAGTGGTATCGCCGCTCTTGATGTAGTGGTGGCAGTGGACGGGGAAGGTGACGCCGATAGCGCTCAGCTCTTCCATGGCCTGCTTCTTCAGGTCAGCGATGTCGCCACCGTTGTCGCGGAGGCGGATCATGGTCTTGCCGTCGTAAGCCTGACCGTCGAAGCCCATCTCCTTGGCGACCAGAGTGGTGTACTCCTCACCCTTGGTGTTGTAGCAGACACCGGGCATGGTGTAGTAGTCGTTCTCGCACTTCAGGGGGTTGATCTTGTTGGTGCGGGCGTAGTAGTTGGTGAAGTCGATGCCCTTGTAGAAGCACTGACGGAACGCGCGGTTGGAAACAGCCTTGTTCCAGTTCTCGTCCAGATTGCCGTTCTCATCCTTGCGCTGGAAGTTCAGGTGCATCTGGAAGCTGAACTTGGTGGGGCGCTTCTCGCACAGGAACTTGTTGTGCTCGTTGTTGGGGTCGGAGGTGATGGTGGTCAGGTTGGACTCGGTCAGGTCGATGTTATCGACCTCGCCGTTCTCGTACAGCTGCAGGCCCATGGACAGGTCGGGGATCATGGTGATGGTGTGATGCTCGAAACGGGTGCAGTCGTTTGCGGCGTAGTAGTTGGGGTTGGGGATGAAGCTCTTGGTGTTCTGCTGGATGTACTCCTCGATGAGGTACGGACCATTGTACCACATGGTGGAGTAATCGCAGGCACGGAAGCCATCGATGCCCAGCTCCTTGATGAGGTCCTCAGAGGCGGGGTAGAAGCTGTTGTAGGCAGCGACAGTGTCGAAGTAGGGGCAGGGGTTCTTGCAGGTGAAGACCAGAGTGTAGTCGTCCGGTGCCTCGACGCCGACACCGGCAGCCAGCATATCCTCGTAGGTCATGTCGGCGGCAGCGTCGCCCTTGTCCTTGGTCAGGTCGTAGTACTCAGCAGCGCCCACGACGGTCTCAGAGGGCATGGAGGTGTTGAAGGCCTCGTTCTTGAGAGCGTTCAGGACCCACTCAAGACCCACGAGGAAGTCCTTGGAGGTCAGGTGAGACTTGACCTCGCCGTTGACGTCGCACCAATCGACATCGTCGCGCAGGTGGAAGGTCCAGACGGTGGAGTCCTCGTTGTGCTCCCAGCTGGATGCGATGGCGGGCACTGCCTTGCCGTAGCAGTCGAAGCTCAGCAGGCCGTCCCAGCAGTTGGTGGTGACGTTCAGGTCGGAAGCGGACTGGCTGTACAGGAAGTTCCAGGTCTCCAGCTCACGGTTGGCAGTCTCGAAGGAGACGTAATCGGTGATGGCGTCGGCTGCGGGTGCAGCTGCGCCGGAGGCAGCACCGGAGGTGCTGGCAGCAGTGCTGCTGGAAGAACCACCGCAAGCGGCCAGGATGCTTGCAGCGCCCACGACGCCGGAAGCCTTGAGGAAGCTGCGGCGGCTGATGGAATGAGACTCAAAATTTGCGTTCATTGTGTTTTCCTCCCAATTATTCTTTCGTGTCTCGGCTCTATGGCGCAGGGTACCTTGCCCTGCCGATTTCCCACTCCTACGAGATTATCTGCCCCTCTGTATTACCAGAGAATACAAAAGAGCGCAGAAACAGACCCCTCTGTCTGCGCCTGTGCTCCTCCCGTAAAATCCTTAACACGACATATATTGTACCATCGAAATAAATAGTTGTCAATGGAATGTGAAATGCCTTTTCTTTCAAAAGAAAGTTGTACTCTGCATAGAGATGAAATAAATTTACTTTACTGTGGTGAAGAGTGACGAAAATAAGATAAACAGACCCAAAAACAAAACAACGGGAGCTGTTCTTGGGCTAAGAACAGCTCCCGTGTGTGGATCACGGGCCGGAAGCAGGAACTCCCGGCGGAAAAGATTTAAGAAAAAGTTAAGATTTTGCGGCGTCGAAAGCCTTGGCAAATTCCTCGTACTGAGCGGTGGTGTAGGCATCCTCACTGGTCTCCCAGTTGACGTACTTGAAATTGCAGGGGCCGAACATGGCGTTGATCTTGGTGTACTCGTTGACGTGGGTAAGGCACCAGCGGACATCGTAGTAGCAGGGGACGGCCAGCGAGTTGTTGATCATGTAGGCCTCGGCCTTTGCGAAAGCCTCATAGCGGGCATCGGTGTCGTCCACGATGGCGTTGGCTGCGTTGACCAGGTCGGTGAACTGCTCGAACTCCTCTACCAGCTCCTTCTGGTAATCGGCGGGGTCCTCCGCCACCAGCTGGATGTTGGAGTAGTTGACGGCATAGTAGGCGTTGGAGTCGTGCAGGATCTCCTGACCCACAAAGTTGACGGGGTCGCCGAAGTCTGCGCCCCAGCCGTTGATGACGAAGCCGTGGAGCTTGGGGATACGGACCTCCTTGGCGAGGCTGGAGACGTAGGTGCCAAGCTCCAGCTGGATGAAGTCGTCGCCGAAGCTGTCGGTGAAGCACTGCTTCAGAACGGTGGCGTTGTCCTGAGCCACCGTGTTGCCGGCTACGAAGAAGAAGGGTGCCTTGACCGGGAAGGTGACGCCGATGGCAGTCAGCTCATCCATGGCCTGCTTCTTGAGAGCGGCGATGGAGTCGGCGGTGGACTTGCGCAGATGGACCATGGTCTCGCCGTCATACTTCTCGCCGTCGATGCCCAGCTCCTTGGCCACAAGGTCAACATAATCGGTGCCTTTGGAGTTGTAGCAGACGCCCTTCATGGTGTAGTAGTTGTTCTCACACTTGAGGGGGTTGATCTTGTTGAAGCGTGCGTAGTAGGGGATGAGGTTCAGGCCCTCCTGGAAGCAGCGGCGGAATGCCCGGTTGGCCACGGCCTTGTTCCAGTTCTCGTTGGGGGTTCCGTCGGAGTTGAGGCAGTGGAAGTTGAAGTGGAAGTCGTAGGCATACTTGGTGGGGCGCTTCTCGCAGAGCTGGTCGTTGTAGGCGTTGGAAGTGTCGGAGGTGATGGTGGTCAGGGTGCTCTCGCTCAGCTCCAGCTCGTCCAGCTCACGGTTCTGATACAGCTGGTAGCCGACGGTCAGGTCGGTGATCATGCTCAGGGACACGCGCTCGAAGCGGCTGCACTCGTCAGCTGCATAATAATGAGGGTTCGGGATGAAGCGCTTGGAGTTGTCGGCCACAAATTCCTCGATGAGGTAGGGGCCGCAGCACCACTGCTGGGTGTAGTCCACGCCGCGGAAGCCCTCGACGCCCAGCTTTTCCACCAGAGCCGGAGGTGCCGGGTAGCAGCAGACGTAGGAAGCCACGGTGTCGAAGTAGGGGCAGGGATTTATACAGGTGTAGACGACGGTGTAATCATCCGGTGCGTCGATGCCGACGCCTGCGGCCAGCATATCTTTGTAAGTAAGGGCTTCGCCTGCGGCGTCATCCATTCCGTAAGTCTTGTCGTAGTAATCGGCTGCGCCCACGACGGTGGTGGAGGGCATGGAGGTGTTGGCAGCCTGATTCTTCTTTGCGTTCAGCACCCACTCGAAGCCCACGAGGAAGTCTTTGCTGGTCAGGTGGTCCTGCACCTCGCCGTTCATGTCCACCCAGTCCACGTCGTCACGGAGGTGGAAAGTCCAGACAGTGGAGTCCTCGTTGTGCTCCCAGCTCTTAGCCAGAGCCGGCACCGGCTTGCCGTAGTTGTCGAAGCTGATAAGACCGTCGATGATGTTGGTCGATACGTTGAAGTCGATGGCCTGCTGGCTGTAGAGCATATTCCAGCTCTCGATCTCGCGGCCGGAAGTCTCGTAAGTAAACAGCTCGCTCAGGCCCTTGCTGGAAGCAGCTGCACCGGAAGAAGCCGACGAAGCACTGGCTGCGGTGCTGGAAGAAGAGCCGCCGCAGGCGGTCATAGCAGCAGTTGCACCAACAACAGCAGATGCCTTCAGGAAGTCACGACGCGAAATCATTTTCATAATAATGTTCTCCTTCAATTCGTATCTCAGCATTTTCACAGGAGCAATCTTGCATGCACCTGTAATTCCTGTTCGTATTATACCCTTGCAGCCCCCCACTGTTCAAGAGAACAAGTTCACAAGATTGAAAGAGTTCTTTTGTGCTATTTCAACAAATGGTTTTTGGGCTCGCCAATTTCTTTTCTCGAAACATCACAATTTTTCATACATTTGCAACCTCCCTACAAAAGCAAAAAAATTATGTCATTTTTCTCTCAAAAAGATTACAAAATGTTGCATCGTCCGGTTTTTGCAGCTTTTTTATTTCTTGTATATCTTGAAAAATATTTTCAGGAATAGTTTATCCCTGTTCTTCCGCATTTTTTCGCCTCATTTCTGCAATTTTCTGCAAATTGCCTGCCATTCCCGGTTCATACCACCCGCCTTTTTGCAAAGAGAATGCCCGGAAGCTTTCCTGAGCCTCCGGGCATTCCGATCCGAGTATCTTTTACAGATGCAGCAGCATCTTTGCAATGTTGAAGTAGATCAGCAGCGTGGTGGTATCCACAATGGTGGTATTATAGGCCGGGTGACGGATCACCTGGTCCCGGTCGATATACATGGCGCCGCGGCGTCCCAGGGTGACGACCACCCGGAGATCCGGGAAGCGTTCCCGGAACCAGCGCACATATGCCTCCTCGGCATCCTGACCCGAGAGCT
>ERZ860388.985-NODE-985-length-20416-cov-4.494082_pt1 | contig 20416 bp, 18 predicted proteins | sample MGYA00509978_ERZ860388 | MGnify/ENA primary metagenome ERZ860388 (study PRJEB30046, sample SAMN00715225) | human gut metagenome | study: EMG produced TPA metagenomics assembly of the A metagenome-wide association study of gut microbiota in type 2...
AAAGCCTCCGAAGGGCGATTGGAAAAAAATTACGTATTTTGCAGAGCTTCCTTAAAAAAGAATCAGAAAAGCAAAAATAAAAAAATTAGTTACAGATAAAAAATGCTAGTTGTACCTGACAGAAACTCTCTCCATCTAACAAAAAGCGTCCAAACGTCTTTAACAATCTCCTAACTAACAAATAAAAACAAGAATATCACCCTCGTTTTCAATCTTAAAGTAAGCATCTTTTCCTTATTGTTTTTGCCATCACTAAGGTAGAGAGGCCTTAATGACAATAATCTTATCTACTTTGTAACTGTTTGAAAAATACAACAACCAAAAAATAATTTTATAAGCGAGTTGATTTTTTTATTCTTTTAATCAGTCAATTAGCTGAGAAAAATTCATTAATCCTCTTGATATCAGGGTAAATCCGTATTGATTTTTCTAGGGGGGGTAGAGTGCCAAAAGAGCAGGCTCCGTCTCTGCCCTATTTCCAAACCTCGATTACAAGGAATCATTATGGAATTAAATATCAGCTATGAAGAGGTCTACGACCTACTACATGCTGCCTGCACGTCTATTTCTCCCGATGCTTTATTTCTCATGAAACAAGCTGCGGAAAGAGAGACAAATCCAGGTGCAAAAGTTTTCTTAGAAACAATGATCCGAAATGTCGGACTTGCGGGCGAAACTGATAAGCCCGTATGTCAGTCTCCAGGACTTCCAACTGTTTGGATTCGTTACGGTGAGGCCGTTGAACTTTCTCCATTGTTGTCCTATTTGCCAAGAGCCGTACAAGAAGCAACAAAAAATGGCTTTATTCGTCCTTCAATCGTTCATCCTCTAACTCGTTTCAATCCCGGTGACAGTTCCGGCAAAGGTATTCCAAATATCGAGTTGAGGCAAGATCCTTCTTTGGATTACGTTGAAATTGTTATGTCTGCGAAGGGTTGCGGCGCAGAGCTCGGCAATGTAGCCAAGATACTTACACCGGCAACATTAGGTAAAAACTACAAAGGTTTGAAATCTTTGGTATTGGATACTGTCATTAAGGCAGGTGGATTCCCGTGTCCACCTTCTGCTATCGGTATCGGCATTGGCGGACAAATGGACATCGCATCCAAACTAAGTCGTGAAGCCATAAGTACCAGAGATTGGCGCGACGTCAATCCGGATCCTCTTCTTGCTGATTTAGAGCGAGAACTGCTAGAGGATATTAACAGTCTGAAAATCGGCCCCGCCGGTGTCGGCGGAGATACCACGTGTCTGGCCGTAAAGATCGCTTACGCCGCCACACATACCGCTATTTGCCCTGTAACCATCAACTTCCACTGCTGGGTTGCTAGAAGATTCGGCATCCGAATTTATCCGGACGGAAGAAAAGAAAAACTGTTCCAAGTGGAGTAAGAAAAATGGCTGAATACACAATCAATCTTCCCGCAACGGATGAAGACGTCGAAAAATTGAACATCGGCGATACCGTCTATATCAACGGAACTGTATGCACCGCCAGAGATATGGCTCATCTTCAAATGAGAGAGCTTATTGAAAACGGAAAAGAATTGCCTGAAAAAATAGCTGGTGGGGCGATTTTCCATGCTGGTCCCGTAATGAAAAAAGATGAAAACGATCAATGGAAACTGCGAGTCATAGGTCCAACGACAAGTATTCGCATGGAGCCTCATGCTGATTTCATGGGCCGCATGGGAGTCAAATTGATTATCGGCAAAGGGGGAATGGGAGATGATAGCCTTGCTGCTTTCCAGAAGTATAAGCAAGCCTATCTACAAGCAGCTCCAGGGTGCGCAGTTGTCTTAGCCGCAGGTATCAAGGACGTAAAAAACGTACATTGGTACGAGAACGGAATGCCAGAAGCAATGTGGGTACTGGAAGCAGACAAGTTTGGACCTTTCGTCGTAACCATGGACTCTAAAGGCAACTCTCGTTACAACGACGTAAAAGCCAAAGCAAGAGAAATTGCCGAGGATATCCTATCCAAGAAATAGAAGAGGAGAAATGATGAATCCAGATTTCTCTGCTTCTCGCGCTTGTGCTCAATTTGCTTCTTCCTTGCAGTACCAAGATATTCCGGATCAAGTAATTGATTTTGTGAAAAGAGATTTGCTTGACTGGCTTGGGTGCGCCATTGGAGGGAGTGCGAGTCCTGCCTCTAGGCCAATCAAAAGTGTTTCACTTCTACTTGGGGGCGTTCGACAAGCTGAAGTTATCGGGCTGAGCTCTCAGAATGTTGTTACTTCGGCCGCCTGCAATGCTTACTTCGGGCACATTCTTGAGATGGATGATGTTGACAAAGAAAGCATTTCTCATCCTGCGACCGTGGTAATGCCTGCTGCACTGGCTGTCGGAGCCTGGAATGCCTCGTCCGGGAAAGATGTAATAACTTCGATCGTCGCCGGATTTGAAGTAATGCTCAGGATCGGAGCAAGCATCACCCCAGAGCATTACAAGATTTTTCATACAACTGCTACTACAGGTATTTTTGGTGCCTCAGTTGCAGCTGGAAAGATCTTAGGTCTCGACGAAAAGAGGCTTTTGTGGGCTTTGGGAAATGCCGGAACGCTTTCTTGCGGACTGTGGCAATTCTTGAGAGACGGAGGCATGAGTAAATTCCTTCATACAGCACATGCTGCCGGACAGGGTGTTTATGTTGCCCTACTCGCGAGAGAAGGATTTTCGGGCGCTACTCATATTCTCGAAGGCGAACAAGGATTTTTCAAAGGCTACGCTCTCAAAGATGTTAATTGTGACAAGTTTGAGGACTTCTTTAAAGTCTGGAGAAGCGGAAACGTATCCTTTAAACCTTATCCATGTTGTCGTCATACGCATTCTGCAATTGATGCGGCTTTGGACTTAAGAGAAAAGTTGAAAGGAAGAAAACTGAAGTCTATTAAGCTTTTCTCCTATTCGACTGCCCAACAAGTTGCAGGGAAACGATCTCCTAGAGATCAAAGAGAAGCTAAGTTTAGTACTGCTTACTGCGTTGCTTCAGCAATATTGAGAGGTCTTCCCTCTGAAAAACATTTCTCAGAAGAAGCCTTACAAGATAAAGAAGTAAGAAATCTGGAAAACCTAATCAAAATTGAAATAGATGACGACTTGAACAAAGTCGTTCCTACCAACTGGCCACACCGCATTGAAGCCATCACTGATGACGGTGAAAGGTTAGTTTCTCAAGTGTGGAGTCCGAAAGGCGATCCCGAAAATGAGCTGGATTGGCCTGCGGTAGAAAGCAAATTCAAAACCTTGACGGAAGGTTTCATCACAACAGCTACCCAGGAACAAGTCATAGAAATTTGTAGGAATTTCGAAAACCAAAACTCAATTTCTGATCTTTTCGAGACGATCAATTCCACCTTCCAAACTTCTTATTAATCAAATCCACAGGAGAGAGGGGAGTCCTTCCCCTCTTATAAGGTGACATTATGACTAAAGACAAATGGCTAAAATTTGCCGTATGCTTTATTCCAATGCTGTTGCTGCTAGTTGATACACCTAGTGGCATGAATCCAAAAGCATGGCAGCTTTTCCCATTCTACATAGGCACAATTATGGCTATTATGCTCAGGCCTATGGGCGAAGCTTCTATTCTTATGATTTTCTTGGGCTTATACGCTGTTTCCATGAACGGACTTAGCGTGGCTTTATCCGGTTTTTCGATCGGCATGGTCTGGTTAGTAACCGGTGCCTATTTCATTGCTCAGGCATTTAGGGATACAAATCTTGGAAGAAGAATTGCCTATCTTCTCATTCGAGCATTCGGAAGAACTTCTCTTGGTTTGGGTTATGCGGCCGCATTCTCTGACTTTATCATCGCCCCTGTAACGCCTTCTAATGCTGCCCGCACCGGTGGCATCATTTGGCCAATTTTCCGATCTATTGCGGAAGCCCTTGATTCTTATCCCGAAAAAAATCCGAGAGGCATCGGAGCTTACCTTGCACAGCTTCTTTACATTATCAGCATGTGCACGGGGCTTACGTTCTTGACAGGATACGCTGCAAATACTGTTGCGTGGACATTTGCCGATCAACTTCTTGGTTTGAAGATTTCTTGGATTCAGTGGACATCAGCCTTCATAGTCCCTGCAGGAATCATGCTCCTTCTCGCACCTATCGTCATCTACAAGATTTTCCCGCCGACTATCAAAAAAATCGACAATATCACTATTGCTAAAAAAGGTCTTGAGTCCATCGGTCCAATGTCCAATAAAGAAAAGATTTTGCTTGGTCTTTTCGTATTAGCGATTGTCGCCTGGGCTACATCTTCAATTACCAAGATTAATTCAACAGCGGTTGTTCTTGGTTTCATTGCTCTTTCCCTCATTACAGGAGTTCTTAAGTGGCAAGAAGTTGCTAAAAACGGTCAAATTTGGACAACTTTGACTTGGTATGGCGGCATCCTCGGCATGGCGACAGCATTGAATAAATTCGGCTTTTTCATGTGGATGGCTAAGCTTCTTCAAACCTATGTCGACTTCAGTAGTTTCAGCCACATTGGACTGCTTATTTCTATGGTCGCCCTTGGAACAGCATGTCGGTACCTATTTGTATCCTGTGGAGCCTACATGGCTTCTGTCCTGCCTGTTCAGTTCACAATCGGCTTAGCAGCAGGACTGCCGCAATGGGATATGTTCCTAATGTTTACCACCTGCGGCGTTATGGGAGCGTTGGTTACTCATTATGCAAATGCTGCCGGTCCTGTCCTTTTCGGCGCGAACTACGTCTCCGTAAAAACTTGGTGGTCTATTGGACTTTTCTACACCTTACTTTCCTACGTTGTATTCACCATTATTGGTATCCCGTGGTGGTCAATGTTAGGAATTTTTTCCTCTCTTTAATTTGTTTTGCATCTAAAGAGTCATTGGTGCTATCACCTCAGTAACTAATCAACATGAAAGGCTTTCTCACTGCTCTAGGTATTCTCGCGGGATGTTACTTCTTGATTTATTGCTCATCGGATATCGGGGTAATGTCGACGGATGGCTTAAACGGAGAAGAAACAGTTCTCGTGACCTCGGAAGATGTAAAAGCTCACGATTCAAGCCTGCCTGGGATTAACCTGAAAGGCAGCGTATTGGAGCAAAGTTCAATCGATTGCTTATCGAAAGAACTTAGACAAAAGCATTTTCTGGAAAGTTTAGGGCCCCTGAAAATTTCCTCGGCGACCATTTTGATATTGGAAACTAAGGAAATAAGAGGACGGTACACAACGTTTTTAGAAGTTTCCTACCAAATTCAGGATCCACATAAAAATAAAACAATTCTCAGTTTCCGTACCAACGGCTATGGAAGAAATGTTTTATCAGGAAAAGTGAGGAGTTTCTTCTCATCCCGAGAAATGGCATGTAAGGAAAACGTTTCCGACCTTGCTGCCTTTTTGAGGATGTCCAATTCAATCAAAGGAGGAAATTCATAGAAATTACCAAAAAGTAATTCATGGAACGCGACGAATTTACGGGTGAAGACGTTGCGTTCCTTATTTTTTTAATATCAGGAGTTTAAAAATGAATGTAAGAATAGAACACGACTCTCTCGGAGATGTCGAAGTAAATGATGAAAAATACTGGGGAGCTCAGACACAGCGAAGCTTCATGAATTTCCCAATTGGGCAAGAAAAAATGCCTGAAGAAATTATCAATGCCTTTCTTCTTCTTAAAAAGGCCTGCGCTCTTGCCAACATGTCCTACGGAAAGCTCGACCCCACTCGAGGCGCTGCTATAGTGCAAGCCTGCGATGAAATTTTGTCTGGCAAGCTCAGCGGTAACTTCCCGCTTGCCGTTTGGCAAACGGGTTCGGGAACGCAGTCCAATATGAACGTTAACGAGGTAATCGCAAACCGAGCAACAGAAATTATCAATGGTTCATTTAGAAATAAAAAAGGGTTATCGCGAGACAAACTGGTCCATCCGAATGATCAGGTGAATATGAGCCAGTCGTCAAACGATACTTTCCCTTCCGCACTTCATATAATGTGCGTTCTTGAAGTTTTTAAACAACTTATTCCAGCCATTCAGAACCTTAGACAGGCTTTAGAGGTTAAGTCTGAGGAATTTAAAGAATTAATTAAGAGCGGAAGAACCCATTTGCAAGATGCAACACCTATCACTCTGGGACAGGAATTCTCCGGTTATGCCTCTATGCTGGAACATGCAGAACAACAAATTTTAGTTGCCACGAATTTTTGCCGTGAATTGGCTATAGGAGGCACGGCTGTTGGTACTGGCATCAACGCCCCAAAAGATTTCGGCGAACGAGTTTGCAGAGAATTAACGGCTCTAACTGGAATGTCTTTTAAGAGCGCACCAAATAAATTCCACTCTCTAACATCTAAGGATGCAACCGTCTTCATGAGTGGCGCCTTAAAGGCTTTGGCCGCGGATCTAATGAAGATTGCTAATGATATTAGGTGGTTAGCCTCAGGGCCTAGATGTGGTCTGGGAGAAATTAATCTTCCTGCAAATGAACCAGGATCTTCTATCATGCCGGGCAAAGTCAATCCGACCCAGTGCGAGTCTATGACAATGGTAGCTGTTCAGGTTATGGGCAACGATTGCGCCGTGGGATTTGCGGCTTCTCAAGGAAACTTTGAATTAAATGTTTTCATGCCTGTAATCGCATACAACCTTACCCAAAGCATAAGACTCCTTGCCGACAGCATGAACTCTTTCACTATCCGGTGTGTGAACGGAATTACCGCTAACGAGAATAAATTGCGAGATTACATGGAAAAATCTCTCATGCTTGTTACGGCTCTTTCACCGCTTATTGGATATGAGAATGCAGCAAAAGTTGCTAAAAAAGCCCATGCTGAAGGCATATCTCTTAAAGAGGCGGCTCTCTCCTTGGGACTCTGTACTGCAGAGCAATTCCAAGAATACGTTGATCCTTCAAAGATGATCTAAACAGTCCTTCTTAACATCAAGCCCTCCCGGGCTTGATGGGAGGTAGTTGGATCTGTGTTTATCTTTGTGCAGATAAAGATCGTCCTTTAATGGGTAACTCGTTCAGCTTGCGCTCTAAGGGATCGTTTAGCGCAGAAAGGAGAGAGCACTGAAGAGGATATTCCAGAGGATTCAAAAAGAATTGACTGGAATGACATTCTTTGTAGACAAGGAGAACGGGCGTTTCCTTTGATCAAACCATAAGCTTAGAGGGGCATCTCTTAAAAAGTGGAGCCCCTCGAAAATTCTTAGTTAGTTAACACGGCCCGCAATTAGGCGTGTATAACGAAGACTTCATTTCACTCGCTCTTGATCGGGAGCTTTTTTCTTAGAATTTTCAATCAGTTTCCATAGTGCTTCTTCGTCAATGGCTTCAAGATAAAGCTCAAATCTTGGTCTGAGCATTATTGTGATTTCGGTGTCGATGAATCCGAGTTCTGCCCCATGAAGAGTTGTGTCGCGCATTCTTCTGAGGTGCTTCAAGAATTCCGAAGAAACACGTAATGTCAGCAAATCTCCGCCTTCAGTCAAAGCAACGCAACGAGCGCCCGATTGAGTTCCAAGCGTCATTATTGTTAAGCGGAGATCTCTTCGTACCTTTCCTGGACAAAGTTGATCGGACTCAAGTTCTCTAATCGTCTCAATGAGAGGCAAATCTTTTTTCCAGCTCTCATCCTCTCGGGACTTATCAAGTTCGGCCTCTTTTCTGACATCATCGCCGCTTATTTTCTTTTTGTCCCAACCATAGAAAGTGCTCTTTAGAACATCCTCAAGTAGAGGGTGGTACTTGAATTCCACCGAGAAGGTGTGTTTGAGAACTTTTCCGATCCAAGCTCCAAGGTTCTTCGCATCCTCCAATAGCTCTCCGGGAGGGTCATAATAACCTTCAATTACTGCTACTTCAGAAGTCTTTATATTCTCCTGAGAAAAGACTAATTCAAAATTCTCCTCCGGAGTTATTACTGTAACTTTTACACGTGGAAAACTATCGCCTACTACCATATCGGAGAAAAAGTCCGCGCAGCCATCAGTGAGCTCTTCGAGGTGGGAAGATATTAACTCTCCATTGACGCAGATAGAGATATTCTCTTTACAGTTCTTATTTATTCTATAGACAATAGCGAAAAGATCATTCGCCCATCCATCCTTGTCCGTGGTTTCGGTCCAAGGATTATCACAGTCAAACTGAGTTGCCGTAAATATTGCCATTAGTTTCTCCTTTTTTATTATCCGAGAAGGAACAATTTGAATTATTTCTATGTACCTCACTTTGAAGCGGGAAATTTCTGCTAGAACTTTCTGAAAGGTACGACCGTTTCTTTAAAGAAACTTTCTGCAGCCTTCCTTAGTTCGCTCATGTATCTCAGCTTGCTCAATGAATTTCCGGAACTTTTGTATTCTTCGTAATCACCGGTGAGGTGGACCGAATCTCCTGCCTTCCAGCTCATCGCTTCTGCTCCGACCTCCTGTTCGCTTACGAACCATTTCCGGGAGAATTCAGAGATCTCTTTGCTTATTATTTCTTGCACTCTCTCTTGAACTATCGTCCAGGCATCCTGATCTTCAAACTTCATCGGATTCATTCGAACTTCAAACCAAACCTGTTCCACGATTTGTCCAATATGCGGGTTGGATTTTTTGTATTCATTAATGTAGGCACAGATCTTTTTGTCTTCCTCTTCGGAAATATTTCTAGTTTCAGTATCTCCACTAACAGGAATATGAGACTGAATCAATGTGATTAGGTACTTATAGTTAACCTCTGTGGTTCTAATTGATTCTAGTTCGTAGTCAAATTCTACGAGGGAAACAGGATCGGGATTGTCTTTCCCCTTTTGAATTCCCCTTAATTTTTCGAGCGCATTTTGATAAGCCCCACAATATTGTTCAAATTCCTCAGAGCTGATCCCAAATTGCTTTTGGATCTCTTTTTCCTGGAACTCGTCATAAACACGTGCTGAGGCTAAATATCTGTCAACGGCTTGAAATACAGATATAAAATCAGCTAGTTCTTTCTCATCACTCAAAGCCAAAACATCTTTCGAAGTCTGTGCAATATTGCGCAATTGCTTTACAGCCGCCTTAAGTTTTCCCTTGGTTGTTTTCCAATCCGGAGCCGACACATCACCTGAACTTCCTAAAGAATAAAGAACTAGGGCCTCGTCAATTTTCTTGGCGTAATTTGCTGGATATTGCATGGTGCAGATCTGACCATAGCGTTTAGTCTTATCAAAAAGACGATTTGTTCTAGAAAAAGCTTGGATTAGGTGTTGGGGTTTCATCGGCGCTCGATCGAGAAAAATAGTCGATAAGCACGGCGCATCAAAACCAGTTAGAAGTCTGTCCACAACAATAACCAAATCCAGCTGTTCATCTCTTACGCTATAAATAGGCAATTTTCTAGCCAACCTCTTGTTCAGGTCGGCGTTATAAGCAGCAATATCTTCCAGACCATAGTTCTTTTTGAACATCCGGTTATAGTCTTCAAGGGACTGTTGCATGTGCTTTTGGTTCACCTCAGCACTCTCGTCATTCTCGCCTACGGTGTAAGTTATGGCTACTTTTGGGAAATCCGGAAGTTTCTGGATGATTCGTTTATCAATTTTTCCGTTGTCCTTAAAAGCCTTTATTAGCTGGTAATATCTTTGTGCCTCGGCTATCGAAGAACAGGTGAGAATCGCTTCATAGGTGTTTCCTTCTCCGGCATTTAATCCAAATTTCCCTTCACTCTTATTGATGATGTAGTCAATCACTTGATTTTTGTGTTCATCTGTCCCGTAGAATTCTCCATTCCTTTCGTAGTGGTTGATTACTGCTGTCTCAATTTCATCCTGAGGTTTATTTGTCAATTCTTCTTCAGTGAAGAGCTTGTTATCCAAAGCTAATTGCCGAATCTGTTCTTCCGAATGACCTAAAGATTGAATTTGGAACCCGAGAACGGCGCCATCTTTAATGGCTTCTTTGATGGTATAGGTATGCAGGAGCGGACCGAACTGTTGTTCTGTAGTTCTTGGAAGATCGCCTTTTGCAGCTTTTTTATTTTTGTCGAAAATAGGGGTTCCTGTGAAACCGTACCACAGCGATTTTTTCCCCGGTTTGTCAAAAAAGCGCTCAATCTCTCTTTTCGTTTCAGGAGTCACTGTGCGGTGACATTCATCTATTACAAAAGCCAAGTGCTTGTTTTTTAGCTTTTGACGCGCCTTTTCTAACTGAGGAGAAAGTTGATCTTTGGAATACTTCCTCAAGATGTTTTGAAATTTTTGAATCGTTGTGACGATAGCAATTCTGCTGTCATTTAATAACTTATCTTCTAATACAGACGTCCGCGCAGTATCTTCGATATCGACATCATCGTTTTCTGCATAGGATTGGAAGTCATTGGAAGTTTGTTGGTCCAGATCTTTTCTATCAATCAAGAAAATCGTCTTATCGATGGCAGGAATATCTAACAAATTCTTCGTCACCGTGTAGGAGGTAAGAGTCTTCCCAGAACCTGTCGTGTGCCATACAAATCCCGACTCCTGCTTCCTTGAAGCTTCTTTAATCTTGTCTATCGCGTGGATTTGATATGGACGCAGCAGAATGAGCTTGCGTTTTTCTTGGTCGATAACGCTGTAATTACCAATCATCAAATGGGCTGCAGGAATATTCAAAACATCCTTAGCGAAGCCAAGGTAATCATCAACCGGTTCATTCTTCTCGTCTACCCAGCGGGACAGGAATTTTTCATTCATTTCACCGTTCTTGTTTGCAGCGATGTACCTTGTTTCGACCCCGTTGGAGACAACAAACATTTGGACAAAACCGAATAAACCTTTGAATTGGCCTTCCCGACAGTATTTTTTTATTTGTCTAAAGGCATCCATGAACGGATGATCGGGATTCTTTAATTCAATGTGGATTAAGGGGAGGCCGTTAATAAGAAGAGTGACGTCAAACCGCCGATCTCTGTCAGCACCGTCAGGAGAGAACTGGTTTATGACTTCGTAAGAAGAATTTCCGCCAGCTATTTCTCTATTGTTCAGGACTTGCAGATAAACGGTACCAAGAGAGGCATCTTCTCTTACCAACGGAACCTGGACAATTCGATGTTCTCCGGTCAGCCAGCAAGCCGCTTTATAACTCGTTATCGACTCTTGAAGCAGTCTATTTTTGATTTGCTCCATCTCTGAGTCCGTAATCTTGACTCCGTTGAGTACAGCAATGTTGTTTCTGTTGAGTTTCTCTCGGAAATTTTCCCAGAGTTGCTCTTCCGTTTTGATATCCGGCCGATACGTCCATTGAGAAACTCCGGTTGTCAGTTGAGCGATTAAATTCTGTTCAAGTATTTTTTCTGGTGTAGACATTTCGTTTAGGCCCTCACAACGACTAAACAAACATTTGTTGTAGCAAGGATTTCTTTAGTTTTTTCAAACTTTCAAGTTTTCGCTGATGAAGAGTAATAGTCTTGTCCAACTGAGTAAAGAAGTCACCTATTTGTGACTGTTCCTCCTCGGAAGGCAATGGGATACTGATCTCCATCACTTTATTTTTTGAAATGTTGTATCTAGAAATCCCTTGAGCCAAAAAGATGATCTTTTCTCTCACAGAAGGAGATCGCAGGAGGCTAGCCAGGAAATTGGAATTAATCTTGGTTGTTGGCCGGTAACCAAAGCAAAAACTATTGAGGTATAAATTCTCCGAGTCTGAGGGCCAAACACATGACATTCCTACTTCATCAGGTGTTTCTGATGAAGTTGTAAACAGGACGTCTCCTTTCCTGACTCGTGATTGTCTGTCATCAATCTCGATGGAGTCGACCATACATGGATCTCCAATTGGATTGGAAAAAACATTCATATAAGTGACAAATCTAGCATCACCATGCCCGAAGTCTTGCTTTGATTTTCCACTCAACCCACCATACGTATGCCCTAAGTCTCCTAACTTATGCTGTTCCCAATCGCCAGTAAAACCAGGGAAACGAAGTTCTGGTCCTAATGATCCATTTTTCGGGAACATTTTTTGAAGAAGAGACTTCTTAAGCTTGCTAAGACCTTCCAACTTTCGCTGATGAAGAGTAATGAGCATCTCCAATCCATTGAAAAAGCCTCCAATTTGTGCCTGCTCGTCTAAGTCTTTTGCGAAACAAACTCTAGTTTCACCTAGCGCCTTCTTGGAAATGGACGACACCTTAATCCCTTGAATAAGCGGCTTGAGTTGATCGTGGTAACTCGGAGAGTTCAGTAAAAATCCAAGAAAATTAGGAGAGAAGTTGACTAGCGGCCTGCACGGAATTGTATGAAGGCCAGATACAATTTTATGGTCAGTAATTCCTTGAATTTCAGTGGTCTTTCCGACACTCTCATCCTCTGCCGTATCAGCAATCACAATGTCGCCATTTTCTAAGTAACTGTCTTTAGAGATACTATTAACCCTACTTTCAGCAATAAAGGGGACAGTTGCTGTTGAAATATTTAAAACCTCGGGGTAGTTGATCAAGACATCCCCATAATGGATGTTTCTTATTTTCCCAATTTTGGCTAACTCCGCCCGAGCCAACGAATTATTTCTCAGGAGCTTGAAACAATCGTAAAACTTACGCTGTTCCCAAGTTGCAGTAAATTCAGGAAACCTCAATTTTGGAACCATTGATTTTTTTTCTTCTGTCATATCTGCTCCTAGATCATCCTCGAGATCCCTAGCTCTTTAAATTCTTCATTTAATTCTTTAGTCAGGACAGATAATTCTTTGTCAATTGCTTCAAGATCATCGAATACTGAGTTGATATCTATCTCTTCCTCCTTAGGCGTAGAGTCGACATATCTTGGAATATTCAAATTGAAATCGTTATTTTCGATTTCTTCAAAGGTTGCCAAATGAGCAAACCCTTCAACATCTTTCCTTTCGTTGTAAGCCCCGAAAATCTTCTCTATGTGTTTTTCTTCGAGGATATTCTTAGCTTTGTCCTTCGTAAATTCCTTAGATGCATCAATAAAGAGAACCTCTCTTGATTCGTTGTTTTTCTTTAAAACTAAGATGCAAGTCGGAATTGGTGTAGAAAAGAATATTCCAGGAGGCAACCCAATTACCGCATAGATTCTTCCATTTTTTAGGAGCGTTTCTCTAATTGTTCCTTCAGAACTTCCTCGGAAAAGAACACCGTGAGGTAGGACGATACCCATTGTTCCCGTATCTTTCAGGTGATAGAAACCATGAAGTAAAAACGCATAGTCTGCTTTGCTCGCTGGCGGCAACTTTTTGTATGGAGCAAACCGCGGATCTGTGAGTAAGGCTTCTTTGGCATCCCATTTCTGAGAATATGGGGGATTCATCACCACAGCGTCGAAATTAGTGGGCTCCTCGACAGGCCAATCTGCATCAAGGGTATCTCCGTTTCTGAGGTGTTGCATAGCAGTCGGAACTTTATGCAGCATCATATTCATTCGCGCGAGGTTGTACGTCTGGTTCTTCAGTTCCTGTCCAAAAAATTGGACTTTGTCGCTACGATTTAAGTCGGGGGTGTTATTTAAGTAATTTCTAGGTTGTAAAAGCAACGACCCTGAACCCATGGCTGGGTCATACACAGAAAAGCCAACCTTATCCTGCTGCCCGTAGGTAACAATCTGAGCGATGAGTTCTGAAACGGAACGTGGGGTATAAAACTCTCCAGCCTTCTTGCCAGACTCGGATGCGAATTGAGCGATCAAATATTCATAAGCATCGCCCAACGCATCATCGGAATAGTCATTGAAATTCAGATCTGATAGGGCAGTGATAACGGACGCAATTAATTCATTTCGTTTCGCCGGTGTCTTGCCAAGATCCTTTGAATCGACATCAAAGTCTTCAAAAAGCCCTTCGTAGTGTTCTCCTTGAGATTGCTCCAGGTCTCTGAAGGCTTGGGCGAGGTTAGAAAGCAAGAATGTTTGATGGTTAATCTGGTCGTAGAAACTAGTAAACGTGAATTCGGGAGCAAGCACACATCCAAATCTTAGGACTAGTTCTTCCTGAAGGAGCGCCCAGTCTTCTCCCTTGGATGCCTCTTCATAAATCCTCTGTGCTCCAACTAAAGTGTCGGGTTTTTCTTCTAAAAGGTCTGAAGCCTCATAAAGCATTCGATCAGACAGGCTCTTATAGAAAACAAGAGGAAGGAGGTAATCCTTGTAAACGTCAGCGGACATTGTTTTCCGCAATTCATGGGCAGCCGCCCAAAGAGCAGCGTTTAGAGACTTTTGATTTAGGTTTTCCATTTTCTAACAAATCAAAGGGTTGTATTGTTCTTATTTCGGATGCGGAGAATAGTTTGCCTGGAGGTTTTGAATTTTCTTGCTGTTTCCGAAACTGATTTACCAGAGTTTAAGTCAGACATTACAGATTGTTGTTGAGCTTGGTTCAGAGAAAAGTTTCGCCCTAGCTTTTTTCCTTCTGACTTTGCCCTCTGCAAGCCTGACTGTGTCCTCTCAATGATTAAATCTCTCTCAAATTCTGCTACGGCACTGAGGATTGTCATCGTCATCTTTCCTGAAGAGCTGGTTAAGTCGGTACTTCCTAACGCCAGACAGTGAACCTTGATTCCCCTTTCGGCCAATAGGTCTATAGTTTGCCTCACGTCGAGAGCATTCCTACCAAGACGATCTAGCTTAGTGACAACTAGAGAGTCTCCTTCTTCTAAGCGGTCAAGAAGTTTGAGAAACTCAGGCCTTTTAGACGCGTAGACAGAACCACTAATCTTTTCTTCGACGAATCTTTTTGGCTCTATATGGAAACCAGAATTCAGTATTTCCAGTTTTTGATTTTCCGGATTCTGTTCATTTGTTGAAACGCGGCAATAAGCGAAAACTCGTCCCATGATGTAGAGCCTGTATGTTCCAAAAAGGGTGTACGTATTATACAACCTGTACGTATCTAATTTTGATAATTGACGGACAGTCAATGGCGATATGTCCGTAAATGATCAATTTCGGACAGATAGGTCCTTAAGGTCTTCCACGACGAAATTATTGAAATTAATGAGAGTGTCGTGAAAACAATAATCTCGTAGAGCTATTTATAGAGGGTTGCCCCGACTATTGTCGGTTTTGTAAAAGGAAGGGATAATTTAGAAGATTGATTTCAAATCTCGGAGAAAATAATGATGAAAAAGACTATTCTTGCGGTTGTTCTTGCTTCGCTCTCACCTCTTGCCTTTGCAGTTGCCGACTCGAGTTCCAGCTCTAACATTTCAGTAAAACCGCCTAGGTACGTTATTGTGGATGCAGGTGCGATCATCAAATTGGATACAGAAACTGGAGAGTCATGGGTTCTGATCAAGTCTACAGATTTAGACGTGATACAGTGGGCAAGGATCCGCGATGACGGAAAATATCCCTGGATTCGTGATCTTGTCATTCCCAAACAAGCAAGCCAGAAGCCTGTAAATCCTCTTCGCTACTAATTTTTTCAGAATTACGCACTTGTCCTTTTTTACGAGAGTTTATTCAAAGAACCATTCAAACAGTGAGTGACTTTTATTTTTAATAATTGCTATCGAGAGATGTCATTCTCTATTTGGAAAGGAAATTTAATGACTTGTCACCCTCTCGCTAGAATCTTGGACATTCGATTCGCTAGGTTTTGGGCTAAGGTTTGAACCTTGTTATTTGAGCAAGTGGGGAAAACATGGATGTCGCAACCAGTGAATGGTGCGATCATTATTCATACTTGTTGTAGTAAGTTTTCCCTAGAGAAACTATGTCTTTTCTGCGCCAGGATTAATTTTCAATATTTAATCTAACCATTAAAAGATCAATTTCACATAAGTTTTAAGCAGAGACAGGGCAAACTCAAACACGAGGATAGTAAAAAATGTTTATGAAAAAACGAAATATTTATCTTTTTGCCGGGATGCTTTGTTTACTGTCGGGCTGTGCCTCTTCACCGTCCCCACAGCTTGTTAATGGGGCTTATTTCCTTGCCGGAGATGCTGAATGCGCCAGATATAGACAAACACACTCTCAGCAGGAAGATGGCGCAATCTCATGTTATGACTCACAGGGCCATTTCACTGGTACTCGTTACGCCATGACAAGTCAAGATATGCAGTTATACCTTGCGCAACAAGAATCGGGCTGGAAAGCTTTTAGCGACGCAATGGCGCAAATGAACCAAAACCGGCCGGTCTATACGAACTGCTACAGATTTGGTAACCAAGTTCAGTGCACGTCGTATTGATGAAGTCAGTTGTTCCGGAACTTCATTTTGACTATCGAAGACAGGAGGAGAAGCGCCCCTTTTCAACCATTGAATATGGAGTTTCAAGATACGATTGCTCTTCGTCAGCTTTTATTCCTCCCGTCTCGTGCAAGTTATAAATTTGCGTTTGGGTTTGATTTATCCGTCGGGCAGAGAAGTCGGATAACACACCTAAGGCTAATTCATCATTTCGCTTTACCCGAATAGTGTTTGATTTTTATTGATAGGCATTTATTTACTGTGGTTTGCTCTGCTTGTCACCGAACGCCAAAACCGGTAGAGTGATTTTCAGAGTCGTAGATAGTCTGAGCATTAAGTGTCTAAGCAAAAAAGGAAGACAAAGGCTTTAAAGTCAGCGGCTGCCGCCCCCGTCCAACAAGCGCTCCGAGAGGAAGCTTTCAAGAAGTTTTTCGTGCCATTGACCCCTGTCGTGGCAGCGGCTGTTCTGTTGTTTGCAGTAAGTTGCATGATTTGGACCGAGGGTTCTTTCTTTACGGTTATTATGGCCGTTGTTGTTACTTTTGCTGGCTTTTTCTATCTTGTTCCCTTTACTGTTTTTTCTGACTTTATCCGTCGTTTCTCCACGATAATCGAATGGGCCTGCGGCTTGGAGTGGTTAAAAGCAGAGCAGCGTTTACGCTCGTCAATAAACTTCAAAGATTTTGTCGCTTCCTTCAAGCTTTATTTGCGATATTCGCGAATGAACAAGAAGAGGGAGGTTCTTTCTGTTAGTTTATTAGTTTCTGCCGTAAAATATTTTCTACTTTTCGCGTTTGTTCCGCGGAATACCAATACGAAATGGGCAAGGCTTTTTAGAGAAATACTAAAAAGTCGCTGGGAGGAGCTTTTAAGGTCGATCAAAGAGGCCTTTGCTAAGTTTTTTCATTCAGAGAGTGAAAAAAGAATAATAGAGTGGTTGCCAGCAACGCTATTACTTCTGATTGTTAAAGAACCTCCAAAGAAAATTGACAGAATTCTTAGGTTTTCTGCTTTCGAAAAGAACAATTTATCATCAGCGGGCTAGAGACATTCCTTTTGAATTTTTTTAACATTTAAAAGGATAAGTAATGCGAAAAAATTATCTCCCCGATGATCGTGACCTCCGGGTATCGGAGCTCGCTTCAACGTTGTTGACAGACTTAATGGTCAAATATCCAGAACATGTCAGATCTGAAGCTTCTACGAGCCTCTCTGTCACAATCCAAGATTTTCAGAATTATTATCGCTGCAGTGAATCAACCATTAGGCGTAAGCTTAGGTCAGGAGAACTTATTTCTCCTCAAACTTCTTTTTTGAGAAAAGGCTATTGTTGGTCGGTGCAAGAATTTCAGCGCTTTACTGACGGCCCCCATTGCGAAATCATAAGTAGGCAACTTGAGAATTTGATTCTTGAGAAGAATCGGGACAGGTTGCGGAAGGTAGATGAATACCTTTATTCCATTTTTATTCACCAAATTGAACAGATTGGAGAATAAAAATGGCAGAAACAAAATTTGCGAGACCAGAAGGTAGCAGCGCTGCCGAAAGTGCCGCGGAAATTCTCTATCTGAAAAAACAAGATAAAAACAAGGTTCAAGAAGAGCTTGAGAGGAGAGGTCTCGTCGTAGAAAAAGGTACAGAGAGGTGGACGATCAATTGCTCACCCTTCTGCATTGCAGAAAAAGAATCTAACTGCCTCGGTTATTACAGCCCACCGGGGCCGCTAAGCCCTTATGGGGCCTTCTTATGTCCCAAAGATCCACAGAAGGACATTGCTGATCTGGTGGTCGACGGCCTTAAGTTGCGCCTCCACGATGCAATAGATCGAGCCCGCCTTAACATTCCTCCTCATCTTTTTGATAAATCTATAGCTTTGTCGGAAATACATCTAGCCTCATCAGGAAAGTATTTCAAAAAGGGTGTAGGGCTGGTTAAGCTGACAGGAGAGCGAGGGAGTTTCAAGTTAATCGTTCCAAATGAGTGCGATTTAAAAAGGGATTTTGCTGAATCTATACAAGCATACAGATTTGATTCAAAAGACCATAAGATGAAGCATCCAATACCGACAGAGATGCCGTCTAAGATCATCAAAACTATTCTCTATAAGCATGATCATGAAAATTTTCCAGAATTAAAAAGACTTGTGCACCAACCTTGTTTTAGTTCAGGTTTTCGGCCTGTGCTAGAAAGTGGATACGATCCGGTGAGTAAGATCTTCGCGGATTTTGATGATAAAAAATTCAAAATCAATCGCTCTGTCTCCTGGGACACAGCTAAGGAAAATTGGACTTTTATAAAAGAAAACTGTCTGAAGGAGTTTTCTTTCGTGGGGCCAATGGATGAAAGTGCAACTTTGAGCGCACTTCTCACGGTTATAGCGAGGCAAGCCCTTCCTACAGCACCTCTTTTTTTGGTCACTGCTCCCATGCAAGGAACCGGAAAGACGTTCTTGGTTTCTCTGATTAGTCTATTTGCTGAGAAAAAAGATGTTTCGCCAACTGCATTCCCTGTCGATAACAATGAATTCCATAGAGTTTTGTTTGGCAAAATGCTAGAAGGGGATAAGGTCATTCTTTTTGATAACGTATCTGAAAACATTCCCCCTTTCGACGGACTCTGCACGGCGATCACATCAGGAAAACTAGAAGGAAGACTTTTAGGTACCAGCAAAATTATTGAAACTGAGTTGGCAGCTACAGTTTTTATTACTGGGAACAACATTTCGCCAGTTGTCTTGTCCTAAAAAAAGTTGACTCTTAAAGGAGTCAAATAATGCCGCATGAAAGACAAATAGGATCGTTGATTACGCGAGCCGAAACACAAAGACTTGTCGCCGATTTGTACAATCAAGGAATGCCAATAAAAGAAATTGCAGCGCAAGTTCCAGTTTGTTTGGCGACAGTTTACAGGTGGATAAATTTGCCAAAACACAAGAGCATTAAACTGAAACCGGAGCCGAAGGTTGAGGATTTTGCAGCCGGTGGTGATTCAAAGAATTCGGTTTGCACTAGCAGTTGTAATAGTGAGACTGCTTTATTGGAAGCTCAGATAAAAGAGCTCAAAGCTCAGCTGCGTGCAGCTGAGTTAAAAGCTTGCGCCTATGAAACTATGGTTAATGTCGCGGAAAAGAAGTTCGGCATCGCCATACGAAAAAAACATGGCGCCAAACAATAGATGTCCTGCTTAGGCAGGGTTGTCCTTACGGTGGTGTAACGGCACTCTGTAAATTGTTTGGCGTCAGTAAGCAGGCTTACTACAAAGCACGAAAAGAACCTACCGACGAGACGAAAGTGTTGGTCGAAGAGATCATCGTTAAATATTGCGAAGACATTCGTCAAAAGGATCCTAATATTGGTGGAAAGAAACTGTGGTTCATGTTCTGTCGCCAGTTTCCGAAGGAGCTTCATGTAGGGCGGGACAGGTTTGCAGATATCCTTTCCGACAATCATTTAAAGCTCCGACAAAAGAAAAGGAAACCAAGGACAACGGATTCTCGGTACAATTTGCCCACGTACCCGAATTTGATCAAGGACGTAATACCGTGCCGCCCTTATCAAGTGTGGGTCAGTGACATTACCTATATACCGATTAAAGTGTCTGATTGGGAGTTGGAATTTGCGTATTTATCCTTGATTACTGACGCATACAGCCACGAAGTCATGGGCTGGCGATTAGGCAGAGATTTGAGTAATAGGCCGGCGCTGCAAGCGTTGTCAATGGCCTTTAGGATTGCCAATGATCGTGGAGTGGATATTTGTAACGGGAGCTTGGTGCACCACTCGGATAGAGGCGTCCAGTATGCAAGTAAAGAATACGTAGAGATGTTAAGGAGCGCTCGAGTGGGCATCAGCATGACGGAGTGCGGGGACCCGAAAGAAAATGCAATAGCAGAGAGAGTAAATTCAACGCTTAAAAATGAAATCCTGGACAAAAGAAGATTTGAAAGCTTTGAGGAGCTTGAACGGGCGCTGGCCGAGGCGATTGAGTTCTATAACAATTGTCGCCCGCATCTGAGTAATAATTTATTAACCCCTGCAGAAGCTTCTACCGTCAGTGGAGAGATGAAGAAGCTCTGGCGATCACTTCGAGAGGACTACCTAAGGAACAAATTAATAGCATAAAATTTGTTTATCCCTGCGGTCGGTTGTCCTCCGGCTACGCCTTCCGGACAACCGACCGCAGGGATAAGGGCAGCCCGGAGTCAACTGCTATCAGGCTTAGCCCAATCAAAGTCAACTAAACACAGGTTTAAAACAAAAAGAAGTCAACCGTTTTTAGGA
>ERZ860388.986-NODE-986-length-20412-cov-3.109053_pt1 | contig 20412 bp, 10 predicted proteins | sample MGYA00509978_ERZ860388 | MGnify/ENA primary metagenome ERZ860388 (study PRJEB30046, sample SAMN00715225) | human gut metagenome | study: EMG produced TPA metagenomics assembly of the A metagenome-wide association study of gut microbiota in type 2...
CCCGGAGAGTTGCGTATTTATCATACTTGCATTCCGGCAAAAGACCGTCGTGTAACATTGATGCAGGATGCACTTTATCGGAGTTATATTACACATCGGAGCATGGGGTATCCGCAGTCGCCGGTACCTTCTTATTATCTTGGAGAATGATTTTTTTTTCAAATTGTTGATTATCAGTGAGACTTAGGATGGTTTGACAAAGGTAAAGGCAGGATGACAGCGATACTTGACCAATATAAGAATATGATTTAGCAGTATGTACTGCATGAATCAACCTATATGGCAAATCAAATTTTTAACGATATAATATTATAAGGATGAAAAAGAAAATTTGTGCTTTTCTGCTTGCAGCCACAATGGCTGTAGCGGCTGTTGCCACACCCCTTACGGTGTGCGATTTCGAGAATTATCCCATTGGAACGAAATGGAAACTATGGCAAAGTGACGGTGGGGCTATCACTTCGACGGCTATAGTAGAAGCTGACCCAACAGATCCTAATAACAAAGTTCTCCATATCGTGTTAAAAGACTGGGGATGCCATCCTGAATTTATAATCAATAGTACATTGCGTGGTAATGAGCTGACAGACCGCTATAGTTCCGTACGTTATCGCTTGTATCGTAGTGCTGCTGATACCGACAATTGGAAACAGTTTGCAGCTTTCATAGGTGATACGGAAGTATATCGTGATGAAGGTTATCCCCAACAGGGTAATAACAATGAATGGCAAGTGAAAACTTATGCGATGAAGGGATTATCACCTGATAATGTCTCTGACAAGCTTCGCTTGGGCATCCATCACTCCAATTCGGACTTTTACATCGATGATATACAATTGGTTGGTGCCTATGATGATTTTGTGTCCGTGGAAGATAATGGTATCTTTAATTATTGTGTGAACAACACGGCTTCGTCCTATAAGAATATTTCTGATAATATCTATGTTTCTGCGGGACAATCTGCCAATGTGTTAACCTCTCGTTATTCGGAATGGACGGGTAAGTTGGCAGGTGAAGGCACACTCAAAATACATGCGGGAGGTGAACGCTCGTACTTGGGAACCTCTGCCAGTAAAGGAGCTACTACACCGGATTGGAGTGGTTTTAAAGGAATTATCGAATTATATCCTTACAAAGATGTGATTAGTACTTGCGGATTCTATGGGCTGGTCATGAGCAGTGGCACTTTCCAGCCCGATAACTTAGCTGCATCGAATTGTAATAATCTTCTTGCCGACAAGACACTCATCATGGGAGATGGCACGATGTTGGCATTGGAGTCGGGTACACGCGGTATACGTATCGGTGAAATTCACGGTAGTGAAAATTCTCAGTTGGGCGGTTATTATAAAAATGGTACGGCCAATTCTTATTATGTCATTGGAGGCAAAGGTACTGATGGGGTGTTGGGGAGTCTGATTGCTCCTCAAGCATCGGGTAATAAAGTAGGTATCCTCAAGGAAGGTGTTGGTAATTATTATTTGACAGGCAACGAGAATAACATCAACGGAGGATTGTGCATCCTTCAGGGCGGTGTCATTGTTGCAAATGATAAAGAAAAGGCTTTGCAAGAGAATTTGTCAGGGGCAACGGGCAACAGTGGTACAGTACTGGTATACCGTCGTGCTACGCTTTGCGGGAATGGAAATATTGCGGCTGCTACGGAGGGGTATGGAACATTGACGGGCGGAGACCCGTTTGTATCTGACCAAGCGTTGGGGATACTCACTTTTGCGGACTATACTAAGACTATGCCGGCGGTGAAGGTAACTTTGCATCCCGAAGCTAATGTTATCGCATATATTAAGGATGTGAAAAACTTTTCAGCGATTGACATCAAGGGCGCACTTGCCTTTAGTACAACAACTGAAGATTTTGAGACTTCTGACAAGCTTCCTCGTTTGACGATAGCATTGGCGGAAGATGCCGAACTGAATGTGGGTGATGAGATCATTTTACTTTCGGCTATGAAAGAGGAAGCGGTTAGTTGGGATTTCGATATCCGTTATCCCAAGGCCTATACATGGGTAGTGGATGAACGGGAAGCGGAAGATGGTCGTTTCTGCATAGTGGCAAAAGTGACATCGCTCGCCTATAGTGGTCAAGGTGACCAGGAGGACGATGACGAACCGGATGACGGGGAGACTGTTTATCCCGATGACGACTGGTCTGCGGATATGGATATGACTACCTCACTCCGTTTCTATGCTGAAAAATTAGGAAAGAATATTGGCGTGGCGGCTGCCAGTTATCGATATGATTTCAGTCAGATTGGTGGTGAGACCGGTCTTGTGGGGCAGGAGTTCAATATGATTGTTGGTGAAAATGAGATGAAGTTTGATGCCACTGAACCTAACCAAGGTGAGTTTAACTATGGAGGTTCTGACGCCATTCTATGGCTCTCAGACAGAAACAAGCAGGTAGTGCGCGGTCATACTTTGGCTTGGCATAATCAGCTTCCAATGTGGGTAAGCCAAGATGGAAAGAAGAATAATAACAACTTCTCTAAACGTCAACTTCTGGACATCTTGAAAAATCATATACTTAATGTTGTCGGCAGATATAAGGGTAAGATTACAGAATGGGATGTCTGTAACGAGGTGCTTGATGATGACCAGTCCATTATTCGTACCGATCCGACGGCCTATAAACTTCGTCCTTCTATCTGGTCTACCTACATTGGTGAGGAGTTTATAGACTCAGCTTTTGTTTGGGCGCATCAGGCCGATCCCGATGCCAAGTTGTATATCAACGAGTACGGTGCAGAGATGATGGGAAAAACAAAGACGGAAGCTTATTATAATCTTGTTAAGCGTCTGAAAGAATCAGGCTTGCCCATCGAAGGATGTGGTCTGCAATGTCACTTTACTACCGGCGAGCTTGACACTATGAGATTGGAGAAGAATATCCGTCGTTATGATGATCTTGGGCTCAAGTGTATTATCACAGAGTTGGATATCGCCCTTGCTGATCCTACAGCAGAGGATGCACTTGAGATACAGGCGAAAGAGTATGGCGCAATTACAAGAATATTTTTAAGGAATGAAAACTGTCCCTCACTGTTGGTTTGGGGGATTTCGGACAATCACTCTTGGAGAAAGAACGCGCCACTTTTATTCAATCATGAATTGAAAGCAAAACCTGCTTATTATAATATGCACGCACAACTGCGAAGAGCAGTGGAGCAACTGCCCACGGGTATTGAAAATTCACAGGCAGATGACAAACCGTTACCAAGGCTGATACGTACCGTTTATTATAATACAATGGGACAAGAAATGATCTCTCCTACAGGCTTTACGATTGAACGGAGGATTTACGATGACGGTAGTGTAAAAATCATCAAAATGCATAAATAGCGTATCATGATTAACGTGAATCCGATGAACTATAAATAATAAAGAAAGTCGAATGAAGAGAATTTCAATTGTTTTGTTTCTTTGTGCATGGGCGGTATCGCCGTCTTGGGCACAAGCTTATAAATATGAAGAAATATATAAGAACCTCCCCTTTGCAATGCCAAAGGTGGAGGCACCCCTGTTTCCCAATTTGAAGGTGTCGTTGCTGGATTTTGGTGCTGTCGGCAATGGAGTGGAACTCTGTACTGAAGCCTTCGAAAAAGCTATCGAAGCATTATCGTCTCGCGGAGGCGGGCACTTGATTGTGCCGGCAGGTATCTGGCTGACCGGTCCTATTGTGTTGAAAAGTAATATTGATCTTCACATAGAGAAAGGGGCCGTAGTGCTTTTCTCGCCGGATGTGGAGCTTTATCCGTTGGTCGAAACTGTTTTTGAAGGATTGGATACCCGTAGGTGCCAATCTCCTGTTTCGGGACGTAACCTGACGAATGTAGCTATCACCGGGCAAGGGGCCATTGACGGGAATGGACACTTTTGGCGTCCTTTGAAACGGGAAAAAGTAACGGAAAGTGTTTGGAAACAGACGATAGCCCGGGGGGGAGTATACAAACGGCCCACTTATTGGTTCCCTTATCCGCAGACACTGAAAGGAGATACGATCAGCAATATGAATGTACCTCAGAACTTGACGACGGAGGAAGAATGGCAGAGCGTGCGTCATTTTCTTCGGCCGGTGATGGTGAGCTTGATAGAGTGTAAGAATGTATGGCTACAGGGTGTTATCTTTCAGAATTCTCCGGCGTGGAATCTGCATCCGTTGATGTGTGAAAATGTACTGATTGAAGAAGTGCAGGTGCGTAATCCGAGCTATGCGCAAAATGGTGACGGCTTGGATTTGGAATCTTGTAAGAATGCCTTGATTGTAAACTCTACTTTCGATGTGGGGGATGACGGGATTTGCTTGAAGAGTGGAAAGGATGAGGATGGACGCCGTCGTGCCCGCCCTTGTGAAAATGTGGTGGTAGACGGATGTACGGTGTTTAAAGGACATGGCGGATTCGTGGTAGGCAGTGAGATGAGTGGCGGAGTACGTAATGTGTCTGTGAGTAATTGCCAGTTTTTAGGTACCGATGTAGGTCTTCGTTTCAAGAGTAGGCGTGGACGGGGAGGAATTGTTGAAAACATTTGGGTACGTAACGTTTCCATGATGGATATTCCTACGGAACCTGTTACTTTCAACTTGTATTATGGAGGTAAGTCGGCTGTTGAAGTATTGGAAAGTGGTGAGAAAGTACCGTTGAAGGTAGATCCTCTGCCGGTAGATGAAACAACTCCTTGTTTCCGGAATATCCATATTTCGAATCTGGTATGTTCTAATGCCCGGAGGGCGCTTTTCTTCAATGGCATTCCGGAAATGCCAATCGATGGCATTACGCTTGAAAACTTGGATATTACTTCCCAAATAGGAGCCGAATTCGTATATAGCCGGAATATAACATTGAAGAATGTGACGATTCACCATGAAAAGGGAGAAAAGTTGATAACCCGCTTTTGTGAAGGAGTGAATCAAATTGTCAAATAAGACATCCTTTGTGTCAAAACGTACAGCGTGAATAGGGTACAAATCCTTTATTTTTGCGTCATTATAGAAAGAATAGGCTCAACATTATATAGGACATGATAAGAAATTGTTTTTTTGCGGTTGATTTGGGAGCTACCAGTGGCCGTACGATATTAGGCTCTTTCTCTGAGGGCGGATTAGAATTGGAAGAAGTGAATCGTTTTCCCAACCACCTCATAGAGGTTGGAGGACACTTTTATTGGGATATTTATGCACTTTATCAGTGTGTTATAGAGGGGTTGAAGTTGGTTGCGGGCAAACAAGATGTGAAGATCGTTTCTATCGGTATCGACACTTGGGGAGTCGATTTTGTTTGTGTCGGAAAGGATGGGCATTTGTTGCGCCAGCCGTATGCTTATCGCGATCCCCAAACAAACGGAGCGCCGGAAGCGCTATTTTCACGCATTCCCCGTAGTAAGGTGTATAAGTTAACTGGCATTCAGATAATGAATTTTAATTCGTTGTTCCAGTTGGATACGTTGCGACGCAATAATGACAGTGCACTGGCTGCGGTAGATAAAATTCTGTTTATTCCGGATGCTTTGAGCTATATGCTGACAGGAGAGATGGTAACGGAATATACGATTGCCAGTACGGCACAATTGGTAAATGCGCAAACCCGCAAATTGGAACCGGAATTATTGAAAGCGGTCGGTTTGACGGAAGAGCATTTCGGACGTTTTGTGTATCCGGGAGAGAAAGTCGGAACATTGACAAAAGAAATACAAAAAATAACCGGATTGGGAACTGTTCCTGTAATTGCTGTAGCCGGACATGACACCGGATCGGCAGTGGCTGCCGTCCCGGCATTAAATCCGAATTTTGCTTATTTAAGTAGTGGGACATGGTCGTTGATGGGGATAGAAACCGATGCACCGGCTATTACCGAAGAAACGGAGAAGTTGAATTTTACGAATGAAGGAGGAGTGGCCGGAACGATCCGTTTGCTGAAAAATATTTGTGGAATGTGGTTGTTGGAACGCTGCCGTGCCGGATGGGGAGAGACTTCGTATCCGGAATTGATCGCTGAAGCCGAAACGGCGGAGCCTTTCCGTAGCCTTATCAACCCGGATAATGCACTTTTTGCCAATCCCGATGATATGGAAAATGCCATCCGTAAATATTGTATGGATACGAATCAGCCGGTTCCGGAAACTCGTGGGCAGATTGTACGTTGTATATTTGAAAGTCTGGCACTGCGTTATCGCCAGGTATTGGATGATTTGCGCGGATTGGCTTCTCAGCCGATAGAAACACTTCATGTGATAGGCGGAGGAAGCCGCAATGAATTGCTTAATCAGTTTACGGCGAATGCGGTAGGTATTCCGGTAGTAGCCGGACCGTCAGAAGCGACTGCTCTCGGCAACGTCATGATGCAGGCTATGGCGATAGGTGAAGCTGCCGATGTGCCGGGAATGAGAAAGCTCATTCATAATTCTATTCCTTTGAAAACTTACCAACCCCAGAATCTGGAAAATTGGGGACAAGCTTATATACACTTTAAAAATATAGTATCATGAAAGAAGAACTGATTAAGAAGGCTTACGAGATAGCGGTTGAACGTTATGCGGCTGTAGGTGTCGATGCTAATAAGGCATTGGAAGATTTACAAAAGATTTCATTATCTTTGCATTGTTGGCAAGCAGATGATGTAACGGGATTCGAATCGAGCGGTTCGCTGACCGGAGGAATTCAGGCCACCGGTAATTATCCGGGAAAAGCTCGTAATATAGAAGAATTGAGACAGGATATATTGAAAGCTGCTTCTTATATTCCCGGAACTCACCGTTTGAATCTACATGAAATTTATGGTGATTTCGGTGGACAGTTTGTCGATCGTGACCAGGTAGAACCGAAACATTTTGAGAGTTGGATACAATGGGGAGCGGAACATGGTATGAAGTTGGACTTTAATTCTACTTCTTTCTCTCATCCGAAAAGTGGAAATCTTTCATTGTCGAATCCGGATAAAGGCATTCGTGATTTTTGGATCGAGCATACCAAGCGTTGTCGTGCAATTGCCGAAGAGATGGGTAAGCGTCAGGGAGATCCTTGTATCATGAATTTATGGGTGCACGACGGAAGCAAGGATATCACGGTGAATCGTCTGCTTTATCGCGAACTGCTGAAAGATTCTTTGGATCAGATCTTTGCTATTGAATATAAGAATATGAAAGATTGTATCGAATCGAAAGTGTTCGGTATCGGTCTGGAAAGTTATACGGTAGGCTCTAATGATTTCTATATTGGCTATGGTGCAAGCCGTAATAAGATAGTGACGCTCGATACCGGTCATTTCCATCCTACCGAAAGTGTAGCTGATAAGATATCTTCGCTGTTGCTTTATACTCCGGAAATCATGTTGCACGTTAGCCGCCCGATCCGTTGGGATAGTGACCATGTGACTATCATGAATGATGAAACGCTGGATTTGGCAAAAGAAGTAGTGCGTTGTAATGCTCTCGATCGTGTACATATCGGTTTGGATTATTTTGATGCCAGCATTAACCGTATCGGTGCTTATGTGATTGGTAGCCGTGCTACGCAGAAATGTTTCTTGCAAGGATTATTGGAACCGATTGCCAAGTTGCGTGAATATGAAGCCAATGATCAGTTGTTTGAACGCCTGGCTCTGCTCGAAGAGGCTAAATCGCTTCCGTGGAATGCTGTGTGGGATATGTTCTGTTTGAAGAATAATGTTCCGGTTGGCGAGGAATTTATTGCAGAGATAGAAAAATACGAAACAGAGGTAACTTTGAAAAGAGAATAAAAATAGTGGTTAGTGATGAAAGTAGTGATTGGAAATGCTACTTTCATCACCTGTCGCTAATCATTTATCACTAATCACTTATCACTAAATACATGAATACACTGATAGGCCTTATTATTATAGCCATTGGCAGTTTTGGGCAGAGTAGCTCGTATGTACCTATTAATAAAGTAAAAAACTGGTCATGGGAAAGTTTTTGGTTGGTACAAGGGATTTTTGCATGGCTCGTGTTTCCTTTGTTGGGTGCTTTGTTGGCTGTGCCGGTCGAGAGTAGCCTGATGGATTTGTGGAGTTCCGGTGGTGCTGTACCTGCTATGGTATATGGAGTACTATGGGGGGTCGGAGGGCTAACGTTCGGACTCAGTATGCGCTATCTTGGCGTAGCTTTAGGACAAAGTATTGCTTTGGGTACCTGTGCCGGTTTCGGTACACTCTTTCCTGCTATCTTTGCCGGAAAAGATTTGTTTCATGGTGACGGTTTGATGCTGCTTATCGGTGTGTGTATAACTTTAGCTGGCATTGCGATTATCGGTTATGCCGGAAGTTTACGTTCCAAAAATATGACCGAGGAGGAGAAGAAAGCGGCTGTTAAAGATTTTGCATTGACAAAAGGATTATTGGTTGCTTTGTTGGCAGGTGTGATGAGTGCTTGTTTTGCTCTTGGGTTGGATGCCGGTACGCCTATTAAGGAAGCAGCTCTTGCTAACGGAGTGGAGGCTTTGTATGCTGGCCTTCCGGTTATATTTTTAGTAACTTTGGGTGGATTTTTCACCAATGCAGTCTATTGTATACAACAGAATATTAAGAATAAGACCGGTAAGGAATATTTTTCTGTTAAGGGCGGGCAACTGGTTAATAATCTGCTGTTTTGTGCCCTTGCTGGGGTACTTTGGTATTCACAGTTCTTTGGCTTGGAAATGGGGAAAAGTTTCCTGACGGAAAGCCCTGTTCTATTGGCGTTTTCATGGAGTATTCTGATGTCGCTGAATGTTACTTTCAGTAATGTTTGGGGCATTCTTTTGAAAGAATGGAAGGGAGTAAGTAATTCGACAATCGGTGTTTTGATTCTCGGGTTAATTGTTCTTATTTCTTCCATTATAGTAGTGGCGATGGCACAAGCATAAATAATAAATTAGACAATTGGACGATTTCTGACCGTTTGTAATTGAAAATACCGGTTAGTGGTCGTTCTTTAGTCTGTGTATAAAAACAACTTTTAAATGAGCTGGTAAAAACTTTAAGGAGGAAAATATTTAAGCAGGCTCTTATTTTAATCGTAGATAGAAAATCGTTAACGTACTTATGGCATAAAGATCAAATAATGGTCATGGCCACAGGGAATAAATCGTAGATAAAAAGATGAAATCAATTTTGGAAAATCGTCCGGCTCTTACTAATGAAGTAAATAAGGCTGCCGAAGTAGCCGGATATCTTTGGCAAAAAGGCTGGGCCGAACGTAATGGTGGCAATATCGTTGTGAATATTACAGAGTTTGTAGATGATGAAATACGCAATTTGGCTCCTATTAGTGAAGTAAAATCTATCGGTACTGTATTACCTTATCTGAAAGGTTGTTATTTCTATTGCAAGGGAACTAATAAACGTATGCGTGATTTGGCGCGTTGGCCGATGGAGCATGGTTCTATTATTCGTATTCTCGATGATTGTGCAAATTATGTTATCATTGCCGACCATCCGGTATTGCCTACTTCCGAGTTACCGTCGCATTTGTGTATGCACAATTATCTTATTAGTAAGGGCTCTACCTACAAAGCATCTTTGCATACACATCCCATTGAATTGATTGCGATGACGCATCACAAACCTTTTTTGGAAAAGGATGTGTTGACCAATCTGCTTTGGAGCATGATACCCGAAACGAAGGCTTTTTGTCCACGTGGTTTGGGGATTATTCCTTATGCATTGCCCAGTTCTGTAGCATTAGCGGAAGCTACCATTAAAGAACTTGATGATTACGATGTGGTCATGTGGGAAAAACACGGTGCTTGTGCTGTTGGTGAGGATATCATGGATGCTTTCGACCAGATTGATGTGTTGAGCAAATCTGCACAGATTTATATCAATGCGCGTAATATGGGTTTCATCCCGGATGGTATGTCTCAAGAACAAATGCATGAAATGACAGTCGCTTTTAATCTGCCTAAATAATCATAAAAGAACCTATTAATCCATGAAACGAATCTTTATATCTTGTGCTCTTTTCTTGTGTACTATTTCTCTTTCCGCTCAGACTAAAATGACGGCAAAAGAGGCTGCATTGAAAATTGCCGACCGAATATTAGATAGTACTACATACGAATTCAAGAACACCAAGACTGGAGAAGTTTATAAATCGGTGAAAAAACTTCCTCTGTCAATGGATGTAAAAGTGGCTTGTAAGTATAACAACTGGCATTACACAAATGGGGTAACCAACATTGCATTGATGGAATTGGCTGATAAGGTAGGTGATAAGAAGTATGACAAGTATGTCCTGAAGAACATGAACTTCGTGTTTAATGAAGGTAACCTTGATTTCTTTCGTCGCCAATACGATCAGGCATTTAAGGATGGTGGCTGGAATGCGGTTCGTAAACTTAGCTGGCATATGATTTTTCGTGGTAAGCGTCTGGATGACAATGGACCGATGGGGGCCAGTTTGATAGAACTACAGATGCGGCATCCTAATGAAGCATTTTTGAGCTATGTAAATGAAACTGCCGACCATTTGAATTATGCCGAGCCCCGTCTGGTGGATGGAACGATTGCCCGGCTTTGGCCACATGTCAATACAATTTGGGCGGATGATGCTTTTATGGCTATCTCTTTCCTTGCTCGTATGGGGAAGATGACCGGTGATGAGAAATATTTTAATGATGCCGCCAATCAGGTATTGAATTATACCCGTTATTTGTGGTGTCCGGAAAAGAATATCTATTATCATTGCTATCACACCGATACAAAAGAACATGGGGTGGCTCACTGGAGTCGCGCGAACGGTTGGGTGTTTATGGCACAAGCCGATTTATTAAGTGTAATGCCTGAGGAGCATCCGATGCGTGATGCGGTGATTGAAAATTTCCGTCGTCAGGCGAGTGGAGTAGCCCGATATCAGGGAAAAAATGGCTTGTGGCACCAACTGCTGGATAAAGAAGATTCTTATGAGGAAATTACCGGAACAGCTATGTTTGTTTTTGGTATTGCCCGTGGAGTTAAAGAAGGTTGGTTGCATCCCGATTTTATTTATGTAGCGGAACAAGGTTTGAAGGGTATGATGAAGAAGATTACCGATAATGGTGATGTTACTGCTATTTGTGTTGGCACCGGTATTATGCCTTCTGTGGCTTATTATTATAATCGTCCTACTCAAGAAAATGATCCGATGGGAGAAGGCCCTGTCCTCCGTGCATTAATAGAGATGATAGATGCACCTAAATATACGGAAATAAAGGCTGAAGAGCAATACGATAAGATTGTGTTGAAGAAATGATGGAATAGGAGAAACCTTACTGTTCTTTCGTTAATTTTATTTTGGATAAAGATGGGTGATTGGAAAGATATTTCCGATTGCCCATTTTGAGTTTTTAAAGATATTTTATGCGGTTGTAAAATGGAGTTAGTTACCGCATAGGTTTTTCTTATTTGTTTTTTGGGGGAAAGTATTTCTCTGTTTGTCTGTTGTTTTAGTAATATGATATTGAATGATAATGGTGTTTGTTTTTTTTGGTGTAAAAATATTTTAGCCCATCGGCTTTGCTATGCGGAATTTTTTTTATAAATTGCCCCCGTTTGTTACTATATTATAGCCTTTAATTTTATATTGTTATGCTAAGAAAAACACTGCTGTATGTTTATTTCTTGATGTTTTCATCATTTATTTGGGCCGGGAATTTGATTGATATTGATTGCAAGGTCCAACCGGTTTATGGATACAGAGCGGATGGAACACCCGGACGTGTTGTTGTGATAAATTTGAAGGGTGAGTGTCTGAAAGGTAACTGTCTGGTTGATGTTGCTGCAAAAGGTTGCAGGGAAAAGAGTAATTTTGTATTGGATGCGAAAGATTCTACTCGTATCGAACTTTTATTACCTTCAGAACTTCCTGTGGGGAAAAAAGCGGAAGTTGCTTTTACATTTACTTATGCGGGTGAAAAGTACAAGCGGAAATTAACCATTGATCCTATGCGATATTGGAATGTGTATGTGTATAATCATTCTCATGTGGATATTGGTTATACGAATACACATAAAAATGTAGAACGACTTCATAAAAATAACATAATAGAAGGGATCAAGTTGGCAGAAAAAACAAAGGATTTTTTATCGGGAGCACGGTTTGTGTGGAATCCGGAAGTTAGTTGGCCACTTGAACGTTTATGGGAATCTAATCCGGAAAAGAGGGAAGGTCTTATTGATGCAATCAAAAAAGGACAACTAAGTATAGATGCCAGTTATCTGAATTTAAATACAAGTATTTGCTCAGATGAAGAACTGTTTCATGTCTTTAAATTTACGCGTAATATACAAAAAATGAGTGGAGTACCATCAGATGTTTTTCAGCAGTTTGATATTCCGGGTATCTCTTGGGGGCTTATTCCGGTTATGGCACAGGAAGGCATAAAATATGTGATATCGTGGCCTAATACGGACCGGGCAGGGAATGCACATACGCATGAAATCGATGGCAGACCTTTTTGGTGGGTTGGGCCCGATGGTGAATCTAAGGTCTTATTTCTGCAACCCGGATGTTATGCAAATAGTGGGAGTATGCAGAAGGGTTGGACGACCGGACGACCTTGGTTTGGACAGCGTGATCCGGAGAAGGTACCTTTGACTATTAAGACAGGAAATGCCAATGTTGATTTTACGAATAAGTTGGTTGAACTTGAAAATAGTGACTATCCTTATGACTTTACTGTACTTTCCTGGACTTTGTGGGATAATAGTCCACTGGATGCCGATGTGCCTTTTGCTGTAAAAGCCTGGAATGAAAAATATGCTTATCCTAAAATAATTATTAGTGGTGGGCATGAAATTATGTCGATGATAGAAGAAAAATATGGGAAACAATTACCGGTAGTGACCGGAGATTATACGGAGTATTGGACAGACGGCATCGGGACGGCTGCCGGACTAACATCAAAGAATAGGACAGCAAAAGAACGACTGGTGCAAGCAGAAACTGTTTGGTCGTTGTTGGCGGATGGCAAGAAGGCTCCTCGATTTGATTTTGACGAAGGTTGGAGATATATACTTTTAGGTTCTGAACATACATGGTGTTTTGAGAATCCTACTGAACCCTATTTTCAAGATGCGATCTGGAAAGTCAAACAATCCTATTTTCACGAAGCCGAGAACAGGTCTCAGGATATGATGGCAGAGTCATTGGCCCCCATTACTGATAAATCGGATGGTGCATTGGGGCCTAAAGAGGGTCCTTCTAATGGCGGCATTGCAGTTATTAATACGCATACTTGGGTGCATGATGGAATTATCGCTTTGTCGAAGGCAGAGAGCCTGAAAGGAAATAAAGTCTTGGATTCCAATGGTGAAGAGGTACTTTCCCAACGCTTGTCGACAGGTGAGTTGTTATTTCTTGCAACCGGTGTTCCGGCTCTAAGTTCTTGTCATTACCGGGTGGTTGAAGGTGATTGTTCACTCACAGGAGATTGCAAAGTAGATAGTGGGAGTTTAGAGAATGAATTTTTAAAGCTTCACATTGATTCAAAGACAGGTAATATAATTGGTTTTATTGATAAAAAATCCGGTTATGATTATGTGAGCAATGATGGAGCTAATACTTTCACTTGGCTTCCTGCGAATGAAAACCAACCCTTGGCAGATACGGTAACAAATATTTCAGTAATAGAAAAAGGACCGTTAGCTGTAGAATTACGTGTGGTCTCCAAGGCTAAAGGATGCCGTAACATCTCTCGTTCTGTTCGATTATTGGCTAATCAGCCATGGGCAGAGATAACAAATGTAGTAGATAAACTACCTTTGACCGAAAAAGACGGTATACATTTTGGTTTTAACTTTAATATTCCCGGTTCTAAAACCCGTGTCGACATTCCTTGGGGAATTATGGAAGTGGAAAAAGATCAATGGATACAAGGAAACAGAAATTGGCTTGTGCTGCAACGATGGTTGGATATCTCCAATGAAACACACGGTGTTACTTGGTGCTCTTTGGATGCCCCTCTGTTTGAATATGGTGACAGGCATGCCAATATTTCGATGGGGTGGGGTGGACAAGGTAATTGGGTAACTAAGTTGGAACCCAGTTCTACGATCTATTCGTGGGTGATGAACAACCATTGGCATACGAATTTTCCATTAACTCAAGATGGCCCTGTAACGTTTAGATATCGTATTTTACCTCATGAAGAATATGATGTAGTAAAAGCAAACCGTTTTGGCTTGGAACAATCTCAACCTTTAGTTTATGTAACAGCGGATAAAGATCCATGTGTGCAACCTCTGCTTGCAATTGATAATCCGAAGGTTTATCCGACAATACTTAAATCTTTGGACAAAGATCGTGTATTGATTGTTCGTCTTCGTTCTTTATCTGACGAAGAAGAAAATGTGAAATTATTATTTCCACATAAGAATCCTAAGAGAATCTCTCTTTGTAGACTGGGAGAGGTTAATAGTGAAAAGATTGGTGAAGAGCTGTTAATGAAACCTTATGGGCAGGTTACGTTGAAATTGGAGTTTTAAAAGATAAAGGGAGGGGAGAAATTTTGAATATTTGAGCTGATTTGGGTTTTAACGTATATTGGGCAATTGGGTATTAGGGTGATGCTGTTTTACAATATCTTTCTTGATTCTTTGAAACTGTGAATTGTTAACGCGAGGTTTATGTGTTAGGATTAGTTTGTTAGAATCTGAAGAAGGAATAATTGAATGTATATTTCTCAGTTAGAAAACCGGGATATTTGAGGTCATTTTATATTATATTTCTTTGAATTCCTATGTTTGGTTTAGGTTCTAAAATGAGTTTATACACTTTGCTATGATAGAAAGATAAAAGATTTGTATGCCCCTCCTTTCCTTTAATATGAAATCATAAAAATCAATTTTTGTATCAATTCAGCCAAAATTTATATGGTCCCGTGTTCGATAACTGCGTATTTTTGCATCATAATCAAATTAACTAATAAATAACTGTTGTTAAACTAATAATTTAAAAACTATGAGAAAGAATACTTTTCTTAGTGTAGCGCTTTTAGCAGCGTCTGTGTCTGTAGTTAATGCTCAAGAAGCCCCGAAGGAGTTGTTCTGGCAGAATAGTAGTAATACTGGAATTTGGAGTATAATGGACTCTGAATGGGGAGAAGATTTAGGTGGGTTTTATTTGCCTACAGGTTGGCAAGAAGGCTGTATGGCAGTTTTCAATGGTGGTGGTGCATTTGCTGATGCTGATGGTAATGCTAAAACGGTAGAATCAATCAAAGTGAGCGGTGAAATGCAAGTAGGCGGTATTAAATTTGATAGCGATAAAAATTATTCTATTTCATATAGTTCAGATAAAGCTACGGATAAAATAGTAGGAGACGGAACTTTGATAAAGGAAGGTACGGGTACGCTAACATTGAATGTTTTAAATCAATTGAAAGGTGGCACAATTGTAAGGGGTGGTCAAGTAAATTCTGATAAAAAAGATTCTCCCAATGTTTTTGGAGATACAATTGTGCTCGATAACGGATCTATTGGTGTAGCTATGAGTGAAATCTCTACTCCTGCATGCCAATTTACTGTTCCTGTTGGTATCCCTGAAGGAAAAGTGGGCTCTATTTGGGCAGGTCGCTATCTTCAGTTCACTAATAAATTTTATGGAAAAGGAACATTAGTTATTTATGCCGGTGGTGAACGTACATATATTACTGATGACAAGGCCGGTAAGAAAGACATGACTTGTTGGGATGATTTTGAAGGGGATCTTGTAGTTGCTGCTAATAAGACTGTTGAGTATGCAGAAGGTAAAGCTCCGGCTTTCTTCGGATTACAATTCAATACTACAAAAACATTTACTGGAGTAGCAGATATGGAAGGGATAGACTCTACTTTGGTTAATACAAAAGTAACGTTGAAAGAAGATGCCGGTTTAACAGGGGTTAGTGGTACGCGTTGTTTTGCTATAGGTGAGTTAAATGCAGAAGAGGGTGGTTTCCTCTCTGGTTATGGTTCCGGAAGTTCTAATCCGGTAATTTGGTGGTCAATAGGTAATTCAAATACAGATGTAGTAGATCTCCCTCTTTGGTTGAGAGATAACACTCAAAAAAATAAAAATCAATTTGGAGTAATAAAAGAAGGTAATGGTACTTACATTTTTACAGGTACCAAAAACTCTGATACAGGTAAGGTGTTCTTAGGCTTGCATGTAAAGAAGGGTCGTGCTTATATCAATACTTCGGTAGATGATCCGACTATTACTGCATTGTGTAGAAGTGAAAAAACTGCAATGGCTATTTATGAAGGTGCTATTGGCGGTGGTAATGGACGTATAACAAGTGAAGTAATCGTAGATGGTGGAACATTGGAAGTTGGTTGTCAAGGTATCGGTCAATTAATTTTGGATGATATTGAGGGACAGAGCTTAAAATCACCGTTAACTGTAAAAAATGGCGGTACGGTGGAATTTGAACTTGCAAATGCTACAAGTTATGATAAGTTGACTTCTAATAATACTGCTACGTTTAATGGCAATAAGATTATTGTAAAGGCTGCTGAAACATTTGACATTAAAGATGGTGACTCTTTTACTATTTTGGATGCTGCTATTAAGCCGGAAGGTGATACTTATGAGGTTGAGTTCCAGGGATTCCCTGCCAGTTTGACATTGGCTGCTACAGAGGAGAGTTATCAATCAGGAACTAAAACCGAGGGTGAAGGAGAAACTGCTACAGAAGTTCCGGTGATGGGATATAAGATAGTAATTACAGCTAAAGGTAGTGGTTCCGGTACGGGTCTTGAAGATTTTAATGTTGCTGATGAATTGGCTGTCTATGCACAGAATGGAAACATTGTAGTAAAAGGTGCTGGTGTAGAAAATGTGATAGTAATGAATACTCAGGGACAGGTAGTGGCTAACACTAATGCTTCGATAATTCCAATGAATACAGTACAGGGTATGTATATTGTAAGAGTAAAAACAGTAGCCGGTATTGTAACGAAGAAAGTGATTTTGTAAGATAACTAATAAAAAAGGAAAGGCGGTATCTATTCAGTCCGCCTTTCTTTTAATTCGTATATTTGTTTTCCTTTTTAATTCTTATATTACGTACTGATGAGAAACTACATCTTCTTCTCTTTTCTGCGTATCACAAAATTATGATTAAATTTATGTATAAGAGATTTGTTACCGCATTGCTCTTTCCGCTTTGTATGGGAGGAGGATTGTATGCACAACAGTTGGCTTTTCCTGGTGCTGAAGGTTATGGACGTTTTGCAAAAGGTGCAAGAGCCAGTGAATCTCCGGAAATTTACCATGTGACTAATCTGAATGATTCCGGAGAAGGTTCCTTACGTGATGCAATCAGTAAGCCCAACCGTGTTATTATATTTGATGTTTCGGGAATTATTAATATTAAATCCCGCCTTGTATTCTCTAAAAATCTAACGATTGCCGGACAAACAGCACCGGGTGATGGTATTACGATATATGGAAACGGGGTCTCTTTTTCTGCGTCTGATAATATCATTGTTCGTCATTTACGTATGCGTATGGGATTGAAAGGTGATTCCGGAAAAGATGCAGCAGGTATTGCTAATGGTAGTAATATGATATTTGATCATATTTCGGCAGCATGGGGATTGGATGAGAATTTCTCTATAAACTGGGACGACAAAGGGTATGAACCTTATAATATAACGATTCAAAACTCTATAATCGGCCAAGGAATTATGCCACATGCTTGCGGTGGATTGATACAGTCTAATGGTGGAATCAGTTTGTATAGAAATCTATATATTGACAATAAAACTCGCAATCCGAAGGTAAAGGGATTAAATCAGTTTGTTAATAATGTAGTGTATAACTGGGGTGATGGAGGATGTTATATTCTGGGTGATACAGATGCTTCTTCTTGGGGAGTAATTACTAATAATTATTTTATAAAAGGTCCGGTAGCCGGAACAAAAGCTTTTGTAAGGGCTAAACCTGCTTTTCAAGTTTATCAGAAAGGCAATATGATTGATTATAATGTTGACGGAGTTTTAAATGGTTATGAGGCAACGGAGGAGGATTTTCTCAGAGATGGGAGTGATCCTACGAGTTTGAATGTTACTTTCGTAAAATCTCCTGAAGATTTTGATTTTTCTAATTATTCCAGACGAAAGCTGGAAGGAGATCAGAAAATAGTGGCGTCGACTGATGCGGAGAAGCATCCGGTTATTATGGGAGAAACTACTGCCGTAGAAGCTTATAATTGGATTGTGGAAAATGCAGGAGCTTCTTTGCCGACACGCGACGAAGTAGATGGCTATATGGTCGATGAACTACTTTCCTTAGGAACTAAAGGAGCTTTGTTAAATTCGGAATCGGAAGTTGGATTGACAAATGGTGTAGGGAATATTTTTGCAGGAAACCGTCCTCTGGATACTGATAATGATGGAATACCTGATGCTTGGGAAGAAGCTAACGGGTTGGATAAAAATGATCCTACCGATGCGATAAAAATGGCTGCTAATGGATATTTGAATATTGAAAATTACATAAATAGTATTGACGGTCCGGTAATGGATTATGTAAAATATCCTACGAATGTACAATTATCCAGTTTAGGAACTGATAATGTTTCTATTAAATGGCAGAATAACGCATCGGAATCAACTGCTCTTATCTTGGAATATTCTGCAGATAATAAAACCTTTACTCCGGTTGTGCTGAATACAGATGTAACTACTTATAAATTAGAATCACTAACTCCTAATACGACTTATTATATTCGTCTCAAAACTGTTAATGGAGAATTAGAGTCATTATACTCTTCCGTATTGGAAGTAACTACACGTGGAGTTCCTATTCCGCCGGTCGCTTCTATCAATCCTGTTCCGGAAAATGCTTCTACCATTTCAGATTACAGTACGGTACGTCTTTCGTGGGAAAATAAAACGGGAGTATGGGCTGGTACGGTATCTTATTCTGTTTATCTTGGAAAATCGGCTACTACAATGGAGAAGGTGGTAGACGCTACTACCCAGATGGTAGCGACTGTAAATGTAGAGCCTGCGACTACCTATTATTGGCGCATTGATGCCAAAAATGCATTAGGAGCGAATGAAGGAGATGTATGGAGCTTTACTACGGGTACAAAACCTGAACGTGGAAAGGTAGCTTATTATTCGTTTGATGAAACGGAAGGTGCCTCTTTGAATAACGAATTCGGAACAGCAGCAGTTGCCAAGAACTTTACTCCGGAATGGGTGACAGGTGTTCGGAATAATGCTGTGAACTTTAATACTGTGAATGCATCGTTTGTGCAAGAGCATTATGATGCATTGGAGTTAGGAAACGAGTCTTTTAGTATTGAATGCTGGTTTAAGTCGGCAGGTGGTTCTGTCGATTGGTATTTGTTACACAAAGGTAGTCATGCGGATAATAGTTATGAAGGTGCAACAGGCAGATGGTTCGGTATACAGTATCAAAAGAATTCAAAAAATGACCGTTTGACTTGGGCTATCGATGATAATGTAACTAAGACGGATGTAAATGTAACTGGGGCTACAGCTAAATTCTTCAATGACGAATGGGTACATCTGGTTTGTGTACGCGATGTTGATGCCAAGGAGTTGAGAATGTATGCAAATGGTTCTTTAGTTGCATCCGGTACAGATAAAACCGGTAATATCGGTACGGTGGAAAGAATGGCGATTGGAAACTGTAATACAGCTTACGAGAATGGTTTCCAAGGATTGATGGATGAGCTTTCTATCTATAATGAAGTATTGACTGCAGAGGAAATTGCAGATCACTATAACACGGGTACGGGCATACACTCTAATAGAATGGATACTCCTGCAGCGGGATTGGCTTATCCGATGCCGTTTGCTGACGAGTTTTATATTCCTGTGATTAATGTAGAAGATATGCCTGCTCAAATAACGATAATGAATGCTTCCGGGCAGGTTGTTCACCAAGTAGAGGTAATGGTTCAGGGCGGAATGGCTCACGTGAAGAATGTGGGTAAACTCCCGGCTGGATACTATATCTACATGTTGCAACTGGATGGTAAGACATGGGTTGGTAAAATTGTGAAATAAATAAATAGCGATAAGATGAAGAAATATTTTCTAATGGGTCTTTTCTTTTTCTCTCTGGTCTCTTGCCAGAGAGAAATCGATAAGTATTATGAGATTCCGGATTGGTTGAAAGGAAATGCTTATGAAGTGATGGAAGATAGAGGTAATTTCTCTATTTTCATGAAAGCGGTGGATCGGAGTAGTTATGCAAGCCTGGTAAAAGGGAAAGGTATTGTTACCGTAATGGCGCCTACCGATGATGCTTTTAGTGCTTATTTGACTAAACATAATTATGGTTCAGTAGAGGATATTTCTCAAACAGAACTGGATAAGTTGATAGGCTATCATTTGATTTACTATTCATATACGAAACAAAACTTTATGTTTTATAATCCGAATGGGATAGATGGAAGAGC
>ERZ860388.992-NODE-992-length-20359-cov-3.325847_pt1 | contig 20359 bp, 21 predicted proteins | sample MGYA00509978_ERZ860388 | MGnify/ENA primary metagenome ERZ860388 (study PRJEB30046, sample SAMN00715225) | human gut metagenome | study: EMG produced TPA metagenomics assembly of the A metagenome-wide association study of gut microbiota in type 2...
AAAGCGGTTGCCGGCGGAAGTTCGATCACACCGCCTTGCTCTGCGGCTTTGTGCATGTTTTCCAAAAGTGCAGGATTATCGGCAATGGCCTTGTCAGCACCTGCTTCAAGCAGAGCCGCCGCGTTAGCAGTGATCGTGTTGACACCGGCTCGCTTATAGACATCCTCCACGTGCTGGAAGATCGTCTCTTTGCTCAGGCCGTTTTGCGCCATAGCTTCTGCAACCTTGACCAGTTCCCGAGAACGTTCAGCCGCTATAGCCGCTCGCTCTGCGGTTGCCTTGGTTTCAGCCCTCGCTTCCATAGCAGTGCTCGCCACTTCGAGCGGAGCCATCATGTGTTCACCCGCAACTTCAGCAAACACGTCGGCCCACGAAGTGATCTTGCCTTCAGCCGCAAGCTGACCTCCTGCTTCACCGGCGCCGCCTAATGCACCGCCTACGGGCATCTGCACTGCGAGATTCGCGAACCTGCGCTTGACCGGCTCCTCAGCCCATCGAGCCAGAAGTCGTTTAGGAAGCAAAACTTTAGAGGCCACTCCAAGAGACAATACATCTAAGGCGCCCACAGGCAGTGCGTGCGCAAGAGCTTTCTGTTCTGCCTGATCGATCCTCTTAGCGTCCAACTGCTGAGCGGCCTTTCTCGGATCGGAGAAGTCAACACCCGCGTCTTTGAGCTTCTCAGTTACGCCCGCCTGATAGTCGGTGATCACAGAGAACAATCCGGCAAGACCGGCCGCAGCCACAATAGGTGCACCGGAAGCCGCCGCAACACCGGCGCCTAGAATCTGCGGAAGCTGAGTGACAGTTGACTCAGGAATAATGTCAGCGAGCCACTGAAGAGTGTTCCCGTCCTTGATCGCGTTTAATGTTTCCAGGGGTCCTTCGGCCGCAGACACGTTTTTCGTAGTTTGAGAAACAGGGAACTGAGCATCCCTCCATTCGGTATATCTGGCGCGTTCAAGCTCACTTTCAAACTCTCTCTGAAGCTCCGGCAACTGACGTCTGCGCTTATCAAAGTCCCGCATTCCCAGGGCACCAAGCGGGTCTTCCTCAGAAGAGAAAACCTCCTGAGCGGTTTTACCCGATTCAAGTTCAGCCTGGATCGCGCTAATCTCGTCGATCTCTTTCTTTAATTCTGTAGCTTTATTAGCCGAAGAGAATAACTTACCTGTCGCCCGAGTCCAAGAGTTTTGAACGGAGTGCCAAAAAGAATCTCCGGGATCTCCGCCGTCACCTGCTGAAAGCTTCCAGGCGATACTTTCCAAGAGCCCCATGTTGCCGAGATTTTCTCTTACAACGTTGGCGTAGTTCGGCTCTCGCATTTTTTCAACAAGTAAAGGTGCATGCGCCTGAAGGCCTCCAATATTTGCCAGGTTTGTCAGTCGCTCGGCGTCCTCTTCAGGTGTGACAAGAGCGGCCTGCTGCGGAGTGACTCTTAGTTCACGCGCTTTATTCAAAAGCTCGGCGGACTGCTCAGGTGTACGTTTCCCAAGGTATGCCGACATCAGCCCTTCACGAGCGTTACTCTGGTCTTCCCATTGAAGCTGTTCTTTCAGTCCCATAATTAGTATCCTGTAATCGTGACGTTGCTAGGCCGAATCGTGGAAAATCCTTCTGCTAAATCTGGTGCGTCTCCGGAAAAGCGAATTGCGAAATACGCCCTCAGAAGCTCAGAACCGACAGGGTCTCTGCCTTTGTACGCACGGAACGTATCGCGAGCTTTCTTTGCTGTTGCCTCGTCCAGGGCTACCCCTCTCATATCTGTGACTGCATACCGGTTGAAGTAAATATCTCTGGCTGTGTTTAGAATTTCAAGATCGGAAGGCTCGTGGCCGTATCGAATGCGGGCTTGTTCTTGGGCGATAGAAGCCACATCGGTTTTTCCATCGTGCGGCAGACCACTGACTTTCGTTCCAAACAGAGATGTCAGCTTGCCGGGATCAGCACCGCCCATGTGGTTTGTCATGCGATTGACTGCGTCCTGCACTGCAAACTCAGAAATTATGGCTTTGCCGATGCTCTGACCTTCAAAGGTGATCGCTGTCTGAATGTTTTGAACCATATTCGCAAAGGCTACTTTGTCCTTTTTCTTGAGCTCCTGAGCCGCAGGAACAACCTCCAAGGCCTTCTCCACTGTTGCGCTCTTCGGAGCAAAATCGGGATTAGGTACACCCATCTGTGCGGCCATCTGGCCGTACTGGACCTTCTCTTGCTGTTCTCGTCCGTCGGCGCGAACACGAAACCATCGTGTGACAAGCGCTCGGTAGTCTTTCTCGGAATACTCGGAACGGAGACTCTTTAGCTCGTCCATAGAAACCGCGGCGAGGTCTTCGTCCTTGGAATATCTGAAAGCCGTGAGGGGGTTGGTAGTGTCTTCGCCCTTCCGAATCTTCTTGCCAGCGGCAACTACATCGAGCTGTTGTTTTCTTGTGAGAGACCCCCAGAGTTCACTCGGGATTGCAGAAACGTTTCCGCCGTTTTTGTAAAGAAGCTCGCTCACCTGAGCCATCTTTAAGACCTCTTGCTGTTGGTAAGCCTGCTTCCGACGGTTTTGTTCTGCCAGGGCACTGTTTAAAGACCGCTCTCGATAGCTCGGATCGGTTCTCGCTCTCGGGTCTCTGGCGCAGATAGCTTCGTCAATTTGCTGAGCGGTCATCCACATGCGCTCCCCTTTGTACGCTCTCGGATCGAACGAACCGATAGCTCTTCCGTCAGAATCTTTGAGGCCTAAAGACTCGTAAGTCTCCATAGCCTTCATGCTCTTGGAAACCTTTTCTCTGACGTTCTGGGGCATCTTGTCAAACCAAGAACCGGTGCCGTCGGTGGCCTCGGTTGCGGCTTTTTGTGCGGCCTTGACCTCACTCGGAGAAGAGAAGTAGGCGGCAAGCGCCATCTGCTCGTCACCTGCAAATTCACGAAGACAGTGATTCAGTACCCTAGTTCCGACCTGAAGGCTATAGGACTTGTCTTCCAATAACTTCTTGGGATCAACATTCTTATCAACTGCGTAAGCGTTTTCTAAGGAAACGTCAGAAGCACCGTACCTTGATTTGGGAGAATAATTCTGACCGTCGTGCATGATGCCGGAAGTGTCCGTCTGGAGCTTCCCTTGCCCTTCCATAACGCCGATTACAAATAATTCTGTTGCTGCTTCCTCTCCTTCAGGAATAGGCGTGTTGGTATTCAAACCGGCTTTAGCCATAATGGACTTCACTCTTTGACCGTCAGTCATCACGCTAAAGCCCTTATCAATCGAATTGATATAGTCCGTATTGCTTCTGATCTGACATTCGGCGATTGCGGCATTGATACCTTTTTTCAGCCGATTGATGTCAGATCCCAGCATGTCTTTCGCATGTTTGTTCAACAGGGCGCGGGCTTGATAGGCCACAGCAGGATTCACATCAGAATTTGCCATAACACCCTGGATGGCGTTGGTATAAAGACCTGATGTGTACTTCCTTCTATAATTCTCGCGCTGATCCTGAGGGATGCCCAGAAGATTCGCTAGCTTGTCAACATTCTCTAACAGTCTGGCTTCTCCGTCTTTCAACGCCTCAAGTTTGTACCCATTGGCAGAAGCCGCCTCCATCTCGTAGTCGATTGCAGAACCGTACACACCCTTCTGATACTCCATACCTTGAGTTGCTACGTGACTTGAGACCCCGCCGTAAACGCTTTGATATACGTTCATAGCGTGGCGGTTAAACAAGGAACGCTGGCGTCCGGTCAAACGTTCTCCGATGCTTTCACCGTATTGACGCATATCAGTGTCAACCCGTTCAACGAGACCTTTTCCCTCTGAGTCGGGCTCAAGAGCGTTGGCTTGCAGGAGCTTTCGCCAGCCGTTCTCTCCTGCCTCTAGGTCTGTAGCGTGCCGCCTTAAATCGGTTATCGCCTCGGTCACTCGGGCGTCGTCTTGCTCGGCCTGGATGCGATCAGCAAGGCGGTCAATTCGGAAGGAAGCTCTGTCTAATGCACCCATAAATCCAGAGTCGGGCGCCCTTGGAATATTCAGCGATGTCGGGTTGTAGCCGAACTGTCGTTCTCGGACATTGAACCCTTCGTACTTCGGCATGTTTGCCGATCCCCTCCGAGGCGCATAACCGCCGGCGGAAATATCCGTAATCTCTTTAGGCATCACGATCCTCCGAAATATTTATGCCAACGCTCGGCCACTAGGGTGCCTCTGTCCATCAGATTTCCCATAGCAAGCGACATACCTGCCTGGGCACCGTAGTCACCCATAATCCTCGCAACCGACCCTGCATTACTTGCTTGAATGCCTTGGGCCTTGTAGCCCCAGGCTGAACTGATAGCGTTAAGCTTGACAGTGTTCATATCCAGTTTTTTCATCACATCGGTAGAAGCAAGAACTTCGGCAGTGGATCCCGAACCGATTCTCACGCCGTTAGCTCCCATAGCAACCCGCTGCTGGGCTTTTACCAGACCGGCTTTGTACGTGAGCTGAGCCATCTGGTTCTCGCCCTGACGGTACGCAGACTCAGCAGACATCTGAGCCATTTGGCGATTGTTTTCCGCAATCTCTGCCTGCTTCTTTCCGACGTATTTAGCCGTCTTGCCTCCAAGGTAGGCCGCGTAGGCAGACCCGACAGCTTGGCCAACGGCCATGCCAAGACTTGCTCCTTGAAGCCCTTGGCCGATCGTCTCTTTAATCGACGAATCAGAAGGTGCTTGCGCAACAGGAACTGCCGTATCGGGAAGCCTATAGGCCTCCCCCTGGAAGCCTGTAGCCTGCGGTCCCATCGGTGCCGTTTCTAATAAACTCGGCATATTGAATTGGGAGGAGACAGACGCAAACGGATCGCTTCTCGACGTAATGCCGGTATGCGCAAAGTACAATTTCGGCTGTTGTAATTGATAGTTAAGCGCCATCTTTTCTCCTTAGTTCGCCAAATCGAAAGCAACGGACACGATCGTCAGCGGGAGCGGGTCAACCTGACGAATACAAATCTGCCCTGAATCGTTCCACTGGCAGTAAGTCATTACTGAAATTTCTTTATTCATCCAAGAAGGCGGGGAGCCGTAAGGCTCAGAGGTTCTTTGTTTGACTTCAACGAGGTGCTCGAAATCAGGCCCGACAAAAACTCCTGAGGATTTAACGACTCGGATAAAAGCATCATTGATATTCTTGGAGTGCCCGATACCGTAAGAGCCGTCATTTAGTTGAACCGCCGTCGGAAGAGTCTGAAAATCCGCAGTAATCGGAAGTCCTATAAAAACCTTAGTCGAAGGCTGACTGAGCTTAACCTTTCCGTTCGTGACCACTTGTTGAGGAAGTACGCACCCGTTGGCAAAGATTGAGACCTTCTGACCCTCAAGCCAAGAAAGGCCTGAGACCTCGCGTGTCTCGGCTCCTTCGTATGTTCCTCCGCAGTCAACGTGATAGGCGTTATCCAACGAGGGGCAGAATCGCTCATGCATCCTTTCGATGTAACGTACTACCGAGCCGTGGATAACCCGACGCATGCAAAGATAAACAATATCTTCTTGCCCTTCGACCACGGTCGTAACAGACTCAACGGCCCCATTAGTGAAGTCATGCCGGTGCCAGCCGCAGATGTTTTGCTCAGGCAGGTATGTGCATCCTAAAAGTGAGCCGTCGGACATAGCGCACCAAATAATCGAATCGGGTGCCTTGGCGAGCGCCATATCCTTTACCGGATTGTTCTCAAAGAAGTGCTCCGAGCGAATTGAAATGTCTCCGGTGGAAAAACCTGAGGCCTGCCAGTTATAGCCGAGCTCTCTGACGTGACTGCCTCTTGCCGCAGCATAGACCATAGTTGAGTTCACTACCACGGGCTGAACCATCGAGGCGCCGATATTGGCCTGCACTTTGGCATCAATCGCGTCAGGCGCCAAACCTGCGCCTCCCCCGCCTGCCGAGATCCTATACTCAGTTGAATTTGTCAGTGCCACAAGCTGGGACAGCGGGATTAAGTGGATGATCTTAGAAGCTTCCTGTGCTGCTATCGTAAAGCGAATTCGATTGTCAGCTTTGGAAGGGATTGTGTAGCTCAGGTCCGATTCGGTCCCCGTGCGGGTCATCCAAACTGTTTGCGGGTTTTGTGACGTTCCGGCAAAAATACGTCTCTGCTCGAAATACGCTACTGCGCTGGGGTTTTTCCCGCCGCCTAGAACTTGATCATAACGAGGAGGCGTAATCCCCGAGTCCGCATCAAGGTTGTCGTCGACAAGCGACGTCTCTTCGGTCTCACCGATATAGCTGTACAAACCGCCCTTATTTTTGTAAACACGGTAGCGCTGAGCACCCGACACCGCTGACCATGTAATGGTAACGCCCGAGTTGCTCAGATAAAGGTTTCCTTGGCAGAACCCTACTGCACTCGGTTCGCTTTCCTGAATACCGTCTCCTGAATCTTTTACAGCCGTCACTTTGTATTTCAGCGTGTAACGCGCCTTCTCCCCGTCAGTGAGTTTTACCCCGTCTCCAGGTTCAACTGAGAAGATTACGGAAGTAATGACCGGAGACGCCAAGGGAGCGCTAAAGGATACATCCACGAGCCTCCAATCTGTTGCTCCGTAGCGTCTCAGCTCCTTCGGTGGATAGTTCGCATGAACGATTGTCATCACGTCCATCGATTGAACGTAATGGAGCTCGAACAGATCGCTGATTCCGTACGGAGTTGCAATTTCATAGGGCTGCCCGTTGGAGCCCATAAGAGTCTGCCCCATCGTGTGAAAGCGGATATATCCGGCGCCGAACTCTAGAACCATTGTCTGGTCGACAGTAAACATGAAGGGGATCAGACGACACGGTTTATCACTAAACTTTGCCGCCCGGACAAACTGAGTACCCGGTCGAAGCTCCACAGGTCCCTGAGGACGCACAATAAAGTTGCGGCATTTTGCCAAGCCTTGCGCATATTTAGGATCGTCAAAGCGACCGCACATAGAGGGCGAAAGCTCCCCGCTTGAAAATCCAACCTGAACCTTCTTGATCCCCATGTTTACCTCGCTTTAATCCATGAAGGAACAAAATGGATCATGTTCTGACGCTGAGCCGCGTCTTTTGTCTTGGCAACTGAGAGCGCAATCTGAAACTGTTTATAGAGGGACTGCGCCAGCGTCTGTCCCTCTTTACCCTTGACCCTAGCGCCGACCAACTGGTGCGCAAGGAAATACGACAGGGCTACAACAAAAGTCGGTGTAAATCTACTTACATCAACATTGGATGAGATGTACTCCACTGCTGCGCTGTTCACGTCTGCGTAAAGTTTCGCGTCTTTTACTTCAAAGTCCGCCTGTACTGGGTCGTGATCCGGGAACGAACCAACCCATCGGACGAAACGCCTGTCTATCAGTGCAACGCCGTAGTCCTTGACACTGATAATCCTCAGAGCGTCAGACGGAAGCTTGAACACTTTGCGCCACCCAAAACCTTCTTCATCTGAAAGCTCTGGTATCACTTTCCTCTTTGTTGCAAAGCTCCAATCATGCATATCAAGAAGAGCGCTTACGGCTGTTGGGTATAGCCTTGAGCAAAGCTCCGCCTGAGTGCTTTTTTCCGGCGCATTGATTGCAACCATATTGGCCGAATCTCCTAGGTAGGAGAGCGCCAAATTACAGATAGAGACGACATCGGCCATGATCTTTTCCTAAAAAGATGGGCGCAAACGAGGCGCCCACAAAAATCCCAAGGAGATATTTAATTAGTAGTTCTTACCAAGTTCGGGTGCCTGCTCAAAGCCCGGATTGTCCTGAACACCGGAAGTGATAAAGCCTTTGATAAGAGCGGTAGAAGCCGGAGTTGCTGTCGTCACAGACTCACCTTGTCCGGTCGTACCCATCTTGAAGTACGCCTGCAAGTAGCGTTTGTGGCGAACAGGCACGGGGATTGCCGCCATCATTCCTTCAAGACCTCCGGTAAGCGTGACACCGCCTGCACAATCTACGAACGTGCCGTCGACCGTATCGCACTCCTGAAGCGAGATGGTTACGTCGGCGCCGACTTTACCTGTAATCGCAAACACCGCGGTCGGACGTCCTTCGTCATAACCGGTTGTCGGGGAAGCCTGTTCGAAATCAATCGCGTACTTAGAGGCCTGACTTCCGGTGATTTTGTCGCCCTCGATTTCAGTGAACAACTCAAGATAATCAACAATCATGTCTTGCCTCCTTATGCTGTGACCTTTGTTTCGCCGAACTGAAGAGCGTCCACGCGGCGGAACGGAATACCATCAAACTTCGTCACCTTGCGGCCGCCGACTTCTTCAAGCGTGAGCTGAACGTTGCGAATATTGGTTCTCTGCAAGCGCAGGTAAGTTTCAACCGTGCGGTTGCAGTAGAAGGCGAAGCGGGCATCAGATAAAGACGGAATCTGTGCAATCGCTTTGATCAAGAGCTCGTAGAGGTTATGACCCTTCAAAGCCGCACCGGAAGAATCCTTAAGACTCGTCTCTCCTCCGTTAACGAGCGGCGGTTCGGCCAAGAGCATAGAGCGACTGATGTTCGCAATGCGAACGACATAGCGCCAGTCACGCAAAGTGAAGCCGACATCCCAAGAGAAGTGGGTCTTGTAGACACGGTACTCACCGCCTTTTTCGTCATAGGCTGGTTCCTCTCCAAGGTCTTCCTGCTTAAGACCGCACGGAGAGCCTTCCGGGTAAATGCAGTGCGCCGCGGCAGGCCCCCAGCCGACAAGCCAGATAGAGGTAAGGTCGTCACCTGTTCCGCCTGCATCAATGACATTTACGGCGTTTGCCGCTTTCTTCGGGTTCAGAGTGGAGTAGCGCGGTGCTAAACCGAGGAAACGTTCAGGATTCTTGCCCGTGTCGCCATAGAGCAGTGTGCGTTGGAACTCGTTGCTCAGCGCTTCAACAAACGGGTGCTCTTCGCTTGCTCTCCAAGACTCAAACTTGCCGTTCATTTCAACGAGCTTCTTGTCGACAACGGCAAATGCTTCGAGCATGCCGCAGGTATCAAATACGGAAGCAACGGTAGATTTAGAGGGTTGAACCCCGTAATTCAGCATTCTCCACGCCACGGTCGGAAGACCGGTACGGACAGTTGTTTTATGAGAAAACTTGTTGTTGCACTGCACCCAGCAGACATCAGCAATCATCTCATTTTGTGTATCCAAAACCTCACGGATGTCAATGAGATTGCCCTTTGGATCAAAGCGGTCAAGAACATCAGTAAGGTTCGGGTTGCGAGGCATTGGCTTAGTGATAGCCATCGTATTCTCCTTTATTCATCAGGGATCAGGTCAGACTTGGGGTAGCGGCGGCGCCTCTGAGGTGCCGTAGAAGCGTTGCCATAGACACCCTTATCCTGCTGCAAGGTCTTGCCAAGTCGATAAAAATGTCGAACAACTTCAGGATGGTTACCCAAGCCGGAAGCATTCAAAATAGTGCGAAGTTCCGGTGTGGCAAATTCCCGATAGCCGGAAATCGCCACAGCCTTGTTCGCCCCGAAATTCGCACCGCCGATTTCAGGGTCTTTTTCACAATCCAAGGCCCATTGCTCAGCCTTAGCTCGTAAATCGTTCATCATGTGTGCCTTGGCTGTCGGCACCATCGTTTCAAAAAGGGCTTGTGCTTTCTCTTGGGAAAGACCTACTTTTTTAGCCGCTTCTGAGAACTGCCGGACAGAGTCGGGGGAGTATTCGTTGCCGTCAACATCCTTGAAAGCTCCATAAGTTTCGGGGACATTGTCTGCCTCAGAAGTGCCTTCTTCCTGAGTAGTCTCGCCTTCTGCCGCATTCTCGCCGCTTCCCAGAAGTGTCTCGCCCATCAGGTTCTCTTGAGTGCTCTCTCCGACTCTCTCAGATAATTCTTGAGTGACCTGTGCACCGCCTACTGCTTCACCCGTGACGGGAGCTTCTTCTGTGGCGCCGGCGCCTCCGTCAGGAACTCCTTGGTTTTCCTCAACCATTGCTGTTCTCCTTCATCATTAACGTGTACTTCTCAGGACAAATCGACTCAATCTTTGACATCAGCCGATATCCCATATCCTTTTTTCCTTCAGCGTGTGCCATTGCTAAAGCCATGTAGTGCTCACGCGCCTTAACTTCCACGAAGGTCGTCTGCATAACGCCCGAAGAGGCCAGCAACCAATAGACAATTCGACGGCCGCTCGAGGTGGCCATGAGTTTTCGAAAGTCGTCTTTGAAAAGCTCTTCCCTTCCGACTTGCTCCTTGATGCGTTCTTCGCGTGAGGTCATCGAATCAAACTCCAAGCAAAGGCAAACAGAACCGAGACAATGCTCAGCAGGATCAGCCAACGGGCGGCAAAGAACCAGAGCGGAAATTTTTCACACATGTTCAGCATCAACTTTCTCGCGTGCCTTGATATAATTAACCTCATGGTCGATGCTCCTAAATGCTTAATCGACTACCGCCGCTGACCAGACCTCAGCGGCATTTTTATTTCGTTGTGTCAAACTCTAAAACAGCAACTTCTCTTCAATGCAACACCTGCATCAGTAGCCGGAGAATTGCCCGAAAATCTCACTTGAATCCGCTGATCTGAGCTCTCCTTGAATCGGCTGAATGTTCTGCTGAGCAGCACCCAGATTCTTAGCGATCGCCGAGGCTTGCTCTGCGTTTGCAAGCTGTTGGTCCTGAGCCTGAGCTTCAGCTCTTTGCTGACGGATAAGTGCAACTTGTTTGCCCGGAACGATCAAACGTGGATCAAGACCGAGAACGTCTGAGTAGTAATCCACCCAGTAGTCACCGTCGAATTTGTCGGCCATCTCGGGCTTGAAAGCGATAAGCTGTCCGAGGTTTTGAGTGAATCTGTCGACGGAATTTGTCGCTACAGCCTTCTGAGCCTGCGCAAGAATGGAGACAAACTCAACGTTCAAATCCACACCCTCAAGCTCCTGTGGGATAGGCGGAATGAGGCCTACTCGAACCAACCGGTCAAAGGTCATGGAGATCAACCGATCGTTGAGCTCAGCGTTCAGTCGTTCCAGAACAGGTCCGAGCATGAGCATTTTTTCCTCGTGCCGCTCAGCAATCTCAGTGGCTGTAGCTCTTTGAGAGGCCGGCATTCCCGTAATCATCAAGAAAATATCCTTGTAAAAGGCCTCATCAATGCGGCGCCGGGTGTCCTGAATATCCTGTACCAAATAATCCAAACGAAGATTGACCTCGTAGGCGGCTCGAATCGCCTGAACCTGCGCAACGTTGTCTGCGTAGATAACACCGCCCGGGACAAGATTTGCCTCCTGATTCCGCATATCGGCACTCGCGACAACGGCCGGGTCCGCCTGCAAAGCAATCGCTTTGGACTTGTAGAACTGTTCCTGCTGAAGCTGCCGCAGATCCCCTAGGGCTTCCATGCCGGGGCCTGTTCCGTAGATATCTCCGCCCGTTACGTTCCAGCGGGCGGCAAGAACAGGAAATTGGTTAAACCCTGACTCCCTGAGAACGCCGCCGTAAGTCTTATCTGCTGTTCTGCTCTCGAAATAAACCGAGCGGTAGGGCATGTTTTTCGCGTCTTTCGCAGAAATATCTCGATAATCCCGCGGTTCGATCGCGTTCACAACGTCAACCCATTCGTCGTACTCTCCTTTGTCGTAGAGCTTTCGAACTTCGGGAGACACATTCGCGTACCCGAACTCCGCAACAAGTGCTGAGACAGTCAGACGAAATTCTCGATAAAGCGTGTTGACGTTTCCTCGAGCATCCGTCGCCAAGGCAAACTCACCGATCGTCAGAGGCATGCAATGAATGACTGACTCAAAGTCATCGAGCAAAACAACCGCAGTGGTTCCGAAAGCTCCGAGCTCCTCGTAAGCCATTTGCAGCGCACGGTATGTATTGGACTGATTAAAGACCATCTGCATTAAAGTGGTGACCTTGCTTGACCACTCCTTGACCGCATAGGCCTCGTCCAGCTTGGGGTCCTTTGTCGTAAGCCGGAACCAAGGGCGTGCGGGAGAGGTCATACCTGCCATCATGCCGCCGGAAAGCGTTCTAAGCGCTCTTGTCCCGGAGTTGTCAAGAATCGCTCGGTGCCGTTTATCCCCCTTGTTGTTGTCTGTCACAAGGAAGCGCCCGGCCCTCGGCAGCAGAACTTCTGAAATCTCTTGCCAATGCGGCATCCAAGAGGAGCGCTCATCCTTTAGGGATTGCCAGCGGTGGGCGCATTGCTTGCGCAGACTCGTCTCCATATCAGCCTCCGAGAAGAGAAGGGATACCACCGAGGGCGAGTTGATCGCGGCCAACGCCTCTGGCGCCGGTCAGCATCGTTGAAGGGCGGTCACCGTTATCAGCCGCCCCGAGGATTGAGGCTACGTCTACCTCGTTTTGGTGGGCCTTGTTAAACTCCTGCTGTTGCTGGTTGAGCTGCTGAGCACTTGATTTAGCTTGCTGGTCCGCCGCCTTTTTCGTCGCTTTAGACTGCTGACGGCTGGAGTAAATGGACGCGCCCGCGGTCACAGCCGCCGTCACCGCGCCTACTACTGCTGCACCTGACATGATTCTTTCTCCTTTCTTGTTAAGAGCCTTTCGGGCTCATCTGTAAACTCTTCTTCTGCTTCCTCCACGGTCTTAGCGTTTGTCGCAAAAAGCATCGTGAAGGCCGAGTTTGTAAACGCGTATACGGCCGCCCTTCTCCCTGCGAATCCGTCAAGAACGTGATACCCCTTAAACTCCTTCGTTGTCGAACCATCGGTAAGCTGAAAGTGACCCGCACAGACGAGCTGAGTTGCGAGTTTTACCTTCAGCCCGACTGCGATACATCCTGCGGGTACGTAGATGGTTCTCGAATAAACGCCGGCGTGAAGGTGGTGCTCCGTCTTAATCTTAGGTTTTGGGTAGTTTTCAACCTCAGCGCATAACTTCTCAAATAACTCATTGACCTGAGGAGTAATCGGTCCCATGTTCTCAATTGCATTCATCACATTTGCACCAGTAAGCGTTATGGGTGTGGGTCATTCCGAGGCACTGGCAGAGCTTATCCAACGGTGTCTCAGGCGGCGCCATAAAAGAACACCCGGGAGCTCCGAGAGTCCATGCTGTTTGTTTGATCTCTTTAAGCAGGCGCAGGCCTGTACGCCCCTTACGCCAAGCTTTTCGAAGATAGAAGGACTCCACGGCCACGATCGGAAACGGGTAGTGCTGAGATTCGGCAACTAAAAGACCGACGGCGCCGACTACTTTTTTCTCGTCAAACGCCGCAATGCAATACAAAGACCCCGTGTATTCGAGTTTTCGATAGCGATCAAACTGAACCTGCGGATCCCCGATCGCTTTGTTTGCGGTTTCTGACGAATACTCATCAACGAGCTCTCGAAAACCCTCTGCGTGGAACAGCTCTTCAAATGTTGTGTGCCTTATCTCAATCATCCCCAACCTCTCTGATTCAAGCATCCGAAAGGGTCGAATTCTCTTCGGCCCGTGTTTTGTCTGCGCATCTTCAGCTCCCCGAGCGGGACGTACTCTTCGATCTTGAAGGCAAAGGTAAGCGCTAAGGCGTCTGCCGCATCCGGCGATCTGAGACCCCGCTTTTTCATTTCCTTCTTGGTTTCAAGCTTGACTTGTCCACCCGGGAGGATGTCGTATTCAGGCGCGATCAAATCCTCCACGAGGTCTCTGTCATTGGGTATCGTGCCGCCGTCGCTAAGCCATTGCTTCATGCGGCCCCACATTTCCTCTCGCTTGCGGGAGTAGGTCTGAGGATCATCGGCCTTTTCTCCAAACTGAACACCTCTGACGGGGTAGCCGTCATCCCTGAGCATGTCCTTAGGGCCCCCGCCTACTCCGCCCTCGTCGACAAAGATGTAGATACGGTCATCAGGAAACCCGAGTTTCTTTACGGATTCAAAATGAACTTTTACTTTGGCTACGAGGTCTGTGGTCGAGAGACCGTGGAAACGCTTTATTGGCAGATATCCCTTTCCTATCCGTGTGTAGATCACTGAATCGTCGTCACCGAAGCGCGCAACGTCTACGCCAATAATTGCGGCCGTCGCCGTGTTGTGATCTAACCTTCGGACGGTAGCTTCCTCTGCCGCATCCGTCGGGATAAACTGCATCGAGGAAACTGAGGGGAACTCTCCCCGGACACGCACCCTGAAAAAGTCAGAGTCTTCCCCGTACTCTTGCCTCCACTTTTCGATCTGCTCTTTGTTTGTGATCTCAACCGTGCGGGAGTCGATATTGCGCAGGTTCCAGTAAGCCTTTTTCTTGTAGTTGTTAAAGCAGGCGTGGAAAGTCCCGGAGGAGCGGGTTGGGTTGCCGAATAAAAACATCATGGGTTCGCCGTCAGTCAAACCGCCTTCAGCAACTTCGTAGACAGCCTCGGGGATGGCAGAGGCCTCGTCAAAAATGTAAAACGGAGTAGAGGACGCCGCATGCAGACCGGCAAAAGATTCGGCATTTTCTTCCTTGCAGGTAAGCGCGTCCACGCGCCAAGACTCGGGAGACTCTTTTGATTCTATGGAGGTGGCCTTAATTTCAAACATATCAGCCACTAAAGAACGCTTTAACCACTTGCGGATTTCAGCCCAAGTTTTCGTCTCCAGCTGGTTGGCCGTATTTGCAGTTACGACGCCTTTACAACCCGGACGCGTAGCCAATATCCAGCAAACGAGCCAAGCCGTGATACAACTCTTTCCGATGCCGTGACCGGAGGCGATCGCGTAGCGCAGAGGCTCCACCGCGTGGGCTCCGTCAAATTTTCTGACCCGGACCTCTTTTCCTATGTCTTCTAAAAGCTCGCAGGCCCAAGCGTCCGGCCCGTACTTAAATCTCGGATATTTCTTAGACCATGGCTCCTTAAGTCTTACCACTGACGTCTCAGGCGTCTCTCCCCAAGGGAAGGCCCAGAGAACAAAACGAAGAGGATCCGCGTAGCAACGCGCAAGCTCTTCGTTAAAAATTTCCTCAATCCTTTTGCTCATACTGACCCCGATTATTTTTCGGGAACAGTATGAGAGAACAAATTGCTCTCAATGCAACAGCTCTAAGCCTTGAGCTTCTTTCGGTACCGAGTCTCTACGTTTTCCCAAAAAGTTTGGCTGCCTCCGATAACTTCGGAAAGCTTTTTTGCATGCTGACTCGAAAGCTCTAACCTTCCTGACAGTAAAGAACAAAACTCCTTGTCACTAAATCCTAATGCTCCGCGAATAGCCCCGCGCTCGGCTAGTCCCGTCTCAATAGCATCTTGAATTACATCACCGGGAGAGGTGATCCATTCACCATCTTTAAACATCTGTCTTTCTTATTGTTTCGTCTGCTCGAACTCTTCTATCACCTCTTTGGAGTCCTTGATAAGCTCACCGAGGCAGAGAAGCAAATAGTTCATACCTTGACATCGGAGCTTGACGCTTTCTAAAGAGGTGCCATCGTCTATAGCTTCCTTTATGAGCCTTCTTACCGCGTCCTTCCGTGACTCGGGTGTTCCGTCTACCCAATCAACAGCGGCTCTATCTCCGGCAACTCCATGCTGCAAAGCTTCTGTAATCCTCTTTCTGAGTCCTAACGGCTGCTGAGCCATCAGCTCAATAACCTCTTCAGATGTAACACCTTTGACTTCTACCATTCGATTTCCTCCTCATCTTCTCTGAGCTTCATTCCGTATAAATAGTTGTATTTATGTGCCCCTAACTCAATCTTGAAACCCCTTTCCCTCAATCTCCGAGCGAGCCATGAGGAGCTCCGCTTGTCCGATCCGCACTCGCTTGCCCATAGCTTGAAATTGGAGTAAACATCTTTCATTGGAGTCTTTTGGTTTGCATCTACTTCTTCAAGATTTTCTTCTATCCACGTACCGACAACATCTTCCTCGCCTCTCCAAGTCTTTACGGCATTCTCGAGCCTCTTTGGGAGTTCTAGACCTTCTCGCCTATAACGCATGGCGCCCTCTACGACCCAATTTAGTATCCCCGGGGCCTCAGCCAAAAGTTTGTCCTTTAAATTCGGATCCTTCTTTACTTCCCTATCAGTATTGAAGTTCCTTGGAAATTCAATCAGTACCGGTCTTCGCCACAAACCCTCTCCGTCATCCTCGACCGACGGTAGGTGGTTTGTGCAAAGAAACATGGTCGCTGTCGGCTTGAACTCGACAGGGGCCTCGTACATGTTTCGAGCAACTAGTGTCTCGGTTCCCGCCAGGCGTTTGAGTGCCTCACTTTTCACCTTCGATTTTTCAGGCAGTTCTTCTGCGACCGCTATCCTCGCGCCTTTCATGCGCATAATCTCAGGCGTTGGGCCGCTAGTGTTGAACCGCTTCTCGGATAGGGAAACCAAAACTTCGGGACGAACTGCAACCCCTAAGGAACCAAAAACTTCAAGGAGAACAGACATCACGGTGGACTTGCCGTTGCAGCCGTAACCGTGAAGAAAAATAATCTTGTTCTCCTTGGGATCTCCCATTGCCGCATAACCCACAAGGCACTGAAAAAACTCGACGACATCTTCATATACTAAGCACTCGCTGAGTGTTTTCCTCCACAGTGGGCAGGTGCTCTGAGCGTCGTATCGAACTTTCGAAAACTTCGAGACCATTCGGCCCGGGTCGGGCTGTAGAAACGCGCCGTTTTCAAGATCGATGTCTCCGTTCGAAACTCCAAAGTACCTCGGCTTAGCGTCAAAGTCATCTGCTGTTACCGACTCGTCGACATTGAAACTCGGGAAAAGATTAACTACCTCGTTAAGGTATCTCATCGGACCTTTTTGGTAAGCCTCAAAAAGTTTAAGCCTGCCTTTCCGCTGTTCAGGAATTTTGCTTTCCTTGATATAGCTGATGTATTCGCCTTCAAGACATGGACGGACTATGCCGATCGCGTCCTGCCGATCGCATTCACACCAGTGACATCCTCTGAATCTCGCCCACTTATCCTTTGAAGATCGGTATTTTTTGAGAGTTGTTCTAAGGCGAAGGTAGACCCTTTCAGCAAGAACGCGGATGTAAACTTTCCTTTTGAAGTTTTCTGGATTATGGTTGTAGCTTGCGATGATGGTGCCGATCTTTACGCGTTTGTCGCTTTTTTCTTTGAAGCTGTTCCACTTCTTCTCGCAGTCTTCAAACCCGACATAGTTGCTCGCCTTGGAACTCCACTCGTCCCAAAGCTTCAGTGCCTCATAGTCTCCGTCGAAATGGTTATGTAAAGCCATACCGGCCTTGAGCCAATCCTCGTAACTGCTGACATCAAATTCAGAACCGAAAAGATACTCTTTGGCCTGCTCTACGGTAAGTTTACTCAGTGTCGATGAGTCGCCCCAGTCAATTTCGTCAAGCTCTTCCGAGTCCGAAGACATCTCTTCGCTTTTGCTTTGCTTCCGAACATAGCCCAGTCTCGTGCAGATCTCCTCAAAAGCAGCTTTAATCTTGCGAATCTGTTCACGAGTAATAACCGGAAGTTCAGCCGCAGGGCTTTCTATAAGCGATACCTCCGGCCATGTGTAGGGTTTATTTGTTTCCGGATGGATGTGGTAGGCACAAAACTGCTGACCCTTTCCTAAAAACTCCAGGCGCTGGCCAATCTCGTCCTCATCATCGAGGTCGCGGACATATTTAGCCGTTGCAATTTTACTAAGGCCGGCAACCTCTGCCCGGCATATCAGCGCAAACTTAGGGGCCTGACCGACGCGCTCGAAAAGCCTGTATTCAAAGTCAAGCTCCCTCTCCAGCCACTTACGCATCTCCGCGCTGACTGTGGGATCGGGTGCGTCTACGTCGATGCAGCATATTGGATTCTCGCCTAGCCCGCACAACACACCTACGCCACAGCTAGGGTCCCAGCCTTCGCACTGCTTTTTAGTTAAACCGCCTTCTCGATTCCAGTCCCTGTACCTCGGAGCTTTCTCGCCTGAGGTAACTGCGCAGACCTGATAGCCTAGATCAATGAGCTTAGGTCCGATTTCTCGAATATAAGATCCTGTCATTGGCGGGCACCTAACTTCTTCTCTATCTCAGCTAGCGACAGTGCTCGTTTCAGCTCGGCTTCGTAATACGTCTGGAGCTTCTCCAGCACTGCAAAACTAAAGGCGTTTTTCTTTCTTAAGACCTGATAGAACTGCTGAACTGAGACTTCTGCCTTCGCGGCAATATTCATCGGTGAACACCCTAGGGACAAGAGCTTCTCTACTAAAAGTTGAGAGTTCTTAAACCTCGTTTCCGACAATCTTCTATTCATTAGTCCTTCTCCGTTGCTCAAATATAGTTAAGTAATACTCACTTATTCTATACTTAATTTATAAAACCAAATACAAGACAATCAACTTAGACAATCAATTTAAATTTACTGCAATTTCTATTTAACTTTAGATATACTTTTAATGCAGTTAAGGTTAAATTAACCATCTCAAATTAAATAGGTGAAATCATGGAATTTGACGGCTTGAAAATAAAAGAGATAGCCGAGAAAAAGGGGCTGTCCATGTACGCTTTAGCTAAGGGAACTGGGCTCACCCAGGCAACTCTTAGCAAAATTGTTAATAGCAAGATTGGAAAACCCAGAGAGAAGACGCTGGTCGCTATAGCGGATTTTCTAGATATTGACCCCTCAGAAATAGGAGGTAGCCGAGTTAGGGCAACAGTCGAAAAAGGGCCCTCCGTCCCCGTATACTCCCCTCGAGAACTGGCTAATTTCATTTCTGGAAAAAAGACAACTGAACCTCTTCATCTCATCACTTATCCTTTTTCGGAAACAGAGGATGCAGACGACGCTCTGGTATCCGAGTACAACGATCTAGTATCCTCAGAGATTCTCTGCCTGAAAGTTATAGGAAATTCTTCCTATCCCCTTTACCGAGACGGAGATTTTGTTTTTATCAAAACAAGCGAATGGGAAGAGATAGCCACTAGCTACTACAACGATTGCATTGCAGTGTGCATTCTTAAAAATGAAAACGGAGAAGAGTTTGCTGCTATTAGAAAAATAATCGTGGACGAAAGCGACCGCGGGGCAATCTGGGCAAAACCAATTAATCCAGACTACCCAGATCAAACCATATATCGGAATCCCAAAACTGTTGGAACGATCCTTTGTTTTATCGGAAAACCCAGATCATAACCATCTAGTCCAGCCCTTGTAACTTCCTCCGAGCCGCGAGAATAGCCGCGGCTCTTTTGTCAGTCACATCAACAGAAATCTTCTCGCCGTAACGATCCGGCGCCCACTTCTTGAGAAGCTCCACTCGGCTGTAAAAAGCAAGCTTTCGAGCGTAAGTATTGTCGCCCTTTTTGCGGACGACTACTTTCCCGCCGTCGGCGAGTGTTGTCTCCGCAACCTCCTCGGTATCCATCGGAGTTGAGGCAATCAGAAGCGCTTCGTCGGCTAAAGCGTCCATGCCGAGAGATCTTGCTTCGTCATACTTGGCGGCGAACGCAGGGTCTTTTTTCTTGCGGCGGTTGATATCCGAATACGTAAGACCTGCAAGGTCCAGCCACACGCGAATAATTCCGCCCTGCATCAGAAAAGCGAACAAGTGCTCGTCCCGCTCTGGAGACCACTTGGTACCATCAGGCACCTCAGGTACCGGCGTGACAGGTTTGGTGTACAAGGGCTTAACTTTTTCGCTTAAGGCGCACCGCTGCTCCCAAGTAGCTCGGTTGTTTTTAGGCGGTTTTTTAGCGCCGGCGATGTGGTTGACAGCCTGTTCTACTGTCTTTGGTGTGTAGCGCGGATCGGGCTTGCCCTGCGGGTAAAGCGCCTCAAGCTTTTCCTGTGCAGTTTTGCGTACCATACTCGCTCCTTAACCATCTTGCCGCGGGCTGACCTCTGCTGGTTCCGTTAACCCAGCGGGAAACCGTAGACTTAGAAACTTCCATCTTGCGTGCAATCTGAGACAAGCTCAAACCCTGTTCACGCAGCCACAGGGTAAGCTCAACTTCACGGTCCGTGAATTTTGCACGCGGATGCTCTTGCCCGATTCTCCGGCCGGAAGAATTCAGCGCAATCCAACGATGCAGTTTCATATTTCGTCACCATCAAGCCAATGTCTCAGTTTGAGAAAAGTATAGATCAAGTTTGCCCTCGGAACCACTCTAAAACGAAAATCCTGAGCCTCTGAACGATTTATTTTTCTTTGTTGAGTCTTTTATCGTCCGAAGAGTAAAGTCGCTCAAAGAGCCGATTTGATGCCGAAAAATGGATCTTTGAAAATTCATAATTTTTCTGAAAACAATTTTTGAAAAATGCTGATTTTTTTCAAAATGATTTTTTCCTGCGTTTACCGGTCGCAGGATGTCCCCCGGCGAGCGCGAAGGAAATTGGGACCCACCCCCGTCCGGCGAAAATTTTGAGGTGACCGCGATTTCGATCACCCCCAGAAAATAGGCGAAAAGCCCGACTTGTTCAACATAACCTCTATTATGTTGAGTAGAAAAATCAATGAGTTAGATAGGATACCCCCTCGTG
>ERZ860388.1007-NODE-1007-length-20186-cov-3.512990_pt1 | contig 20186 bp, 15 predicted proteins | sample MGYA00509978_ERZ860388 | MGnify/ENA primary metagenome ERZ860388 (study PRJEB30046, sample SAMN00715225) | human gut metagenome | study: EMG produced TPA metagenomics assembly of the A metagenome-wide association study of gut microbiota in type 2...
TGAATATATAAGTACGGGAACAATGCTTGACGCGAATGTATCAAGCGGACTTTTGGAGAATATATTTGTACCGAATACACCTTTGCATGACGGTGCGGTTATAATAAGGAATAATAAAATTGTGACAGCCGGCTGTCTTTTGCCGCTTACCGCAAATAATAATTTATCAAGAGATTTGGGTACACGTCACAGAGCGGCGATAGGACTCAGCGAAGTCACAGACGCGGTTATTATAGTGGAAACAGGCAAGATTTCCATAGCGTTAAACGGCTCGCTTACGCGTAATCTTTCAAGAGAGTCGCTTGCAAAGGCACTTAAAAAGATTATGAGTCAAAAGCAGGAAACGAACGAAAAGATAGATAAGATTATGTTTTGGAGGACGAAATGACGGAGAAGAAAGCGAATGTAACGAATACTCAAAAGCTGAAAACCGTAATACTTTCGGTTTTCCTTGCAGTAATCGTGTGGTTTATGGTTATATATGTGAATGACCCCGATATTACGACTACCGTTTCGGATTTGAATGTAAGATTTGTCGGTGAAATGTCGCTTAGGGATAAAAAACTTGCGGTGACGGGTAAGGATAAAATTCCCGAATTGTCGGTTGTTGTAACGGGTAAACGAAGTGACCTTATGAATTTTATGGACGATATATATGTTCAGGTTGATGTCAGCGATATTGACGCAACGGGTGAATATAATTTGTCGGGAGTGATTTCAATTCCCACAACGAGAATTTCAGTTGAAAAGGAAAAGTACGGAGATATTCCGATTACGGTTGAACCACTTGAAATGAAAGATATTGAGGTTACTGTAAAACAGACCGGTATGCTCAAAGACAAGATAGTAAAATCCACCCATACTTATTCTGATGTAGAAGCACTTATTGCAACAGATGTCAATCCCTGCGAGATATCTCAGACTAATACTTCACCCAAGGAAATGACTCTGCTCATAATAGAAGACAATGAGGATGTACGTAATTACCTGGTATCATTGCTCAGCAAATACTATAATATCTATACTGCCGTAAATTGTAAAGAAGGCTATGAAATAGAACAAAAACAAATACCTGATTTGGTGATTAGTGACATTATGACTCCATATATGGACGGTATTGAGTTTACAAGATTATCTAAAAACAATATGGTAACTTCACATATTCCGATCATATTGCTCACAGCCCGTGTCACTTCATCGCAAGTGCGCGAAGGCTATGAATCGTTAGCTGACGATTATATCATGAAACCATTCGATCCGGAATTGTTGGTTGTACGTGTTGCCAACCTGTTGACTAATCGGAAAAAACTCGCAGAACGATATGGAACGGAAATGGTATCAATCAACAGAGAGCCACAGAAAGCTAAAGAAACTTCTGTTTATAGTGCCATGGAAGAAAAGTTTATGAAAAAAGTAATGGAAATAATAAACAAAAACATAGAAAACCCTGCCTACTCCATTGATCAGTTCAGTGAAGAAATCGGTATGAGCCGCGTACAGGTATATCGCAAGATCAAAGCCGTAACAGGTATGTCGCCCAGTAAACTCATCCTTGACATACGGTTAAAAACTTCACTAGATATGCTTCAAAACACAGAATATACAGTGACCGAAGTTTCTTATCGATGCGGTTTTAATGAAATATCTTATTTCGGAAAATGCTTCAAAACAGAATACGGCTTATCTCCTTCCAAATATATAAAGAAGTACAGGAAATAACAGAGTTATTATCAAAAAGAAGTGCCGCTATGTCTTACGATAGCGGCACTTCTTTTTTAGAACCTCACCTTCTTTTAAGGTTGCTGATAAGATCCTGAATACAAATATTCAATGGAAGGCAACGGTACATACATAGTACTGTAAGGCGGATTCATTGCAGGAATCGGATCCCCATCAGTATTCGGATTATCATAAACAGCTCCCGGATTTCTCTTTTGCCCATCAATTGTCTTCTGCATAGCTACTAAATAAAGCAAGCGGTCTCCATTCTCAAAACCAAACTCTTTGATTCTTTCTTTTTCTATATCTGCTTCAGTTACATTCTTCAAAGGAGTCAATCCGGCACGTTGACGAATCTTATTCACATCTCCTAAAGCTTGAGATACATTCTTAGACAGGACTAAGGTCGCACGCGTCAGATATGCTTCCGCCAAACGAATCAACGGTACTTGGGAATACTTCCCATACGGAGCCCGATAATACTTATCATTCCAAAAAGCATTCCATTTTGTCTTGTTATATGCCATTTCATGTATGGTTTTATCTCCTCCATCCGTATAGTTTTTCAGGAAATAATGCAGTTGAGTAAATCTCTTATCAGCCAAGGCTTCTGCACTCGGAACATAATTCGTCAAATCCATAGGATCATCTGTTACCGCCCAGCCAATATACTTAATTAAACGAGGATTCCAGTAAGCACAAGCCCAACCACCATGTTGCCAATTCTGACTGCCACGCGCTCCTTCCAACCATAATTTATTACTAGCATCAAATGTCTTTGACTTGAAATTATAAATACCAGTTTTACACATACGAGCTAACGGAATAGCTACGTTATTTCCCTGATTGCTTTCAGTGAACGCACACTCAAACATAACTTCCTTTGATACCGGGTCTACTGTATATTGCTGTTCGGCATTCCGGTTAAAAGCAACAATCGGTTCTTCAGTCAAATCAAAAGGTGCTACTCCGGCTTCCGCTTTAGTAATCACATAATCAGCTTCTTCCAATGCTCCGTCTTTATCTCCCATTAACCATTTTACACGCATCAACATCATAGCAGCTGAAAATTTATTGGCACGACCACGCACAAAATAATCTTCAGGCATCAGACTTTTAGCTTTAGCAAAATCAGACAACATCTGATCATACACTTCTTTCACAGTCCCCATATAAGGATTGCGTGCAGACTCTTGTGAATAATCAAGCCTATTGATTAACGGAATGAACTTACGATTATTCCCCTCTCCGCCTGCCGGGTCGTAAGGAGCAACAAAAGCTCGGCTAATCAGCCAATAGGTATACCCTCTCATAAAATATAGTTCTCCGGTCTGACGTGCCAACGTCTTCTTATCATTTTCAGTCATATTGGCAAAAACTGGCTCTCCTTTTTTCTCCTTCTCCTCAATATAAGTCAACGGAGAAGTAGCTCCTGTTACAGAACGATATAATATTGAAAAGGTCTTCTCAAATTGTTGTCCTGTTACATCAAAGGTAGACATCTGACGAGGATACCAGTAAAGTGCTTCCTGCTCATAAGCCCCTTGCGGATTAACCGTAGACAAATCTGCCACCAATTCCTGATAATAAGGGATAATACCGATAGGTGCCTGCCAGTTAGGATTCTGAAAAAGAGTATTATAAGGATCAGCAACAGAATATTCCAAATCATCAACCGATAACCAAGGATTAGATTCCGGACGATCCAGTTCAAAAAATTTATCCATATCACAGGAAGCAAGAAGTGCAATACCGGATAAGGTTATCATTATATTTTTTATCGCTTTCATACTATCAAATATTTAATTAAAATTTAAAGTTAATACCTGCGGAGAATATACGGGTCTGCGGCATTTCACTACCGGAGAATACAGCTCCCTGCGCATTGGCACCTGTTTGGTTCTTTACTCTTACTTCAGGGTCATAGCCGTTAAATGAAGTAATGGTGAAAAGGTTGACAGCTGAGACATACACTCTTAAAGCATCAATATTTATTTTCGAGCAGATTCTTTGTGGAAGTGTATATCCTAAAGTCAAATTACGCAAACGTAAATAAGCACTTTTCTCCAGATACTTGGTGTGACCGGCATCATGTTTTATATAAGTTACATTTTGCTTGTCATTTCCATTGTCATCATAATTATATTTATCTTGCCAACGAAGTTGCGGATACTCTGCAATATCTCCCGGTTTCTTCCATGAGTTCTCATAAATATCAGCAGTCACATTATTACGTCCATCTCCTACAAATGATTTTGTATATCTATGATAATTAAAGGTATAACTACCTAATGAGAGATAGAACATAAATGATAAATCGAATGCCTTATATTTAAAGTTATTTGTCCAGCCCATATAAACTTTCGGAAGAGCCGTTTTACCTTCTTGAATTATACGATGTTTATTTACGTTTGATTGAGTAGCGGGAATCAATCTTCCGGTTTTCACTGTCTCACCGGTCTTATTGTAACGGTCAAGATCTATTTCATAAATCATGCCGATACCTTTCTCCGGATCAACTCCTGCCCATTCAGCCATAAAATAAGTACCCAAAGCCAGATCTTTCTTCGTGATCGCTCCCGGACGTGTATTGATGATACCGGTCCCTTTTGCATCAACACTCGCATCAAGTGCTGTCACTTTATTCATATTTGTCGTCAAATTATAGTTCATGTTCCATTCAAAGTCTTTCTTGACCAAAGTAACATTAATGTCAAATTCAAATCCCTGATTATACATCGAACCAACATTTGCCCACATAGAATTATTGTCAGCATTACCGCCACTATTGGTGATACCGGCAGATGCGGGTAATTGCACACGCATCAACATGTCACTTGTCGTACGACGATAATAAGCAATAGAACCATTTACTTTATTATTGAACAGCGCATAATCAAGTCCCAAGTCAATACTTTTGTTTTTCTCCCATTTAGCTGCTTTATTAGCGATATTCCATAAGAACATATTCTGCATATTATTGTAATATTGCTTGCTCTTTATACTATACGAATTCTTCGTCACTTCCGAAGGAATGTTCTGATTACCTGTTTCTCCATAGCTGCCACGTAACTTCAACAATGAAATAAAACCGGCATTACGCATAAAAGCCTCATCAGAAATAATCCAACCACCTGATACTGAATAGAAGTCTCCAAAACGGTTTTCTTTCACAAACTTAGATGATCCTTCGCGTACAAAAGATGCTCCAAGTAAATAACGTTGCTTGAACTTATAGTCGATACGGTTAAAGAAACTGAATGTGTAACTCTCACCACCTATATAAGCACTGTTATTCCCCAGCATTGTACCAATAATCTTGGGTTCCTGGAACTCACCACTCAAGTTCTTACCGGCAACAACAGCATTATCCGTATAACTCCTATTTGCTTCAATACCCGTTACAATATCCAGACCATGATCTGTCCATTCACGGTTATATTTGGCAAAAGCATGATATTGTTGGGACTTAGTCGTTTTCTTGCTTTTATTACCTTGGTTACCATCTACATTGCCAGTATTCGTAATCAAGCCGGACAACCAATAATCACTTTGCGCCAATCCATACCCATAACTTGCATCTGCACGAACTGAGAGCCCTTTTATCCACTTCAGGTTAACATCCATATATAATGTTGTGCGGAAACTAAAATTCTCACCTGTACTCAACTGATAATCGTTGTCAAGAGTAGCTGTCGGATGACCATCCGCCATTTGTGGATTCCAATACCCTGTAGGGTCTTCCGGATCATACACTTTGCGCCACGGAAACTTATCAGAAACTACCGCCCATTTATTCGTCGATTTTTTACGGTCGAACTTCAGAAAAGACTGAGTTCCCAAAGTCACAATTCCTTTCTTAAATTCACTATTCAAACGTGCACTGACCGCATTCATGCTAAGCCCTTTCAAACTGGACTCATCAGAACGGTAATTAACAGACGCGTAAGTCGTTGAGTTCTCTCCCCCTTGGTTCAAGGCCACGTTTATATCATGGAAATGTCCCATACGAGTCACCAAATCAACCCAATCCATATCCGTATTCATAGCTTCCTCACGAGTTATCGGAGAAGTCCAATTGGAATAATACGGTTCGATAATATCTTTCTGTGGGTCAAGCGGATTTAATCCCACATTAGCACGAGCCTCATCCATTATATTAAAGTATGTCTTCGTACTGGCCAGTCCTAAATCTGAATTAGTGATAGGAGTAATACCGCCTTCATAATGAACGTCGAATTTAAGTCCTCCCTTTTTTCCCTTCTTCGTTGTAACAATGATCACACCGTTCGCACCTCGGGAACCATAAATTGCAGTTGCAGCAGCATCTTTCAATACTTCTATTGATTCAATATCATTGGAGTTCACCATCGTAGAACCTCCGCCTACAATACCGTCAACCACCCAAAGCGGATCACTCCCCGATGCAATAGAACCGATACCGCGAATCTTTATCTGTGGAGTACTACCCGGCATACCGTCATTCACAACTTGTACACCGGAAGCCAGCCCCTGCAAAGAATTCTCAAAACGCCCACCTTGCATCAGCGACATTTCATCACTTTTAATTTTAGAAACAGACCCTATCATATCACGGCGTTTCTTAGTTCCATAGGCAATCACCACCACATCATCAATCACCACAGAGTTTTCTGTCAATGTAACATCGATAACCCGACGTTTTCCCGGAACAATTTCCTGATTATCAAACCCCATATAACTAAATCGAAGAGGAGAAGAGTCTTTCTGAACAACAATACTATACCGACCATTCATATCAGTAACAGTACCATTCGTTGTACCTTGTTCTAAAACCGAAACACCTACAAGAGGCTCTCCTTTGGGGTCAACTACCTTACCAGTAATTGTTGCATTCTGTCCCCAAACAGACAACGTCGGTAAAATAAGTCCAATCATCAGCACCAACAGGAACCGAGATCGTAATCCAATACGTGTAAATGAATTCATAATAATTAAAAATTTAATAAAGGTTACTTAGTGTTGTTTAACTACGGATGCAAAATTAGGCATTAGACAGCACGGCAATTAATACTCATGCTTCAAAATATATGAGAATAACATCTTCATAACAACACTGGTTACATTTATATAATACATGTTACATGATACGCAAATTCGAATGATTTATGTCAGTCTCAACCGTCATGTTTTTCATATTTTCTGCAATGATATAAAATACTTCGAATAACTCATGAAACAAATCTCATATATTTTGAAATGCCATTATTAAAAAGATTGGCTAAATCACGGTACTTTTGCACTTGTTCTATTTTCAACAATCAATATAATACAATGAAACATTTACTGATCTTATTATTAGCCTGTACTTTTTCCTTTCCCAGCCGGGGGCAAAGTATTATCCAGCTTTCCCCACTCCAAGGAGAGAGGGGCATACAAGCAGCCATCGAAAAAGCATCTATGAACGGAAGCTCCATTTTACTTCATGACGGAGACTATATCCTTCATAAAAGCATAGATATAAAAAACTGCAAGAAAGGGATAATAATAAAAGGTAAAAATCCGGGAAAGGTACAGTTGCGGTGTGATAAACCCTTGAAAGGAAAACTGAGACCTGTCAAAGATACTCAAACAAAAAACAGAGTTCACCCGAATGCTCAAGGTATTATTATGGAGATAGACTTATCGGAAATAGGTATCAATGTTCCTTTTTTTCCCGATTTAATGAAAGAGCGTAAGAACTTTCCACAACTCATTTACAACAATGAGCTACTCCCTCTTTCGCGTTACCCCAACAAAGGTTATCTATATATGAAAAGGGTATTGGACAATTTCGGAACAAACGAACAAGGAGGTACTTTTGAATATAGTGATCCGGAACACGGCAAATGGGTGAATGCCATCAAAAACGGTCTATGGTTTACAGGATACTGGCGTATCCCCTGGCAGGCCTGGACTGTACGTATAAAGGAAATAGACCCGAACAAACAAACTGTCACTCACAGCGTAGGGATAGAAACAAAGGAAGGAAAAGATGTAGGCATATTTGGCGGCATCGGTTCCAAATATCATCGTCCGTACGGTTCGGGAAAAGAAGAATATTATGTAGAGAATCTTCTCGAAGAAATAGATCATCCGGGAGAATGGTGCATTGATTTTACAACTCAAAAAATATATCTTTTCCCTCCCGAACATTTCGATGAAAACTTATTGAGTATTGTATCAGACACTACCCCATTGATTAACATTATAAATTCAAATCATATAAAAATAGAAAATATCTCCTTCAAAAATCATTTAGGCGATGGCGTCATCATAAAAAATGCCACAGAATGTCTGATTGCCGGATGTAACTTCAAAAATATATTAGGAGACGCATTAATCATTCAGGGAGGAAAACAAAATAGAATACAAAGCAACAACTTTGAATATATCGGTCGCACCTGTATTGAGGTATCAGGAGGTGACCGAAAAAATCTGATTGCTTGCAAACACTTAATAGAGAACAATTATTTTACCCGTTTTGGTGAGATACAGCGCAGTTATGCTCCTGCTGTAAAACTGGGAACCTTTACTACAGGAATCGGCATAAAAGAAGGCAATGCAGTGGGAATTACCGTCCGGCACAATATGGTACACAACGCTCCCCATGCAGCCTTTATCTATGGAGGAAACAACAACATCCTAGAATATAATGAAGTGTTCGACATAGCTCGGGTCACAGGTGATGTCGGAGCCTTTTATAGTCGTTGGGACTGGACTTCACGAGGCAACGTCTTACGCCACAATTTTATTCATCATTCACCACGAGCTAATGCATTGTATGCAGATGATGGACATGCGGGGGACTCAATTTATAAAAACATAGTCCATCAAGTCGTTTCCGGTACCATTATAGGTGGAGGTCACTGCAATTACGTTCACGATAATCTATATTTTGATTGTAGTGCAGCAGGCATAAGTATTGATGCCCGTGGAAAAAAACGAAATTATAATGCACAAAATCCTGAATTCACCCATTTGTTCGATGTTTTCCGGATTAACAAAGGCAACTGGGACAACATCTACCCAGGCATAAGTACATTTTTACAGACCGACCATCTGGAATTACCCATTAATAACAGCATAGCAGATAACACATTTATCAACTGCCGTTGCGGATTACGAAAAGAAGGGAAAGATGAAGATTTTCAATATTCATACTTCGGCAGTAATACAGACTTGGTTATTCCCAACTTAAATTTCCGGGAAATATCTATTCTAAAAAGTCTGAAAAATATTCTGGGAGTTAGCTCTATAACAGAATACCAATTAGAGAAATGCGGACTATATATAGATAAATATCGCACTTCCTTACCGGATAGAGTACAATTAATCAATTCTATAAAACAACAACAAAAGGGTTTTGATTCTATCGAAGATCAACAAGTTACTAATAACAATCAATAATATTATCATGAGAAAACACCTATTTCCAGTCCTTTTGCTAGCGAACACACTGTGGAGTTGCCTGTTTGCTCAAACTCCTATTGTTATGGATATGGTTCATCATAATCCGGGTGAACCTTTCACAAACACATGGTTCAATGAACCTGGGAATTTAGTGCAATATGGTTTTAACGCGCAAGTAGTTAATGAATTTCAATCTGTACATACAGCCATAACATATAGCAGTTTAGACCCGAGAATATGTCCTACCGGTTCTAAAGAACGTTTATGGATCGATTCTGTTGCCACCCGTATAGAAAACAAGATTGAAGCTATCCATAAAGCCGGATTGGAAGCATATTACTTTACTGATATCATCGTACTTCCCAAACGCCTGGTGGAAATTTATAAAAATGAAATTTGTGACGCGACAGGACGAATTGACTTCACTCGCCCCAAAACACAAGAGATACACCGAATCATGCTTCAAGAAATATTTAAACGTTTCCCGAAACTTGACGGTCTGGTTATTCGCGTAGGAGAAACTTACTTGCAAAATACTCCTTACCACACAGGTAATGGCCCCATACCCAGAAACGAAAAATCATGGGAACATAATTCTGCTTATAAAACCGATGGAGGAGAAAAAATACACAGTAACCTAATAAATCTGCTGAGAGAAGAAGTATGCATACGTCAAAATAAAAAAATCTTCTATCGCACATGGGATTTCGGTTACTTCCATATCAATCCCCAATATTACCTTTCCGTAACAAACAACGTTGAACCTCACCCCAATCTATATCTATGCATAAAACACGTACAGGGGGATTATCACCGAACGTATAAATTCAACCCTACATTAGGAATAGGTAAGCACAAACAAATTGTAGAAATTGAATGTCAACGCGAATATGAAGGCAAAGGAGCATACCCGAACTATATTGCAGACGGTGTACTTAATGGATTTGAAGAATTAAAATCAGATTCCCAGCCTTACTGTTTGAACCAGTTAAAATCAAATCCCAATTTTGCCGGTATTTGGACATGGTCAAGAGGAGGAGGCTGGAGAGGTCCCTATATCAAAAATGAATTATGGTGTGACATAAACGTTGCAATATTGGCCAATTGGGCAAACCGGATGTCGTTACCGGAAAAGGAATTATTTAAGAAATACGCCATAGCCAACGGATTCAAAGGAAAAGACATCGAACGTTTTCATCGTCTTTCTCTTTTGTCTGCTGACGCGATTGTCAGAGGAAGAGCATCTTTAATTCTCCCCATCAATGTATGGTGGACGAGAGATCAATTCATCGGAGGAGAGAAAGAACTGAGACAGAATCTCAAAACTATTATAGAACAAGGACTAACTCATAAAATCATACTAGAAAAATCCCAAAGTGTTGCTATCTGGAAAGAGATTGTAGCATTAGCCGATAAAATACAAACAGGCAATCCGGAACTAAGACGTTACTTACAAACTTCCGCCAAGTACGGATTACTTTTATATTCAATCTATGAACAGGGTTGGATCATCATGCTCAAAGGCTACGAAGGAGATATGAACGGTCAATATGACACAAAAAGTATTCGCAAAGCCATCGATAATTATGACCGGTTATGGAAAGAATACAAACTATTCGGAGAGACTCATCCGGATTGTGCCACACTTTATGAGCCTTATAGTTTTGACTTTAACAAACCTCCATTGTATCACGATTTAAAACAAGGACTAAATCCTACTGTAGATAAATACAGAATTACAGATAAACCATAAAAAATAAGAAAATATGAAGAAGACATTTCTAACCGTGCTGTTATTCTATATTTTCACAGGAATAGCAGTAGCACAAAACCTGTCAAAAACAACAGAATACAAAATCTTATTGACAGGAGCCTCATTCGCTTCTCCGCAAAACGGTTGGTTCGAAATCGGTTGTCGCAAACTGAATGCCGAAGCCATAAACCGGGCCATAGGTGGAGAAGCCATAGCCAATACAGCAAACCGAATGGCCAATGGTACCCTCTACTCTAAAGAAGAACTGGAAAATATTGATGCATTAGTCATTATGCAAGTACACAATAAAGATGTTTATGAAGAACTTCAACTGAAAGATAAATACACGGATTATGAAGTACCATTTGATCGCAGCAATTACGCGGCAGCCTATGATTATGTCATCAAACGTTACCTCACGGAATGCTATGAATTACGTAACGATACTACATCCAAATACTATAATACTCCTTATGGTAAACCTGCAATTATTGTATTATGTACACACTGGCATGATTGTCGCACCGTTTACAATGAAAGTATCAGAAAACTCGCCGCTAAATGGGGATTTCCTTTAATTGAATTTGATAAATATATCGGATTCTCAAAAAATGTATTACATCCTGTCACAGGAAAACCTTTCAGCCAATTATATTCCACGGATATTCAAGTTACAGAAGGCATAGCTTATGGACATCATCCCATACGGGGAGAACAATCATATATGCAACAACGAATGGCAGCTATTTTTGTAGATTCGATGAACAGAATTTTACCTATAAAGTACTAAGTATGAAAAGAACTATTATATATACCCTCTTTCTCCTGTCTTTCGTTTGTCAACAGGCGAATGCGACACATATTGTTCAAAATCAATATGATTCCTCATTGAACCAATCGGAACATATGTCTTGGTGGACACATGACAGGTTTGGTCTGTTTATCCACTGGGGACTTTACGCTATGCCTGCTCGCCACGAATGGGTAAAAAGCAGAGAAAAAATGTCCGATGAACATTACAACCGTTACAAAAACTTATTTAATCCCGATTTGTATAATCCGGAAGAATGGGTGTATATGGCAAAAGCAGCCGGAGTTAAATATATGGTTTTCACGACTAAGCATCATGATGGTTTTTGTATGTGGGACAGTAAATATACGGACTATAAAATAACCAATACACCTTATAAAAAGGATATCTTAAAACCGTTAGTTAATGCTTTTCGTAACGAAGGTATACGTATCGGATTTTATTATTCGCTATTGGATTGGCATCATCCCGATTTCACCATTGACCGTAACCACCCCCAAATGCCACAAAACCCCGAACTCTTGAAAGAATTAAATAAGAACCGTAATATGGCAAAATACAGGGAATATATGAAAAACCAATTAACCGAATTGCTCACTGAATTTGGACAAATTGATGAACTTTTCATGGATTATACGTATGCTGAAGGAGAGAATGGAAAGAATAGTAAAGACTGGGATGCAGAAGGTATTGTCAAATTAGCACGAAAATTGCAACCACAGATTATTATAAACAACCGCCTCGGACTAACAGAAAATAGACAAGGCTGGGATTACATCACTCCAGAACAATTCATGCCACAACAGTGGCCCACAGTAAACAGCCAACGAGTTCCTTGGGAAACCTGTCAAACATTCTCCGGCTCATGGGGTTACCATCGTGATGAATACAGTTGGAAAAGTGTACATCAACTAATTGTTATGTTAGCCGAAACTGTCAGTAAGGGTGGAAATCTATTACTAAACGTCGGGCCAACAGCAAGAGGTGTTTTTGACGAACGTGCTATAGAACGTTTAAACGGCCTGGCACATTGGATGCGTTTTCATAGTAGCGCCATTTATGGATGTACTGCCGCACCAACTGAATATGCTTGTCCCAACAATTGTATTCTCACATATAACCCCAATACTAACCGACTGTATATACACGTGTTAGAATGGCCATTCAAATCCTTATATCTAAAACAATATAAAGGAAAAATCAAATATGCTCAATTATTGAATGACAATTCAGAACTCAAATTTCGGACTGAAACCAAAAAAGGAAGCCATATGACCGAAAACACAGGAGCTGACGATGTTATCATCACTTTACCTGTAGAACGCCCAAATGTCGAGTTACCGGTTATAGAACTTATATTGGAGTAGTCAACAGCAACGGAAAATTCCAACTAGATGTTGAACTTCTGATCGAAAAACATGAGCTGAAGTTTGATTACACTATTCAATCGCTTCAAATAAAGATAAGTCACTATTTCGATTCCATAACTTATGAATTGCTTTTCCTGATATGCAATGAAGCGGAACAAGTCCTCTTTGCCGGCTATCTAAAGAATTATACCTGAAATCTCCCATGACGAAATAACAATCCTCTTTTATAACGATAGGACCAAAATTATCATGAGAAGCAATTCGTTTACCTTTTTCCTCAATAGCCTTATTATTAATATATACGATCCCATCTTTAAGCTGTATTGTGTCTTTCGGCATCCCTATAATTCGTTTAACGTATAACTGCGTTTCATTTTCATCCCACTTGAATATAACAACGTCCATACGCTGCGGAGAAGAGTATCCCCACACACGATGATACCCCCAATTTGTTTTTTTATCAGCTTTGGCTACGGCTGGTATCAGACAGAGTAAATTGAGTACAGGTGTTTCTACAATTCGCTGAGGCATTAAAGCCCCGTATGTAATTTTCGAGTTCCAAACCAGACTTCTTGCACTTATCGTAGGAAACATACTATCAGACGGAATATATACCCATTCGCCAATGAATACCTTAACCAAAAGCAATATAAGTAACATACAAGTCCCCAGTTTGGCTAACGTCTGAAATTTGATACGTTTCATTTCAATTCCTCAGTAGATAAAGACTGTAAAGCAACACCATGTGTCTGAACCCATCTCGCCATGAACGCAAATGTGGTCTGCGTTTCCGACCATCGGGATAGAGAGTCACCGGGATTTCACAAATACGCATCTGATGAATAGAAGCCAAGGCAACAAGCTCAGAAGCAAACTCCATACCATTACACTGCGGGTTAATAATGTTATAGCATTTTTTCGTGAAAGCTCTCAGACCACAATGGAAGTCTCCAATATTATTCTTAAATAAAAAACGCCCCAAGGACGACAAGAACGGATTGCCGACATAGCGATGAAGCCATGGCATAGCCCCTTTCGTGATTCCACCTGCAAAGCGGTTTCCCATTACCATATCATAACCAGCCTGTAATCGTTCGATAAATAATGATAATTCAAGAAAGTTATAACTATCATCAGCATCACCCATAATGATATATTTCCCATTGCAATGTTCGATGCCATGTCTCAAAGCACTGCCATATCCTTTCTGACTTACCTGTATCACATCCGCCCGATTATTCTTAGCAACGAGAGCGGAATTGTCTGTACTACCGTTATCGGCGACTATAATTTCATAAGTTAATCCGGTGTTTGAAAAAAATTGATGGATTTTCCGGATACATATGCCTAATGTCTTTTCTTCATTGAGGCAAGGCAAAATGATAGAATATTCAATGTCTGTGCTTTTCATGGTGTTAGTATTTTATATATTGCAAAATCTTGATTACAAAATACTTGTTGAAAACGGTTCTGGTTCAATCTGATCACCCCATGAGGGTATTGAAGATAGGAACCACGATACAGAAACTCGACATACCAATTGACGTTGGCAGGAAGATTGGATACCTCTCCCGAAATATTGCAGGAAAGACGATTCGTATATAAATAGATAGAGCGGCTTTCTCCGCAGGCTATCCAATCGTCCTGAGCGGTATTCGTACGGAGGAAGGCGTACATTTCTTGAGCACTCTCGCCTTCCACGTTCGGATTTATGGTAGTATAAATCTGTATGGGTGAGGTCGCATATTTTATTGAAACTTTCCAAACAGAACAGATTAGTATGCCAATAATTGGATAGAGAACCCATTTTCCCGCTTTCTTGCCCCACACCATACACATAAATCGGAATCCTTGAATGAAGAATATGAAACATAATGGAAAAAGAGAAAGCCAATACCTTATTACATCATAAGGCCAACAGATTAAGAGCATTATGGTAGAAACCAGATAAACCGACTCTGCCGTTAATTTCCGGCTACTTATGTATAAGCCGAGCAAGCAATTCACCCAAAAGAAAAGATTGAAGAGTGAAAAAGGAATATATAAGATCTGAGCGGGATATTCGTAAAATGTTTGGATGTTGTGGAGTAGGTTTGTCAGAGTCACTACCTTAAAGTGCTCAAAATGTTCTGTATATCCCGAAGGAAAAACAAGAGTAAAGACAAACCAAATGCATAGAGCAGATGCATAAGGAAGGAAAAATCTCCATCCTAATAATCTGTTTTTCCATTGAAGTACGATTAAGGAAATAAATAAGAAGTATCCTTCCGTACGAATCTGTGCCGTGAAAAAAAGAAGAATACCTAAGCCGATGTATAGTATAGTTCGCTTTTCGGTCTGCTCCTTCAATACATAGAGTTTGTTCATTGTCCAAAAGGAGAACATGAGGAAGCAGAAAAAGGGAAGTTCGCTGCTGACGGAGTTAACATACCCCCAATAGAATATGTTGCCTGTCAGCAAAGCTAAAACGAGTAGGACGGACATTCTGAAACGCTCTTTCGAGAGAATAGGGTGATAATAGAGAAAGATGAAAGCCCCTACCAGACAGATAACTCCTACAATTTTGAAGGCAAAATAGTTGATGCCAAACAATGCCACACACGGAAATAGTAGCAGAGGATATCCCCACGGGTAAAGTATAGGTGAATAGCGCTGATAAGTAGAATGGGCTATCATCTCCTGCATGTCCGAAAACACTTGCTGCATATCTCCGTATTGTATGCTTTGTGCCTGTCGGATATAAAGTGCAAAGTCACCGTTGAATATATGCCCCGACACTATTAATTGCACGGCTCCCCATAGGGTGCCGCACAATAATAGCATAAAACATAGTTCAGTAATATGTTTTTTCAGGAACTGCATGAGTCATTATTTGCATCTAATAGACAGAACTATAGAGCTTTCTCTTCTACAAATTTAAAGTCATATCCCGGTTCGTTGTCTTCCTTCGTCAAAGGAGTAATCTTTCCCTCTACAATCATAGATTCCGAAGATCCCAAATTGGGGAGTTGAACGAGTTTATACCCCGCTGCCGCTTCCTTTATAAGTTCAAGATACTTGTCTGTACAAATAATCAGTGTATTTTCCGGATTGTATAACATCGGAGTTTTCTGCAATAATTCTTCCAACCGAATAAGTGCTTTGAGATTAGCCTTTGGACTTATTGAGATAGTATGGATATAAGCCGGTTTCCATATTTCTTTTAAACTCTCAGCTTTTATAAGCGATTTTTTATCAGATGTGCAAATAACAACCTTAGTCATATTTGTTATCTGAGGATCAGGCTCTTGCGAATAGGCAAAACCCAATGTCATGCAAAACAAGCATAACAATAAAATTCTTTTCTTCATCATTCTAAATTTTTAATTGGTTTGAAAATATCGTTGACTTATGTTTTTAAGATAATTGTTTGCCAAATCAGGAACAGCTTTGTCGGGTATGAAAGCATGTAAAATTGTCATGTCACTTGATAACAAAAAGCAATATGGAAAACCTTCTTCTTCCAATGGGAGAGATAAATTTCCATTTTCTATATCAAATACAGTAGAAGGCAATTTCATGTTTTTCTCTAAATATCTACGAGCTGTTGACGATTGGTAGCTTCCAATAAGCAAAATATTCTCGTCAAGATTTAATTCTTTAGATAAACGCCCTATTTTTTGAAGTATGAAATTGACGCAATCACTGCAATATAATTCGTTGACTCTTACTACTAACACTTCTTTTCTCCCTTTCATATATTCCTCAAGCGGAATTGTGACACCATTGTATTCTTTTAATAAGATATTTGGCATTTTCATTCCATTCACCGAAAAAGCAATTTGAGAATTTACCCATAGTGCCATTTCTTTTTGTCCGGTAATGGATTTATCAGCAATCTGTTCCTGACAATACGTCTTTAGGGCCCTATACTTCTTTAAAGTAATCATATTGACACCTAGTAATAATAGTGCTAATATGCCAACAATATATATGTTGATATTCTTTTTCATCCTGTTACATTTAAATAGATTTAATATGTAAGAGGAATAAGACAGGGTTACTATCTTCTGTTAGTCCATCATACAATTGCATTAATTTGCTATCGTTAATTAATGGCGAATTATATATTTTCTCCTTCATACGCATAACAGTACTAGCCGATTGCGGAATAAGAAAAGTTTCCTTGTCATAACAAACTATGGGTGTATTTCCTGGAGAATGTGCAAAAAATAAAGGATTGTAATATCTGCCATTACACTTATAAGTCTTTTTCGTTTTATGAGAATAAATAACGAAAGGAGACCAAGTGAATCCATTTTTGCTAAAATAGAACAATGCATAGTCCTCTAATATAACATAGTCTGCCATATGAACTTTTGTTCCGACTATTTTTATATATGTATCACTGTTCATGTCCTCTGGTCTTTCTGGATATCCACCATTAGTTATATTTATTCTATATTTCTCGTAACAACGATCTTTCTCTATCTTATAAATATTATGCGTCCATGGCTCTTTTAAATAAATGTCATTTCCAAAACTACGTAAAGGATGCATTCCATTGTTTAAGTGAAATACCTCGTTATAAAAACTTGGGAATTCTCTATAAAGTAGTTTGAAATCTTTGTCATAAACAGATAGCATTTGCCGTTGAGAATCATCGTCCATACCAGCTTCTATAAACCCAGCAATAAAATCATTATTAATCAATTCAATATCATTTGCATAAAAGCTAGGAGATACATCTTTTATATGCTTCCCATTCAAATCGTAATAATGAAGACGATTCCAGTCATACAAAACTATTTGTTTTTGATCGCTTGTTAGACACATTTTGCATAAACGCGAGTATTCACCAGGACCTTGTCCTACTTTTCCGATTCTCCGAACGAAATTGCCGTGTTTATCAAAGCAATATACAGCATTTGCAACAAAAACATCCATTATGAAAATATACTCATTAGAGCAAAGTATCTGATGTATGTTTCCTATTAAACAGTCGCTGTTTGTTTCCAATTTGATGTATGATATATCATCGATCAAGCTGTCGAAAGCATAGGATTCTTCTCCATCCGGATCAACATTTATTTGAATAAGAGTTGAATCGGAAATAATATGCTCGCCTGTTGAAACTTTATTTTGGGGTGTCTGACAGCCAATGTTTATGAAGAGAATGATTACTGTAACAATGTTACAACAAAGTGTGAACAATTTTGATAATGACTTATAGTTTATCATACAATATATATTTAAAAAAATTATATACTAAGTCCATAGCATTAGGAATCCATGAACTTAGCATTTTTAATCATTACTGACGGCAAGGATCAGTAATACTACAAACTTCAACGTAATTTGTGGCTGGACCACAGTAATACTTTTTAGCATTAAATTCTTGTACTACAGTTTCAGTAGTGGTTGTTGATGAACCAGATGAAGAGTTTGAGCCCCATGAATGATCACCTCCAATAGAACCACCTATGATTCCATTACCTGCACTAATACCACCATTGATATTAGTATCGGTTCTAGTACCCGTTGTGACAGATGAAGAACTCGAGGTGGTGGTTGTTTTTGTGCATTTCACATCTGTCTCTAATTGTTTTCCCATGTTAGTTGTAGTTCCGGATGTCGTCCCCGTCTGCGCCATCACCTGCGGATGCAGTGATATCTCCATTACTCCGAACTCATTAAGCGCGTCATGCACGTTTAAAATAGTTCCTACCATTAGTAAAGCCATTCCGGCTAATACTACGATTTTGTTCTTTTTCATTGTTTCTCGTGTTTAAAATTAATACTAAGGTTAGTTTCTCTTTTCTTTAAAACTTCTTTAAAGTGCTCTTTCAAAGTATCTGAGTTCTTCCATGCAGGAGCATAGCTGGCGGTGTAAACGCATAGGTATGAACAATATAGGAATCCGGCATATAGAATCCACTTTCTTTGGCGTTCGTATAGATGATATGACAATATGGAAAGCCCAATTGCAAACGCAATATACGGTATATACAGATAGCGGTCAGCTACAACAACGTAGCGGGGTAGCGGAATCACATGAAGCACCGGCAACAGATGTAATATGAAAAACAGCGTGCAAAAGACCAATAATGGCTTTCTGCGGTTCAGGTATATCACATATCCTATGAATAGGATAACAAATGGGTATATCCATAAAGCCATGGGTATCTTTTCGCCTACCTGAAAGGGGAAAGGATAAAGATAGGAAAGCTTGAAAGGAATAGCCGAAATCAAGAGATACTTAAACACTGAATAGCAAAGGAATATAAAACGATCTACTATCGTATATCCTATGATTTCTTCTCCTGTATCTTTGTTGGCCACAAGGGTAACTATAAAGATGGCAATAGCAGGAATGAGATAATATACTTTTTCGATATACACTTTCAAGGAACGCATATTTCTTTTGAACAGCATCCAGTCGAACAGCAACAAGCATGGAACTATAATAACGGACTGTTCTTTGCAGCCCATAGCCAATATACTACTGACCACACTCGCTAGAAGATACTGCCATTTACTATTGCGCATATATTGTATGTAGCATATCAGTGCCGACAAATAGAAAAAAGTGCTAAGCACTATCTTCGACGCACTAATCCAGCAAACGGTTTCTACCTGAACCGGGTGTATGGCAAATAACAGTGCGGTGAAGAAGGATATACCCAATGCCTTTTTAGAATCAAAATGATTTCTTATAAAAGAATAGGCCAATAAGTACACTAAACAGGCATTGAATATATGAAACAGCAAATTACCTATATGAAAGGCTAAACTACTGTAGCCGAAGCATAGATGAATAAGCGTGTAGTATAATTGATTGATTGGGGAGTATTGACCGTTACTAATACTGTGGAATATAGTCTGCAAATTCTTCAATGATATCCCGTCGTTCGTCATCGAATTAATCACTTGCCACTGATCATCCCAATACAATTGAAATTCGTGCGAAAATATACTATAATATATCAATACAGCAACAACTGCAATAACACTCCAATGTGAGACAATCGTTTTGGCAAATGTTGATGTATTCATAGCATTAAGTAATATACCTTAATTCCGCAACACTATTATAAAATATTTTTTTTAAGTACCTGAGCAA
>ERZ860388.1024-NODE-1024-length-19967-cov-2.941593_pt1 | contig 19967 bp, 14 predicted proteins | sample MGYA00509978_ERZ860388 | MGnify/ENA primary metagenome ERZ860388 (study PRJEB30046, sample SAMN00715225) | human gut metagenome | study: EMG produced TPA metagenomics assembly of the A metagenome-wide association study of gut microbiota in type 2...
GTGTACGAGGCATGATATTCTGTCGACATTTAATCCCGTACAGATGGCTTCTGTCGTTCCTTCGCCTCCGTCTGCAATCGGAAACGTGGCTATGTTGCAGTGAGGATATGCTTTTAAAATAGCTTTCTCTGCTGCCTTGGCAATGTCGAGAGACCCGGCTGATCCCTTAAATGAGTCGAATGCAAGAAGTATCTTTTTCATGGTTGTGCATCGTTTTAATTAAAACCTCTTTATAATCAAACCTTTTTTGATTCACCAAAAATAAGACTTTAATTTTTTATTTCCTTGGCTTTTTGTACCAATTCGATTGCCATATCCAACGGTTCTTCAAATGGGGTAGTGGTATTATGCCAAGGAGTACGTATCCATTCTTCTTCCCAGCTGTCCAAATCACCGCGTTGCTTGGAGAAATAGAGTTTTAGGCGCGGAATATAGTAGTCTTTGATCAATCCGCTCCAAAAACGTGCTGCATAATCCTCCTGGAATCCTCCCCAAGTGGTAATCAGCCGTTTGGCATTTGCTTCATAAGCATCTTTTTCCACAAGTGTAGTACCGCTATTTCTGGCCAGTTCCACCCATTCCTCCAAACGGTAGAGCGGGTGAGAAGCCAGTAATTTATCAACGTTTAGCAGCAGGTCGATAGCTTGATTTAAATGTTGATGCGCGGCAACCGGCTTTCCGGCGGTATCTTCAGTCAGTGCTTGCTTGTAAAGTTTGTCAGCTTGGGCAGCGATGTAATAGGAGGCAAATTCAATGGCGTCGTTGACGTAGAGCTTGGAACGATTTAAGCTGTCTGCACTTGCCAAGAATAATTCTATTCCGTGCAGGAAATCGTTGCTTACGTCTATCTTACTGATACGCCGTTGATCCGGAATTACCGTTTGCCAAGTGAAACGGGGATAGGAATACAGCGAACTGTATGCTGTCTTTCTGAATAGCTCCCAGGCATTTTTCATACTTTCCGGATAGGCACCGTAACGGGCCGTGCAATATGAAAGTATCCATTGCTCCGGATCGATTGCCTGATCGGTCCATCCCATATCTGCCAGTAGTTCATAGACCACCTCGTTATTTTCGAGCCCTTCGGGTGCTGAGCCAAAACCGATCAGGTTTCCGTGAGAAGGGGCTTTCAGTGCTTCGGCTGAGGAGGTGGCATACATTTGTAAATCGCCTGTCAGAGGTGTTTTTCCTCCGAAATTAGGCACATAGCTGAATATCCATTTCTTTCCGTAGAAACCATCATGCACTTTCCAAGTCTGCTCGGTTTCCCAGACCCATTTCGGGTAATCGTTACCTAAATCGATGATGATCATTTTATCATCCGGGACATGGCTTAATAATGCCTGCAGGCTTGCTTTGTCCCAGAAATCATGTTGATAGCCGAATGTCCAGCCTTGGGTCACCCAGATGGCATCCGGATTTCCTGCCGTGATGGAGCGATAGATAGATTCTCCGTATTGGGCCAGTAATTTATGTTTTCCTTCCACGTCGTCTTTTGCTACAGGGAGTTCCATCTCGTTGAAACTGTCCGAGAGATAATAAGTGTTTTTTCCGAATTCCTTTTCCCACTCCTTGACGAACCGTTTTCCGATTTCTTCAAAGAAAGGAGAATCCGGAGGGAGCACGTAGGCATTGAATTTATCATCGAAGCCACCCCATTTCAGGTGTTTGAACTTTATATCGGGATGCTTTTCGGCAAAAGCCATCGGCACGAAACCTGCAAAGGCCGGTGCTATCGGCTGCATTCCCAATTCGCGCATGCGGCTAATGATCTGATGTTGTAATTCAATCTGGCTTTTCTGCCATTCGTCGGACAGAGGTCCGTCCCAAGTATTCAGATTTCCCATGCGATGCCAGGGGAGGTGTGCCGGAGCAGTGAAAAATTCTCTGGTTTCTTCTTTTGTCAATCCCATTTGCAGCCATACGCGTTCGGCAATGGCTTCGCTGGCAACAGTGGCCAACGGCATGTTTACTCCTCGGAGCGCCATCCAGTCTATTTCTTTTTCCCAGCGCGCCCAGTCCCAGTAGGGAGTAGTATATCCGTAGGTACATACATTCAGGAAATACCGGAAGTCGTAAGGCGTAGTTTGTTTTCTTAATGAATAATCGGGCCATAAAGAGGGAAGTTCCAAATGTTCGCCACTCCAAGTCTTCATACTATGGCATGCTTCTCTCAGATAGGTGTGAAAAGCATAGCAAAGGGCTACTGTGCTACTTCCTTTGAGGATTAGTTTTCCTTCTTTTGCTTCTATTTCAAAGGTTTCTTTCCCGTCAACGGGATTTATCTGTTGAAAACTAATACCATTTACTTTTTCTCCAATTTGCCGTTCGATGACGTGTTTGGCAGGAGTTACAATATCGGCGGAACCGGAAGTACCGGTGCAAGCGCCCGTAAAAAATACCCAGACAATAGAAAAACAGGTAAGAAAGAAGCTTCTCATACAATTAGATTTTCAAAATTAATAAAAAGAGAGCCGGCAACCAAAGACATTAGGGGGATCTCCCCGGTTGCCGGCTGAAAAATGATAGTTGGATTGTGTTAAGATTACATTACTTTATGACTAATTTGGCCGTAGCATTGTTCACTTTAGCAACGTAGATGCCTTTATCTATATTCAAAGTGGTTGAAGCATCTTTCTGAATAGTACCTTCGTATACTTGTTTGCCGGTCAAGTCGTAAACAGATACGGACACAGTACCTTCGAAACCATCTACGAACAGTTGGTTACCATCATTCCAGATTTTGATACTTGACTTTTGGGCTGCCGGGTTCCATAGGCCGGTTGCACTTCCATATTCTACAGCACCGATAGCGGGAGTAGCCGGACGGGCAGTACCTAATTGGTCTGTTGTAGGAATCGTTACTCCTGCATAGCTGGCTGTTCCTTTGGCTATTGCAATACTGTTTTCACAAAGAGAAGCGATAGGTGTGGCATCATTACTCAGAGTCGGACTCCATACTTCATCGCCTTCAATATCGGGAAATACTGTGTTGTCCAATTTGTACAATGAAGTAAACAGCTTGCTGGTTGCGAAATCAGTAACCTTGATATTGGAGTTATCAAACAGGGCAGAGTGGTCTACATTGTTTAACTGGGTATCGTCTGCGGTAGCATAAGTCGCTCCATAAACACAGTTCTTTAATTCCCAATCATAGTTTCTTACGATTTCAACACCGTCTTTTTTGTCTCCTTTCCAGAAACCTAAATCAGTAGGAACGAAATAAGCTCCATCAACCAAACCACCTGTATTTCCGGCAATAATGGTGTTTACCAATACCAGTTTTGAAGAACAACCAGTATTGGAACATACGAAAATACCGCCACCTAAATTCTTGGTTGAGTAATTGGCTGTGATGGTGCTATTGATAATTTTTACACCGTCAAGTGGTTTTGATACATCACGTGAGTAGATATAAATAGCACCGGCACGGTTTCCGGCATAATTGTTCACAAATGTACTGTTTGTTATTGTCAATGCAAATGCTGATTCGTTTTTACCATTGGTGCTATACATATAAATGGCACCTCCGGAAGCCGAACTATTGTTGTTTTTGAATGTAGAATTTTCAATAGTCACTTTGGCATTATTATAAATGCGGATACAGCCTCCATCACCTGTTGCCGAGTTTCCGTCGAAAAGACAGTTTTTTATAGAGCAGGTTACATCCTGACTTACTCCTAATACGCCACCCGAACTACTGTGCATATTCTTGATAAAGTCACAATCTTGGATATTTAGGTTGGCTCCTGTCTGTACGAATAATGCTTGCGCTTTATTTTTCCCTGTAAAGACGCAATTTTTAATCATAATCGTACAAGCTCCTTTCATTGACAATGTTTGCTTGGCACCGGTAAATTTTATCTTGTTTCCGGTAGCTTGGTTCATACCATCGATAGTCAATGATTTGGAATCTATGGTGACAGCATCAAATTCCTCGATGTCATCCGTTGCAAGATTAAACTTAATAACATCGTCAGTTTGTGCACTTGACATAATGTTAGGGAAAGAACCTTCTACAGAAGGATCGCCACTGGCACTCGTCACCGTAAGATCTGCTGCAAACATATTACATGTTGCTAAACTGAATATTGCCGAAAGTAAAATTTGTTTTTTCATAACAATACAATTTTAATTGATTAATAAATGATATATCAGATAAAAGTTCCAAAGTTCGATTTTATAACACCAGCTTATGTGTATAGATTTCATTACCGTTTCTCAACCATAGCAAAACAATTTTTGATTTTTGGTTGTAAAGGGGTAATTTGTCTCCATCTTGGATATAGGTATCGAAAATGATTTCTCCGGTGATTGAGTAAAGCTTTACATTAGCTGTTCCTTCAATTCCTGTTATACGATAATTGTTACCGTCTTTTACAATCTCTATATCGTTTTTCTCATCCGTCATCGGTTTATTACCGGTAGCGTTTGATAAATTGATTTTTACATAGACAGGTAAATGGTCTGAGACTGCTGTGAGGTCGATTTCACTCTGATCAGCAATTCCGGTTTCTATAACACGATAGGATGTGGAAGATTGGTTGTGACCTAAGATAAAGTCAATACAGTCTGCCGGAGCCGTAGACGGATAGGTGAACTGTTTGGTATTATTTAAGATAGAAAATCCATTATTTTTGAATGTAACCATCGCCCGGTAAGTCTCTTTTATGTTAAGATCACCTCCTAAAAAAACAGGTTTACTGACACTTTTGGCAAATTTGATGATATAGTCGGTTGCTACATCTCGGTCTTCTGCATTCAGAGAGTAATGGGTAGATAGGAAATAATAATCGGGAAATTCTGCAATTATGATTCCACGATTGTCATCCGGATCGGGGTTTGCCGTTCCTCCTCCTGTTCCTTTAGGAATAAGATGGGTTTTTACTCCAAGCGGTTCTTCTTTACTTAATAAGGCGATACCGAAGTAGGTCTTATGAGTAATTAAAAAACGGGATTTCATTCCGGTTTTAGTACCCAATTGTTCGGCACAATCTTTCACAAATCTTTGATCTACTTCTTGGATGGCTACTACATCGGGAGTTGCACTTTTGATGACAGATGCGATTTTATCTACCTGACGCGAGTTGATGATGGTGTGCCCTTGAATATTATAGGTCATCATCGTCAGTTGTTTTCCCGAATCGTCTGCATGCGCCTGAATCAATCCATAACAGAGACTTATGGCAGTCACCAATAGGCAGCGTAAAGCGGTATTGAGTCTATTCATACTGTTGATTATTTAGTTTCTCTTATTAATTCTAATTCTGTGATAATAGGTAAATGGTCCGATAACAGTGATTGTATGGATTGAGTACGAACAACATGCCAGGCGTTTTTAGGATATCCGAAGAGATAATCAATTTTTATAGATGGTTTATGGGATGGAAAAGTAAGATCGTCATTTGTCAGTAAATTCCAACCGGTCATTCCTCTTTGTATCGTTTTGGAGTCTGGGCGTGCGTTGAAATCACCTCCTAATATGACAGGGTAAGGTGATTGCGTCAATGTTTCCGTAATCTTTTGTATCTGTAAAAAACGGGTATCTTCTGAAAAATAATCCAGATGTGTGCAGGCAAAAGTAATTGTATCGGTACCGTTTACTTCGAAAGTACCTTGAAGCATCACCCTTTGTTCTTTTTCCTGTGGACGGGGTAACATCATTTTCTCTACTCTGAAATACGGATGTTTGGAAAGTATTCCTATACCGTAATATCCATTTTTATAAGTAATTGATTTTCCGTACAAAGGATACATTCCGGTGCGGTATCCTAACTCTGTAATGAAATCTTTTCCATTCTGTCTGGGGGCTCTTTCACGGTAGGTTTTACTGTCAACTTCTTGTAAAGCGACAAAGTCCGGTTGGAAAGCTTTGATGTGTTCGGCTATTTGTTCCAGAGAGGCCAGCTCACCAAAACGGAGATTATAAGTCATGACACGGATGCGCAATGTGTCTTGTTTTTGAGCGAAAGCCCAATTACCCCCAAAGATTGAAAGTAATGTTATTAATAGAAACTTTTTCATTTTGTTTATTTTAGTTTTATGGTAGATAGTACCGGGAGATGGTCGGAGGCATTTGTGCCGGTAATAACTTTATGTTCTATAACTTCAAATCTATCGGCCGGCCGAAAGCAGATATAATCGAGCTCTCTTGTCGGATCGATTGAAGGAATGGTAAATTGATTGAGCCCTTTCCCACTTCTTACGAAACCATAACTATCCAATGTGTTTATGGTCGAGTTGTAAGGAGTGGCGTTCATATCTCCTCCCAATATCACCGGATATCTGCTGCTTTGAAGCGTTTCATTGATAAAAGGTATTTGAAGATCTCTATTTTCTTGAGTCGTAGCCAAGTGGGTATTTGCAATAGTAATGGTATTTCCGCCAACGGTTATTGTGGCCCTACCCAAGGTGCAATATCCTACATAAGTTCCTTCTATCTCTATTCTCGGTAAATCATAGGTGGCTGTGTTTCGCAAAGGATATTTTGAAAATAGGACATCTCCATATTCACCTCCTTGATAATCTTGCCCTTTTGAGAAATAAAAATGCGCAAACCCTGAAAGTTTGGCCAGTTCCATTACTTGATCCACTCCATTACTGCGTCTCGTATTTCTGTCTATTTCTTGAATAAATACAATATCCGCTTCGGCAGATTTTATAACGTCGGCTGTTGACTGAATGTCAATGTCGGGTTCGGCAATACCGGGAATATAAGGTGAACAATGCTTCACATTGTATGTCATTACTTTCAGGATTATTTCCGTATCCCCATCCGAATCGTTTCCGCCATTCCCGGAAGTTTCCGGGGCATTCTCTTCTGTTCCGCAGGAACAGAAGAGAGCCATCAGAGTGAATATGAACGGGTATATATTCTTATGTATCATGATATTGTTTTTTACCAGCCTGGATTTTGTCCTAACGATGGGTTTTTTAATCTTTCCTGATAGGGGACAGGCCATAGATAATGCTTGCTTTCATCAAAATTACGTGAACCGCCTTCGGCAGTAGATTTGTCATAAACCACATCACCGAACTCATCTACGATCGGGTTATCCTGATCATCCACGTACGGACAGCCACCCAATTCATTCATACATACCTCCAAGCTGGGGCAAGTAATAGCACGGCCGAGGCGGAAACCTTCTTTCCAGCGCAGAATATCAAAGTACCGCATACCGTCGAATGACATTTCAATTCGTCTTTCACGTCTTAATTCTGTTTTTAAATCCATATTCCATGCTTCCAGTTCAGAGAGTTTCATCGGATGCATTCCTACCCTGTTACGCAAGCGATTGATCGTTTCATCGATTTGGTCTTGGGTTAAAGTTTCTCCTTGCTGGTTAAATAAGGCTTCTGCATAAATAAGGATAATTTCCGGATAACGAATTACGTTGATGTTATTGTGATCTTGGTCTGTCAGACCGGCCAACTCCGGAGAATTATATTTTTTGAAATAAAATCCGGTCTTTGTATTGGCACCGTTATTATTGTTCCCTTGCAAGGAAGCAAAACGAGGTAAGCCGAAAGTTGCATTTACTCTGTTGCCGGCATCACCATCATCACCGCCGGGCCATGCATCTCCCGGGGTATAGAGGGTCATTTTCATACGTGGGTCTCTATCTTTGAAGTAATCGGCATAATGTGTGACCGGATATTTTGACAGAGGGGAAACGGCGACATCGGTTCTTTTGTAATATTCCAAACCGGTAGTGGCAGGTTTGCCGTCTGTACAAAGAAATGCATCGACAAATGTTTTGGAAGCGTTCAAACGTATATAATTTACCGGTGTACAGGTATAATTTGTCATATTATTCATCCGGATATCTTTTACGTATAAGCTATAAATGATGGATTCTTTATTATCAGGGTCATTTTCAGAATTTCCTTCCAAGTGATAGACCTTTTCATAGTCATATAAATCGTAAGGACTGTTATCCAAGATATATTTGGAGACCTTTTCCGCCAGTTCGTATCTTTGATTTTGGAGAGCGATGCGTGCCATCAGTGCCAAGGCTCCCCATCTGTCGATACGGCCTACATTTTGACCGGTCTGAATTTCCGGACTCAGTTTCTCGGCTGCCCACTTCAGATCTTCGATCATCCAGTCGATGACCTCTTCTTTGGGATTACGGGGGCCATAAGCTTCTTCAGAACTGATAACCTTGTCGATCAAGGGTACATCACCCCATACGGAAGTCAGCCAAAAGTACTGTAACGCCCGGATTACTTTCACTTCGGCCGCATACACGTCTTTTGTTTCTTGAGGGACATCTGCGGTATTATAATTGTCTAAAAAGTTATTGCAATCAAAAATGTGGCCATAAATGTCTCTCCAATAATTGTAGAATGGAAAGTTGTCTTGCGCACTGCTGGTTCCTCCGCTCACTTTACTCAAGCCGGATGTCGGGTCTCCCCATATTACTGTTTCCGCACAAGCTTCACCCAGATTGATTATCAGGTCGTATTGCAAACCTTCGTAACAGGGATACAAGGCAGCTCGCAATTGGGCTTCTGTTTTCCAATATGTATCGTTGACAGCTTTGTCTAAAGGATATCTTTCCAAAAAATCACTGCAACTAAAAGTAGTCATCAGGCAGCAGCCTGCCAGAATATATTTTATTTTATTTTTCATGATGTTATTTCTTATTTGTTTAAGTTAGAATGTCAGATTCAGTCCAAATACATATGTTCTTACCTGTGGATAAGTATCTCCGGAAGATTGTTGAACTTCGGGGTCGAATCCGTCGAAATATTTGGTGACGGTAAACAAATTATCAGCAGAGACATAAGCTCTCAATCTGTTGATTCCAAATTTTCTCATCCATTTTTGTGGAAACGTATATCCTAATTGCACATTCTTTAAGCGGAGATATGCTGCATTTTCTATCCAGAAATCCGAGAATCTGCGATTGTGGGTCTGTGCATAATACATACGTGGATATGATGCGTTCGGGTTTTCGGGAGTCCATCTGTCTAAATGAGACTTTTTGGGAACCGAATAGTCGTTGATGAAACAATGTCTGGCTTCTTCGCTTAAGTAACCGTTTGCTTTGCCCACTCCTTGGAGGTAGAAAGAAAAATCGATTCCTTTCCATTCCAGTTCTCCTTTGAATGAGTAAGAATATCGTGGAGTCTTGTCACCGATTATTTCTTTGTCGTAATCATCTATAATTCCGTCCGGTTTTCCGTTCGGGCCACTGATGTCTTTGTATTTGATATCACCGGGCTGAACGGCAACACCGTCTTGTATCACCGGAAATTTCGGATTTACATAGTTGCCGAAACTGTCTTTTCCTTCAAAATCATCCACTTGTGCCAATCCGTCTGTTCTATACCCATAGTACGCATCAATCGGATCGCCTACTCTACGAATTTGGTCTCCTAATACGGGGGCGCTCGAGCCTAAATCTATAATTTTGTTTCTTGCATCGGATAAATTGAAGAATGCGCGGTATTTCACTTGACCTATTTGATCTCTCCAAGCTAAGTTTATTTCCCATCCTCTACTTTCTACTTCTCCTAAATTTTCCAATGGCAGGTAGTCACGGCTTGAGTCTTTTTGCCATTTTCCTATCACTAAGGGGAAAGAAGGACGTACCAAAGCATCCATATTGTTTTTCTTGAACCAGTCGGCACTGACCGTCAGACGATTGTTAAAGAGGGCGAAGTCGACACCTATATTGAGCATGCGTATCGTTTCCCATTTTATGTTTTTGTTTCCTAAGGCGATTTGTTGAAAGCCGGTGTTCAACTGATTGCCGATAGGATAAGCTTTGTCTACGGATTCGATTGCTACTAAATATGGATAAAAATTATCACCTACATTCTGGTTACCTAATTCTCCCCATGAAGCACGTAGTTTGGCAGTCTGCAAGACAGGGTCTGCAAAACTCATGAATTTTTCTTTAGAGAAATTCCATCCGGCAGAAAAGGAGGGAAAGCATCCCCATCTGTTATCTTTTGCAAAACGGGAAGTTCCATCGTAGCGGACATTGGCTTCGAGCAGATATTTTTCGTCATAATTGTAGTTTATACGGCCGAAGAAAGACCGGAGAGCCCATTCTTCCGCGCTGCCCCCGTTGGTGATTTCATCTGTTCCAGCATCTATTACTTCAATTCCATCCAGCAACAGTACTTTTCTACCGGCACTTAATGTGTTGGTGTGTGCCCATTCCTGAGAAAAACCACCCAGCAATTTGAAATCATGCAAATTGATGTTTTTCTGGTAAGTGGCAGTGGCATTCAAAGTTTGGGTCAATGTATTGATATGAGATTCGCTGATTGAGTTCTTTCTTAATTTGTTTCCCGGATCTTCCGTACCATCAGACATCCAGCGATTCATTGCCGGAACATATTTTTTTGTATCTCGGGTGTAATAGTTGGCGGCATATTGTCCGTTTAGGTACAGACCTTCTATTATTTTCAAAGAGGCGTTTACCTGTCCGTTGAAAGTACGTGAATTACGTTTATTATAACCGGAATTATAGGCAATATCCACCGGATTCATCAATGAGGTATATGCATAATGATCGGTATCTACCCACTCTCCCTTTTCATTTTGTTCTTTCCATTTTACAGGAAGAAGGGGAGAGACACGCTGAACGGTTCTGAATACACCGGTCGTTCCGGATACACCGTTTTCCTGGCGATAAAAGTCTACGAAACTGATGTTACCGTTTATTTTCAGGCGGTCATAGAGTTCTGTATTCATGCTTAGGCGGGCGTTATGCCTTTTTGAAGAAAACGGATCGCCTACGATAAGACCGTCTTGATCTAAATATCCGTATGACATGTAATAGCCGCTTTTTTCCGTACCACCACGGACACTGATATTGTGTCCTGTTTGCATTGCTGATTTTTTATATACTTCTTTTACCCAATCGGTGTTTGAATAGTCATTGGGAGAGTCGCCCCGATCGTATGCTTCGAATGCTTCATCTTGATATAGTTTACCGAAACCGGCAGCTATATACGCTTCATTAGCTAATTCCATATATTCTCGTCCGTTTACTAAGTCGGGTAATGCGGTCGGAGTCTGGAAGCCTACATAGCCTGAATAACTTACTGTGGTTTTTTCTTTCTGATTACCTTGTTTGGTTGTCACTAAGATAACTCCGTTGGCTGCACGAGCACCGTAGATGGCAGAAGATGCTGCATCTTTCAATACGGATACGCTTTCTATATCATCGGGATTCAACAGGTTTAAATCTCCGCCGGCAATTCCGTCAATCAAGATGAGAGGATCGGTTTTGCTGTTTAATGTACTGATACCACGGACTACGATCGACATTTTATCATTGCCCGGTTGGCCGGAAGGCTGTACAATGGATACACCAGGTAACATACCTTGTAAACCACTACCTACATTGGTAATAGGGCGGCTGGATAGCTCATCGCCTTTTACGGCAGATACAGCTCCTGTCAGGTTTACTTTTTTCTGTACACCGTAGCCTATAACTACTACATCATTCAGCATTTCGGTATTTTCCGTCATACGAACTGATATTTCAGTTTTTGAGCCGACTTCAATTTCTTGGGTTTTATAACCGATGAAAGAAAACACCAATGTTTTTCCGGGATCGACTTCTATCGAATAATTACCGTCTATATCAGTGATAGTCCCTTCTTTTCCACCTTTCACAAAAACGCTGACTCCGATCATAGGATCCGTAGTAACCTGATCGATGACTTGGCCACGGACTTTCACTTTCTTTTCCGGAGTAACTCTGTTTTCTGTCTTTTTGTCGAACAAAAGCAGCTTATCTCCTGAAATGCTATAACCTACATTCGTCTTTTTCAGTAAACTGTTTAAAGCATCTCTTAAAGTTGCATTTTTCACAGAAATACTTACCAATTGCTTCGTATCGACAAATTCTTTACTATAAGCAACCGATATCTTTGCTTGTGAGGCGATTTGAGTAACCGCATTTTCAAGCGTTACATTTTTCAGGTCCAATGTTATTTCCCTGTTTTGTGCGTGTAATGCTAAAGGAAATATACATAATACCAACCAAACAGAAATCCACTGTCTCACATGAGAGCAAAGACAATAATGATTTTTTTTCAGAGAATTTTTCATTGTGTGTTTTTTAGAATTATGATTATTTTGAATTTGAGCAATAGAATCCCTTGCTAAGAAATGTTCGTTTCTTAACTATTTTAAATTTAATATATTAATGGCTGTCTAATCAACAAAGAAGACGATGTCGGTATTCTTATGTTGAAGTTTCTGATAAGGTTTGTAATAGCGCGTTCATAAGTATAATATTTCAGATTAGGTTTTATCTTTTTTGTTTATCTCGGACTTATTTTTATCTCTCTCCGATTTGTTTTCTCATATTTGATCGGAGTAATATGTCCCATGCTTTCCAATATTTCCTGTAAGGATTCACCTTCGCTTCTTAATGTATACGTATAAGAATAGATGGCTTCATTTTCTATATTGAATTGTACGTTATACTTTCTGGACAATACTTTAAGTACATCTTCCAGGGGAGTATCATTAAATATCAGTACATCTTTCATCCATACGGATTCATTTTTGTAATTTTTATTTTTCTGTATGATACACGTACCGGTTTCTTTTTCATAAATAGCTGTTTCACCCGGTTTCATTATATAGTCGAATGAGTTACTTTGTGCGTTTCGTATTTTTACGGAACCTTCGTCTAAGGTTGTCAACACTTTGCTCTCTGTCGGGTATGCATTTACGTTGAATGAAGTTCCCAGTACTTTAATCTGCATGGAAGCGACATCGACAATGAAAGGCTTCTTTGCATCTTTCTTTACTTCAAAATAGGCTTCTCCTTCTACAGATACTTTTCGTTCTTTTCCAACAAACTGTTCCGGGTAGGTCAGTTTCGTATCTGCATTGAGATATACTTTTGTTCCGTCTGCCAACATCACTGTCATTCTTTCTCCACATGGCACATAAATGTCTCTGTTTACCGCTTCGCGGTTGTCGGTACCCGAATATATCCAAAATGCCATATTCAAAATAAGGAATGGCAATAAGACAGCTGCTATTTTCATCCAAGAGAATTTTTTCCTTTTCGAATTAATCCGATTCATCAGGTGCACGTAGACTTGCTCCTGGCGAAAACAGGTTCCCTCTGTTTCGGGGATATCTATTTCCTTTCCTTCGATGATATTTTCGATATCTTCGTCCATTGCTTTGGAAATAGCGTTTAATGCTGTTTGCTTATCTTGAGTTGTCATTTAATTGCTGTCTTTTATTAGTAATACACAAGTCGGTGAGAAAAGTATTATATAAAATGGAATTTTTTTAAAAAAAAGATATTTTATTTATAAACCACCCAAGAGGAGGAGTATGAAAGAGGATAATCTGATTGTCATACGCAATTCTTTCAGTGCCTGACTATACTGAAACTTGATGGTATTGATAGATAGGTTCAGTTTATCGGCAATCTCCTGATTTGAATATTTTCCGGATATTTTCAGTTCTACTATTTTTCGTTTTTGGGGAGATAGCTGTTCAATAGCTCTACGAACCAGCCGTAATTGCTCTTCGTCCAATTCCGGTTCTTCGGTTTCGTTGGCAAGCGTATTCAAAAGGTTTAAATTATCTGAGATACGAAATATCTCCTTGTCTTTGTCGCGCAGAACATTCAGCAGATCGTTCTTTAGAATAGTAAAGAGATACCGATTAAACGGTCTTGATTCGTCTATGTCTTTTTTCTTTTCCCAGATTTTGAAAAAGACATTTTGGACGACATCCTCTGCAAGTTCCCTGTTATATAGGTATTTAAAAGCCAGCGAATACACCTGTTTACTGTATTCGTTAAATAATAAAGTAAAGGCCAATTGGTTGCCTTCCTTCATTTGACGAATTATAATTTCTTCATTAATCATCAAATAAATCCCCTTTTAAGCTATATTATTTTTTCAACGGATTAGGTTTGTTTTACACCACGATTGTGACTCTAATATATGTATTAGTTTTCTTTCCACGATTCAAAGTTAGCCAAATATCTAGTACATAGCGATTACAAATATATGAAAAACTATCAAAATACCGACATTTCGAAAGTATTCTTGATGAAAGAAATGAAAGTCTTGCAAGAAAATGGAATTGATAAATAGGGAAGATAGAACTGACAAGCAGGTGTTTCGGGTATTGGAACTGAAAAAATAAAGGTTTGGCTGGGATGATAAAAAGAGGATCGAGATTGTCGGAATGTAACTTGTCTGTAACAAAAAAGGCCTCATGGGGTAATACTCATGAAGCCTTTCCTTTGATTTGTTTTTCTTATTTTACCCGTACGATGTCGTAATTCAGGTCGCTGACTGCTTCCTGTAGGCTATCGTTTGATAATGTCAGGGTCGTATCGTTGGCAATAACGAAGTAGACAGGTTCGCTACCGTCATTCGGAGTCAGCTTAAGGGCTGATTTCTTTTTGTTTTTGACGGTTTTCTGAATCATCTGAGGTTTACCGGCCGATGTAAATGTTTTGTCTTTTCCCTGTCCGTCAGCATCCAGATAGGTCATGTCCAACGTGTAGGTGGTATCGTTTGCATCGGCAAGCATATTCAGAGTCAATACATAGCGGATACCCGGACCATCAGCAGCAGGAAGTGTTCCTTCATAAACTTCGGTTGCTTCTACTGTGGGTGACATTGCTTCGATAGCAATGCTGTCTGCTTCAGCCTCTGCGGCTTTGTTTGCTTTTGATTGGCATGATGCCAGAGCAGCTACAACGGCTGCCAACATAATTACTTTTTTCATTGTTAAGTGCTTTAAGTTAATATAAAAAGTGAGTTGCTTATTTCTCTTCCTCCTCTTTTCGTATGACAAGCAACTTATCAACTCTTCCACGGTCCATGTCTACCACTTCAAACTGTAGATTCTTATAAGTAAAGGTATCTCCTGCTTTGGGGATACGTCCGATAAGGAACATAGCCAAACCTCCCAATGTGGTGAAATCTTCCGAATCTATATCTTCGTAAGAAAGGATACCCATTTCTTCCATAAAGTCGCCGATGTTCATAGAAGCCTCTACCAACAGCGAACCGTCTTGACGATGGACGATTTCTTCCTCCTCCGTATCATCTTCTTCGAGAATGTCTCCGAAGATACTTTCGGTCAGGTCATGCAGGGTGATAATGCCCTCTGTGCTGCCATACTCGTTAACAACAACCGCGAACTTGTTTTTGTTCTTCTTGAATAGCTCTAAAACTTTTTTTGCGTATAAACTTTCGGGTATGAAGAGGGCAGGACGGGCTATTTTACGCAGGTCGAACTCTTGTTCGCTGCCCACCATGAGAATAATATCTTTTACTGAAACCACACCGATGATCTCATCTTTGTTTTCATTGACCAGCAGATATTTGCTGAAGTGTTCGGTATCGATGATGCGCATCACCTCTTCTTTGGTTTCGTTGGGGTGGAGTACTATTAGGTCACGGCGGTGGGTCATCAATTCGTTGGCACGTTTATCCGAGAAACGGAATACATCTTTCAGCATCTCTGTTTCTTCTTTATCGATCACTCCCTGCTCGGAGCTTTGATGAAGAATCATTTTCAATTCTTCCTGTGTCATGATGCGTTCTTCGCTTTTCAGTCCGATGAGTTTGTTGAGAAGTCGGGTAGAAATGCTCAACAGCCATACGAAAGGATAAGAGACTTTGGTCAAAAGGATCATGATGGGGCTGAACATTGTGGCGTATCGTTCCGGATTGCTCAGTGCGATGGATTTCGGAACAAGTTCGCCGACGATGAGTGACAGATAAGTGATGACGGCTACGGTAGTAATCATGGCAAGGTTCCGGGCATAGGCTTCCAGTCCGGGAATCATGGCAAAGAGTGGTGTTACGTCATCGGCGATGGCTACACCACCGAAAGCACCCGATACGATACCGATCAGTGTGATACCGATTTGAATGGTAGAGAGGAACTTTTCGGGTTCTTCCAATTGTTTCAGAACTCCTCGTGCGGATTTGTTTCCTTTGCTTACAAGGGTTTCCAGACGTGCTTTACTTGAAGATACTAAGGCAATTTCATACATGGCGAAGACGCCGTTTAAAAGAAGTAAGAGAATAATAATTATAAATTCCATATAATATATGAATGGTTTCTGTCCCGAAAATTACTTGAATCTATTGAAACACTATCTATATGGAGAGTATATTAATGAATATTTAACGTTTTATGAGGCTTCGTTTAATTATACAAAACAGGCGGCCGTATCGGGCCGCCCTTTCTTTTATTTGTTTTGGGTGTATTCGTCTGCTTTCGCTTTCATGCGTGCCACACGTTTTTCCGTTTCGGGATGTGAGGAGAATAATTGCCGGAATTTGGAAGACTTCGGAGCGTCTTCCGATAATTTCAATAATTTATTCAGCGCATTATACATGGCATACGGGTCGATGTTATTCTTGATACAGAACTCGAAACCGTAATCGTCGGCTTCATTTTCTTGTTTCTGTGAGAATTGTGCTCCGGCCAATGACTCGGCAAGGGCACCGAGATCGGAGTCGGTTAGCTTGGCTACTGTTTCGCTGGTAGCACCTACGGCATTTTTAGCGGCCGAACGCAGATAGGCGTTTTTCATGGCGTCTTTGGAATCTGTGTGGATAACGTGCCCTATTTCATGGCCGATTACCGAAAGCACTTCTTCATCGGTCATCAAGTCCATTAATCCTGCACAAATACGTACACTACCGTCACCACAGGCAAAAGCATTCACATCTACTACTTCGTATACGCCGAAATTCACTTTCAGTCCGTCTACTTCTTTGATGTTACCGGTCAGTTTTTCCAGTCGTTTGCCATATTCGGTGTCCGGTGCGGTCAACGGATTGTGGGTATCCATCCATTGCATGTATTCTTTGCTCATGGTTGCTACGTCTTCATCCGACAAAGTGATGGCTTTGACCGCATCGGTACCTGCCTGCACTACTTTGCCTACATTAATTTTTTTACCGCCGATTTTGAATTGTGCCGAAGCTGTGAAGCTGATACCGCACATTAGTGCCATCATTAAAACAACTTTTTTTTTCATTGCTGGTTCTTTTTTTAGTGATTGATAATTAGTTCGTGTTAATATTCGAAAGTGATTCCGAGAGTCGGCATCAGTGTGCCGCTTTTCTGTTCGATGTACTTCATTTTGTATCGCTGTTCAGGCAGTGGGGCCGAAGGGTTTTCAATCACTCCGGTACTCATATAAATATCCGGTTGTTTGAAAGTACTCTTTGTCACATTTTGCAGGTCGATATAAAAGCCTAACATGCAACGTTTGAGGTAGAACGTTTTGTCTACCCGGATGTCCAGTTGTCCGAAAGCGGGGAGCCGGCCCGTATTGTATTTACTATAATCGTAGTAGGGTCTGCCCTGTGCATTCCAGGCTGTTACGAGCCGGGATTTTTCTTCGTCATAAGGGGTATAGGGAGCGCCGCCGATACAACTTACTTTCATGCCGAAGCTCCAATGGCGGGGAAAGTTGTATGTTCCGCTCAGATTGAAAATATAGCGGTTGTCCCATGCCGATGCAATGTATTCGCTTTGCTTGTTGTTGCGATATTCACTTTTGAAAAGGGTGAACGAAGAAGCGAGGTTCAATTTTTTTGCAACAAGCCATCTCAGTAATATTTCTATGCCGTATGAACGGCCTTGGGCAGTGGAAGTCAGTTCCTCATTGCCTATTACCCCGTAATCGTTTCCTTTGCAGGCAAGCGGAATACCGTCTGTAACGGATAGGGGAATCCGGTCATAGGACTTATAAAAACCTTCGGCGGAAAGCTCAAATGTACTGTTAGTACGCCAATTCAGGCCGAGACTGCCTTGACTTACGCTCATGTAGCGGAGCTGTTTATTTACCAGTTTCCCGTTGTTTCCTTTGAATCCGAGTCCTGTATAGGGCGGTAATTGATAGTACAGCCCGGCACTACCACTGGCATACAGTCCGTCGATGAGGCGGTAAGAGAGGGAGAGGCGTGGGGAAAGTTGCTCGGAGAGGTGTTTCATCCTTGACGAATAGTTATTGGCATCCGCTCTTACCCCTAATGATGCCGTGAAGCGTTCATCGGGCGAAGCATAACTCATTGTTCCGAATATGCCCCAGTGGAGAAGCCCTAAGGCCGTGTGATAGTCGGATGTCTCTCCTTTTCCGATATACACGCGTTGGAAGCTGGTATTGGTGTACTGACTATAATTGAGGTTCAATCCCAAATTTACTTTCCAGGCTCCGAAGGTAGAACTGTTTTCCAGTCGGAGTTTCGTCTCCTGTTCTACAGAACGTAGCCGGAGGGTGAGGTTGTCTTCCGAAGATTCGTCATTGTGCAGATATTTTGTGTTGCGGTTGTTCAGATAGCTGTGGCTGATGACTGCCGTCTGTACATGTGCCCCGGCATAGTGACGGTATACAGCTCCCAATGTGAATGTTTCTTGCTGTATCTTGGGAAGGTAACTCAATATGTATTCTGCTTTTTCTCCGTCCAGTTTGGTGTTGAGGCGCATATTGTCTATGCCTACCAGGCCGAGCACAAGCAATTCATTCCGTTCGTCGAAGCGGGTTTTCAGTTTGAACTGTGCATCGGTAAAAGTGGGTAGGAAGGGTAACCCCAGCATATCAAACAGAAATTGCAGATAAGATTGGCGGACAGATACGAGATACGAAGTTTTATTTCCCAAATGCCCGTTGGAAGCAAGGGATACTTCCGATGCGCCGAGCGTGGCTTTCAGTGAGTTCCGTTCCATGTCTCCGTCGCGGAGTTTAAAATCGAGCACCGAACTGAGCGAATTACCCCGGTCTGCCGGGAAAGCGCCCGTGTAGAAATTAACTTCCCGGATAAAGTCTGCATTAATGATACCGACGGGACCTCCTGATGCTCCTTGCGTACTGAAATGGTTGATATTCGGTATTTCGACTCCATCCAGATAGAATCGGTTTTCGGATGGAGAACCGCCACGTACAATCAGGTCATTGCGGTATCCGGCGGGCGAGAATGCTACGCCCGGATATGACTGTACTACGCGTGAAATGTCCCGGTTGGCTCCCGGACTTTTTTCGATTTCCTGTACACCGATAATGCGCAGGCCTACCGGACTTTCCAGATCGCGACGAAAAGGAGAGGCGGTAATTGTGACTCCTTCTAATTCCGTCGGGTTTTCTTCCATTTCGATGTCTATATTCAGATTTTTGGTCGAAAGGATATATTCGGAGGTCAGGGTGGTTTTATATCCTACGGCAGATGCCTGCAACCGATAGATACCGGGAGGGACTGCTTGGATGGTGAAATGCCCCACTGAATCCGTGACACTGCCCATACCCGAACCGGCGATCACTACGTTGATAAATTCCAATGGCTTACGACTGGCTTTGTCGATAACGGTACCTCTTATCTGGTGGAGTGGTTGTGCCGTTGCCGTTATGAGGAGGTAGAGAAAGAACAGAAGAAATATGGAGCGTTTTTTCATTGGTTTGGTTTTTCCTTTTCTATTTTATTGACAAAGTTACTACAAAAAAGTGGAATACGGAAGAATGAAGTAATAGAATTGATTTACAGAGGTTTCATTTAATCTGCCGATTATCTCCAACGCCACCACAATCCTTGCCGAAGCCAAGTCAAGACGTCGCTACGTTACTTGTTCGTAACCACACCATATAGGTGACGAAATGGATACAAATGACAAAACAAGGCTTTAAGGATTAGTGAGTTACAGACAACTCACGCGAAAAATCCGGTTACGGAAAAAGATTGCGCCGTTCCTCCGTGTTTTGCGTACCGACGAAGGATTCTTCACCGACTAATTTTGAACCTAAAAAAATTAAGGACGATGAAGAGTACATTTTCAGTTATCTACTACCTCAAACGTCAGGTAGTGAAAAAGGACGGGACAGTACCCGTCATGGGACGTATCACGGTGGACGGAAGCCAAACACAGTTCAGCTGCAAACTGACCGTCGATCCCAAGCTGTGGGACACCAAAGGGGGACGTGTCACGG
>ERZ860388.1032-NODE-1032-length-19854-cov-3.221021_pt1 | contig 19854 bp, 19 predicted proteins | sample MGYA00509978_ERZ860388 | MGnify/ENA primary metagenome ERZ860388 (study PRJEB30046, sample SAMN00715225) | human gut metagenome | study: EMG produced TPA metagenomics assembly of the A metagenome-wide association study of gut microbiota in type 2...
ACCAAGCCGCGGCAGACTTAATTTACGGTCTGACTCCTGCTGAGTACAACGCTTATTCGCTCCAAGAAAAGATTGACAGAGGCTTCTTACAACTCGAGTACTTGGACGAAATCAAAGCCGGAAACCGCACCTACAAGCTCATAACACTCTAATTTTTATAGGAAAAAAAGATGAAAAAACTCCTCATTGCCACACTTCTTGGTTTAACTGCCGCTAGTGCACAAGTTCAGGCCAAAACACTTCTTGTCTATTACAGCTTCACCGGAAATATTGAAAAGGCCGCTGTCGCCGTTAAAGACCAAACCTCGACGGATGTGATTCAGATTCAGCCGGCGCAAAAAGGCTTGAACTACGCGGCCAACAATTATTCTCTCGGAAGTGATTTGGTGGACCAAATTAGAAGCAAGCCTAATGATGCTTCTTCTTATCCCGCCATTGATCCGGTGGACGTTGACTTTTCAAAATATGACACCATTATCATCGGTACACCGCTTTGGTGGAGCAATATGGCCGCACCTATGCAGACATTCTTGTTCCATAACGGAAAGGCAATGGCCGGCAAGAAAATCGGTTTGATTGTCTCCAGCGCCAGCAGTGGAATTTCCGGTGTTGAAAGAGACGCCAAACGCCTTATCCCTGAAGGTAATTTCACAAAGAGCCTTTGGATTCGTTCCTCTCAGTTTTCATCCGCTCCGAAAATGGTCGCGGAATGGCTGAAAGCCAACGGTCTGGCCTCTAAGTAATTTTTTCAATAAGAAAGGCGCCGAGGCGCCTTTCTTACTAAATATCAAGAAGATCTAATCGGCCAATTAATATTGGTCAAACATTCTCTGGATTTCTTTCGGATCCTGAGTCTTCGTCAAAGCAAGCTGCAGAAGCAGGCGAGCTTTCTGAGGGTTAAGTGTGTCGGATTCTAAGAAACCGGCCTTCGTCCACATCGGCAGAGAAACCGTCGTTGCACCGTTCGGTACGCGGGCACTTCTTACAACCACAACACCTTTAGCCACAGCGTCTTTCAGACCTTCCATTGTCGGGTTGGCGATGGAGCCGTTGCCTGTACCAGCGTGAATGATGCCTTTAGCACCGGCTGCAACAGCAGCGTCGGCCATAATACGGTCGTCGTCAACATGAGAGTAGATGATGTCAACGCGAGGCAGAGTCTCAAGCTTGCTGACGTCAAATTCGCTGTTGGTCGTGTGACGCTTTGTAGACTGCTTGTAGAAACGAACTTTGTTTCCGCTCACATAACCCATGGCGCCGAGTTCCGGAGACTTGAAGGTAGCTGGATTGGTCGTATTTGTCTTGGTGACATCGCGGGCACCGTTGATTTCATCATTCATGACGATCATGACGCCTTTGCCTTTTGCTTCAGGCGTAGAAGCAACGCGAACAGCTTCAAGAAGGTTCATAGGACCGTCGGCAGAAATGGCTGTGGCAGGGCGCATAGCGCCGACCAAAATCACAGGCTTGTCGCTCTTAGTAACAAGGTTCAGGAAGTAAGCGGTTTCTTCCAATGTATCGGTACCGTGGGTAATCACCACAGCGTCAACCTTCGGATCAGCCAGCAGTTCGTTAACGCGCTTGGCAAGTTTCAGCAAGGTCTTGGTATCCATATTGTTGGAAGAGATCTTGACGACCTGTTCACCGGAAACATTGGCATAGTCTTTCATTGCGGGAACCGCTTCGATCAAAGTCTGAATGCCTAAATCACCGGCTTTGTATCCGGTTGTCTGAGTGCTGGAAGCAGCAGTTCCGGCGATCGTTCCGCCTGTAGCCAAAATCTTAACGGAAGGAAGGTCAGCGGCAAAAGCTGTGGCGGCAGCCATCAGAGTTGCGGAAAGAAGGATTTTCTTGAACATTTTATTTATGCGTACAAAAAGTTAGCCTCAATCGCTAAATTGAGGAATTACCCACCTAAAAAGGCATTTTTAATCCCGGGCACCGAAGTACCCGGGGCAAATAATCAAAAATTATTTGTAGAGGTCGTTGACAACGTCACGAGCAAACTTGTCCTGAGCTTTGATCAGGTCACCGAGTTCCTTGTTGTCTTTGAAGTCAAGAGCCATACCGGCTTTCTTATGAGCTTCGATGACAGCAGGATCCTGCATTGTCTTCTTGAAGGCTTCAACGTAGTACTGGATAACTTCAGGCTTGGTTCCCTTCGGAGCAACTAAAGCACGAGCAGAGCCGTACCATTCGGGGTAGAGGCCTTTTTCGCCGAGTGTCGGAACATTCGGGAGTTCAGGATCACGTTTGGTGTTGAAAACAGCCAGAACACGGAGTTCTGGTTTGTCGCCCTTAACGAGCTTGGCAACGTCAGCAACCTTGGCGCAGGTGAAGTCAACTTCGCCCTGACGAAGAGCCAGCAGCTGGTCGGCTGTACCGCCGTAAGGAATGGCTTTGTACTTGAAGCCGGCGCTCTTGGCAAGCAGCTGAGCAGCTGTGTGGTTGGAAGCCTTGTTGCCGTTTGTGGAGGCTTTCAGGTTTCCTTTCTCTTTAGCGGCGGCAACGAGTTCTTCGATGGTCTTGTAGGGAGAATCGGCCTTAACAGCAACAACACCGGCTTCAGTCAGATGGTTGGCGATAGGAACGATGTCATTGATGGAGAAGGGTGCCCCCGACTGTGCAGCCAAAGTGGTGAATGTCGGCAGGGTGGCGGGCGGGTTGGGTCTGAACTATTTTTGCCCAGCCGATCTTGCCGTCAGCACCGGGAAGGTTCTGAATGATGATGGTTTTCGGAATGTACTTCTGGGCTTCGGTAGCAAGAAGACGAGCACCTGTGTCTGTGCCGGAACCGGCTTTGTAAGCAACGATAACGTTGACGTCACCGGTCGGTTCCCATGCCATAACTGTCATCGGCAGGGTCATAGCAACAGCAACAGCTGCAAGAACTTTTTTCATTTCGAATATCCTCCTAAGGATGGTGATTTTTTTACTTCTGAACCCAGGTCGCTTTTGCAGAATCATTAATTCGACAAATGGTGACTCCGAATCAGTAATGTGGATATTAACGCACGCTTACAAAATTTGGAATACAAATTAGTGAATCGTCCATAAAAAAGCCTCCGGCGAGGCGGAGGCGAGTGGTCAAAGCAACAGATTAATGGTGGGATCTGGCTTCAACATGTTTTTCCCAGCGAGCCATCAGCCACGGAGAGCAAGTGCCGAGGACGCACAAGAGGATGAGCATCCAGCAGAGCGGGGTGCTGAAAAGGATCGTAGGATCGCCGTCGGAGAGATACAGAGAACGGCGCAGGCCGTTTTCACCGATCGGACCCAGGATCAGACCCAGCACGATGGCGGCTGCGTTCAAATCAAACTTGCGAACGAAGTAGCCGATGATGCCGAAAATGAACATGATGATCACTTCCACAAAGTTGTTGTGGATAGCAAAAGAACCTACAACGCAAAGCAGGAAGATGGAAGGAATCAGGATAGAGTCGGAAAGGCGGGAGACCTGAGCAAACATACGGCAGCCGATGAGACCGACACCCAGCATCGCAAACTGAACCAGCACGAAACCGGCAAAGAATGTGTAGGTCATCGAAGCGTAAGTGGAGAAGAGCTCCGGTCCCGGCTGCAGACCGTGAATGATCAAACCGCCCATCAACACAGCGGTCACGGATTCACCCGGAATACCGAGCGTTAATGTCGGAATGAGAGAACCACCGGTCACAGCGTTGTTCGCAGCTTCGGAACCGGCCACACCGTCAATAGAACCTTTGCCGAATTCTTCTTTATGTTTGGAGAACCGGCGTGCTTCGTTGTAACCCATGAAGCAGGCGATCGTTGCACCGGCGCCAGGCAGAATACCCAAGATGTTGCCGATGATCCAAGAACGCGTGATGGTCGGAGCCAGTCTCTTGATATCGGCGCGGCTCAGAAGAAGGCTGCCCGTGAATTTGGCTGCTTTCGCGCGTTTCTTAATCGCTTTTTCAGCCAGGATCAAAACCTGAGACATCGAGAACAATCCGATCAGCGCGCAGGTAACGTTGACACCGTTGTACAGCGTAGCGCTGCCCATCATGAAGCGTTCAACGCCTTCCATCGGGTCCATACCGATGGTCGAAATCAGGAGACCCAAGATGCCGGAGATGAAACCTTTTAGAAGCGATTTAGAGGAAACACCGGCGATCACGGTTAAACCGAAAATCGAAAGCCAGAAGTATTCAGGGCTCTTGAACTTCATCGCCAGTTCGGCAAGGAACGGGGAGAAGAAGTAAAGAGAAATACAGCTTAATAAGCCGCCGCAGAAAGAGGCAAAGCAGGCAACAGCGAGCGCCTTAGCGGCCATGCCTTTCTTTGTCAGTTCATAGCCTTCAATGGCCGTTGCCGCAGAAGCAGGGGTGCCTGGCGTATGAATCAAAATGGCGGAAATAGAACCGCCGAAGATGGCGCCGCAGTAGATACCGCCTAAGACGATCAAACCCGTAGCTTGATCCATACCGAAGGTCACCGGGAGCAGAAGGGCAACGCCCATTGCGGCAGACAAACCTGGGAGACAGCCGATCGTGATACCCAGCGCGGTTGCGCCGATCATAAGGATCAATGTAAGAGGATTCATTGCATGGATGAAACCCATGCCCATTAAGGAGAGTGTTTCTAACATGGTTTCTTCTCCTTATTCAAACCAAATCCCGAGGGGAAGAGGAACATGCAGGAACATCGAGAAAACCAGATAAGTCACAATCATGATGCAGGCGCAGCTGATAATTGCGGGTATCGGTTTTACTTTCAGAAAGAACTGGGCCAGCAGCAGATAAAGAACGCTGGAGATGTAATAGCCCAAATAGTTCACTAAGGCCATATAAATAATGCAGCCTGCCAAGACACCGAAAAATTGTCCGGGAAGGAATCCTGCGAACAATTTTCTGAAGTCATTCAGGACAACTCGATGGCGGTAGAAGGAATATAACTGTTTACCTAAGAAAAGCGTATTGCAGCAGTAAAGGGCAGTTAAAAGAATTAGAGGGTAGGATTGAGCAGCCGGCGGCAGCTGCAGCGTCATGACCAAAAACCAGGTCGCAACGCCATAGACTACCGCAATGACGCATAAGTCGGACTCTTTCATAATTGTGACTCTTGTTAATGAGGTTGTTCTATGGACTTGTCGTGATTAGAAGAGATGAGGTTTTTATTTCTCCGAAATAATTACTTACAAGACCCATTCTGCCTGATTTTACATCAGCGCCTTCGGCTGACCAACGAATTTCAGAACGCTTACCTGTGAAAAGTTCGAAAAGAAACAATAATTCAAAACGTTAATCGATCACCTCATTGTGTAATTTCTTGTAGTTTTTCTGACTTTCTAATTATTCTTACCCAAGAGAGGAGAACGAACGTTTTTCGAAAACCTACAGGCAGCAGCCGGAATGAAGAGCTTAAGAGTGGGTAGACGCTGCTCCGTCAGGCCAGCAAAAAATCCTGTTTTCTGCCTTTACCGCAAAAATAGGCAAAATTTCCAGAAATACGAGACATAGCGGCCTTAGACATATCCCTAATATGTACACATCGATCATTTATTGATTTTTTTATTGATAGGTGCGAAGCATGAAAAAACTACTTTGTGCTGCTTTAGTGGGAGCTCTTATGACTACTTATTCAGCTGTCGCCGCGGATTTCTCTAAGAATCCTTACGGCCTGGTATACGACAATGCAATTACAGAAAATGTTGCTGGTAAAGTAAATATTCATCCTGTTTCCTATACAGTTGACGGCATCCGCGTTGCTGCCAACGTCTACACTCCTGCCGGCTACGATCCGAAGAAATCCTATCCCGCCATCGTCGTTGCTCACCCGAACGGCGGCGTTAAAGAACAGGTTGCCGGTCTCTTTGCAGAAAAACTCGCCGGAATGGGTTACATCACCGTTGCTGCTGATGCTCGTTATCAGGGTGCTAGCGGCGGTGAACCGAGACACACCGACAAACCTGCTAACCGTATCGAAGACATCAACGGCATGGTTGACTACATCAGAACTTATCCTGGTGTGAACGCAAATGAAATCGGTGCCTTAGGCATTTGCGGCGGTGGCGGATACACCCTCGGCGCTGCTCAGAAGGATCCTCGCATCAAGGCTGTTGCCACCATCTCTATGTTCAACAGCGGCCGCGTTCGTAGAAACGGCTTCCAAGACTCCCAGATGGACACGATCCAGCAGAGACTTGCTCAGGCTGCCGAAGCAAGAACCTTTGAAAAAGAAGGCGATGTTCGCTTAGTCGGCGCTATGAATCTGACAGATGAACAGGCCAAGAGGCTCCCGTTCGCACTTTACAGAGACGGCTTCTTCTATTATTTCCGTACTCATGCTCATCCCAATTCCACTTTCCTCTATACACAGAGCAGCCTGATGGATCTGATGAACTGGGACGTCGAAGATCAAATGGCCATGATTCATCAGCCGCTTCTCATGATTGCCGGTGATGTTTCTGACACCCGCTACATGACTGATGACGCCATCAAGAAGGCAACCGGTACAAAAGATAAAGAAATTTATCTGGTTAAAGGCGCTCAGCACATTGAAACATACTGGGTTCCTAAGTACGTCAATGAAGAAGCTGCCAAACTTCAGGAATTCTTCGGCAAATATCTGAAGACGTAATCTGAAAGCATCTTCCTAGAGAGTTGAAAAGCGCAGGGCACTTGAATTGAGCTGCTGCGCTTTTTGTATCTCTGCTGTTTCTTGCAGAATTGTGGAAGAACTTTTCAAAAAACATTCAATTAGAGACGCCATTCAACCTAAGGCCCTCAATCTAAAGATCTAGGTTTACAGAGACGGATAGTTACGAATTTATTGGTCTTCTCATTGAGTTTGACCTATCAACAGCTTGCCTGTCACCACCTCAAGAGTTGATTTCCACCGGAGCAAATCAGACTCAACTGTGGGATTTTTGTAAACGTCAAAAATAGCAAAACTCGGTGCCAAAGGTTTGATACCCATATACTGAAACTGTTTGTGCAAAGGCATTAATACACCTTCAAGTCCACGAGCATCAAAGAATTGTCCTGGTTCGCACACGGCGTCCTCGGGAGCGTTCCATGTTGTACTTATCCAATAACGCTTTTTCGTAAGAAAACCGCCCGTACCGTAAAGCTTGTTTGGATCCTTTCGTGTCCGCCCATCTGTACCGCAGACACGCGAATCGGTAAGGACAATGTCTTGCCATTTCGTATACTGCCAAGGCGTGGACATGGCCCATATAGGTGTCTGAACCAGCAGCAAATCGGAACCGAGAACTTTTTCGACTTCTTTTTCCAGGTCCCATTTCTCATTGAGATCCGTAATGATGCTTTCTATCTTTCTGCGCTCGAATGCCTCTTTTGCCATGCGAGTCATTTCGGCATTAAGCCATCCGCCCGAGCCGTCCGGCCGCTTTACTCCAGCATTAATAACAAAAACTCTCATAGATTACTCTCCCGCTAAAGATAACCTTTCGAGATTATCCAAACCGTGTCGACAAAAAATCAAATACTTTACGTTCGGTCTTTTATGCTTTTTAAGCATATCCTGAAGAAAATACTTGAAAAATAGGATGCAGAGAATATTTCCCGGAGATGAAAAATCATTGAGTCATCGACAAAAGTTCCATGTTTTGCAAGAGAAAAATCTGATTTTTACTATCGCTTCAAAATTTCTATTCTTTGCTCTTCTGTCAAATGCCCCATTGAAAACTCGCAGCCGCAGTACCGCTGATTGTAGAAGCCGTTTTCTTTGAGCAAAATACCGCGTCGTTCCTGCAGACCGCCCAATAGGTGCTTTCAGGAATTAAAGATTTAGCGTGAGCTGCCGCTTCTCGAATTTGTTCGGCGCTCTTCCAGCGTGATCCGGCCAAGGTAGTTGTGTAGAGTTCAATCCCTTCGCGCTTCGCGCATTCAGCCGTCACGAGAAGGCGGTGCTTGAAGCAAGCGAGGCAGCGGCGTCCTCTTTCCGGTTCTTTTTCCAATCCGATGACGGCAAGTCTCCAAAGGTCGTGTCGGTAGTCGCCGTCAATAACCCGAATTCCTAATGATTGAGCGAATCGATCCAGTTCGTTTTTACGAATCAAATATTCTTTCACCGGATAAATATTCGGGTTATAGAAAAAGATCGTCGGACGCACGCCATTCTGCTGGAGCCACTCTAAGATGGCGGCAGAGCAGGGTGCGCAACAGGAATGCAATAGAACTTCTTTGGGGAGCGGTCCCAAAACCAGAGAACTCATGCTTATCAAAAGGAAAGACTAGAAACAAGACTAGCGCCGAAGTGGAAACCGGAAAGGAGAGACTTTTCGGTGCCGCTGTCGGCGCTGCTTTTCGCTTATTTATCCGCGAATATTCTTAGATAATCAATTAGGCTGTGGGACCGGATGTGGTCATTTCGGCAACTGCGCCGACCGGACCGGTTTCAGTCATTTCAGAGTCGTTTGCGGGAGCCTGCTGTGCAGCAGCTTCTGCTGCCTGCTGCTGAGCGATATCCTTATGAATCCACTGCAGAACTGTTGCGCGGTTAACTTTCGTTAACTGAGAAATAACGTTGTAGGACTTGCCTTCTTCCTTACGCAGACGAAGCACTTCGGCTTTCTGTTCAGGTGTGTAGGACTGCTGGCGAGCGCCATGTTCTGCACGGAAGGTCCCGATCAGGAAGCTGCGATGCCAGTCGCGAGCTGTGTATACGGGAATATTGAGAGTTTTTGCACAATTTTTGTAGCTTCCGCCGGCCTGGAAAATCGCCAATGCTTTCTGACGAGTTTCGAAGGAGTGTCTGGGAAGAGATTTGCGGCGGGATGCGTACGGGGCCTTCGCAAAACGAGCCAGGCCTCTTGCTGTCTTGATTGTCTTTGGCATAACTAAATGCTCCGGTATGCTGATTATCAATGTGGTGGTTTGTAGTGCTCATCAAACTTGAATAACTATTTTATTATCCATGTTCTCTGAGCTATGAGTAATGATACCATTTAGGGTAAAAAAAGATTATTGTTGTTAATAACTAATTAAATAATATTTTTTTCAAGATAATCACCCTGACACGTTACCATTCCGTGCCTGACCTTAGTTTTTTTCCTATAAATCGTTCTACTATTCACTGACGATTCAATATAGGAGGAGCTCAATGTCGATACTCAAGCCCGGTTTGGAAGAACGGTACAAAAGGGTAAAACAATCACTTGCAGACGACGAAATGCGCTTCGGCAGAGAGCCGGGAAGCGTCTTTTTACTTCCGGTTTCAAAAACCTTCGGAATTAATGCTTTGGAGGAAGCAGTGAAGTGCGGCATGAGGGCCTTCGGGGAGAACTATGTTCAGGAAGGGTGCGAAAAAATCGAATACTTTAAAAAGCAGCATCCTGACTTGGAGATTACCTGGCACTTTATCGGGCATCTTCAGTCCAACAAAACCCGCCCTGTAGCTGAACATTTCGATTGGGTTCAGACGGTAGACCGCTTAAAAATCGCACAGCGGCTTTCTGAGCAAAGACCCGCAGATATGCCTCCCTTAAATGTGTTAATCGAAGTTCACATCTCTGACGAAGAGAGCAAAAGCGGCTGCCAGCCAGCCGACGTCCCGGCCCTGGCTCAAGCTATCACATTGCTTCCGAACTTAAAGCTTCGAGGCATCATGGCAATTCCGGCGCCCTCGGATACTGAAGAGGGCAAAAAGGCTCCTCTAAAAGAAATGTATGCCATCTTCCTGCATTTAAGAGATGAGCTGAATTTTGATATCGACACGCTCTCGATGGGCATGAGCTCGGATATGGCAGAAGCTGTGGAATGCGGGAGTACCATGGTAAGAGTCGGCTCGGCAATTTTCGGACCTCGTGACTACACCAAAAAGGAGTAAAAATGAATAGAAAAACAATCGCTTTCATCGGCGGCGGAAACATGGGAGAAGCCATCATTTCTAAGATGGTCTCAAGTGACTGGAAGGGCGATGATATTCACGTCATTGATCACAATGAAGAGAAATTGGAGCGTCTTTCTTCCGAATACGGTGTCCATGCTCATAAGGAACCCGGTTCGTGGCTTTCTGAGATCGATGCCGTTGTTCTTGCAGTCAAGCCGCAGCAGCTTGCTGAAGCCATCAAAGCCAGCAAAGAATGGATCGAAGACGCACTCGTAATTTCTATTGCGGCCGGCGTTCGAGTCAAAGACCTTGAGGCAATGATCGGTCACAACTGCATTTGCCGCACCATGCCGAATACTCCGATGAAAATCGGTCTCGGCGTCTGCGGACTTTATTCCACACCCGAAGCAGAACCCGACCATCGCTTTATTGTCAAAGTTTTTGCGGCCTGCGGCGATTTGATTTGGTGTACGAAAGAAGAAGAACTGGACGGAGTAACAGCCATCAGCGGTTCCGGCCCTGCTTATGTATTCAGATTTATTGAAGCGCTGACAGAAGCCGGACTTCGTTACGGATTCAATGACGTCCAAGCAAAGAGAATGGCCATTGCAACCGTTCTCGGGTCAGCCGAACTCGCCAAACGCAGCGGCGAGTCGCCGTCTGTCCTTCGTGAAAAGGTAACGAGCAAAGGCGGCACAACTTATGAAGCGCTCAAGGTCATGAATGACCGTCACTTTATGGAAATGATGCAGGATGCGATGGACGCCTGCAAGAAACGTGCCGTTGAACTCGGCGACGCTTTCCACGAAAGCGTAGAAGCAGCGGAGAAATAATTGATGCTGAGGCCTTCAAAGAAGGCCTCACTTTCTAAGCTTCCAAATACTTTTCTTTAGACTGATACCAGCGGGCAGCATGCTTTTCTGCCCGCGGATCTTTTTCTCGGATCCACTTATCCGCCATCGCCATGGCTTTCTCAACGAGGAAGCCGTCGGTTTCAAAATCAGCAAAACGAAGCAGGGCAGCTCCGCTCTGACGAGCGCCTAAAAACTCACCAGGCCCTCTCAACTCCAAGTCTCTTCTGGAAATTTCAAAGCCGTCTGTCGTGTCGTTGAATACCTGGAGACGTTCCTTGCCGATCTTTGAAAGCTGGTCTCCGAAAATCGCAAAGCAATAACTCTTGATCGATCCTCGGCCGACGCGTCCTCTGAGCTGATGGAGCTGGGCAAGCCCGAAGCGTTCTGCGTGTTCAATAACCATAATGGATGCGTTCGGAACGTCTACGCCCACTTCAATCACTGTTGTAGAAACTAAAAGCTTTGTTTCTCCCTTAACAAACCGATCCATGACAGCGTTTTTATCTTCCGGCGTCATCTTGCCGTGCAGAAGCTCAATCTTGAACTGAGGGAGGATTTGTTTAATCTCTTCACATGTTTCAGTGGCAGCGGTAAGGTCTACTTTTTCGCTTTCTTCGATCAGAGGGCAGACCCAATAGGCCTGCAGGCCGGCGGCTAAAGACTTGCCGATCCATTCGACCAAATCGCCTTTGCGGCTCATGGAAACTAATTTTGTTGAGATCTCTTGTCTTCCCGGAGGCAGTTCATCGATGACGGAGACGTCGATATCGGCTAGATAACTCATGGCCAAGGTTCGGGGAATAGGCGTGGCCGACAGCATGAGAAGATGCGGCATCATACCGTTTTGCTGTGCACGAATGGCTAATCTCTGATCCACGCCGAAACGGTGCTGCTCATCGACGATGGCGAGCCCCAAAGCCTTGAATTTAACGTCCGGCTGAATGATTGCATGAGTTCCGACCACCAGTTCGGCACCGTCTTCGATTGCCGCCAAGGCTTCACGCTTTTCTTTGGCCTTCTGTTTTCCGGAGAGCCAAACGACACGGACGCCGAAAGGTTCCAGCCAGGAAATAATCTTTTTAAAGTGCTGTTCAGCCAAAATTTCCGTCGGCGCCATAAGCGCCGCCTGGTAGCCTGCATCAATCGCCTGGCAGGCGGCAAGCGCCGCAACGACGGTTTTACCGCTTCCGACATCTCCCTGAACCAATCGGTTCATGGGGCGTTCGCTGCCGAGAGATTCGTAAATATCTTTCCAGACTCGAATCTGGGCCTTTGTCAGCTTAAAGGGCAGGGAATGGAAAAATTTTGCTGTCAAAGAGTTGTTGTCGCCTTTGCGCAGCGGCATCAACGGTCCTTTGTTCATATCCCGCATTTCACGAGATTTCTTCAGCGAAATCTGCTGAGCCAGAAGCTCATCGAATTTCAACCGCTGCCAAGCCGGATCCGTTCGATTCTGCAAAGGACCAATCGGAGCGCCGGCCTTAGGATGATGCAGAGAATTAATCGCTTCAGAAAGTCCCGGAAGGTGCAATTCATTACGCTCTTCTTCGGTCAAGAGGTCAGAAATATCCACGTCCATTAAGGCGCGGTCAATGCGTTTTCTCAGCCACAGCTGAGTCACACCTTCGCCGGCGGGATAAACAGGTGAAAGCGTTTTAGGAAGGTCGCTTTCGGGTTTCGGAGCGCGAACCTTGGGATGAATCATTTCAAGACCGCCGCCGAAAGCGGCACGCGGGTTTCCGTAGAGTCGGACACGTTTCCCGACTTTCAGTAAATCACGAATAGAAGGGTAGTAGTGAATAAACCGAACCTTGAGCATGTCGGTTTCGTCATCGACCCAAGCTTCAAAATTTCCGAACCGATTGTCGCTGTTATTGGTGACAACACCTTCAACCTGGGCGTCGACGCCGACTTCAAGTTCTTCGATCGGCGTAATGGAGGTCTCATCTTCGTAACGAAGAGGCAAATGAAGGACAAAATCCCAATCGCTGACCAAACCCAATTTCTTAAGGCGTTCGGCCAGAGGCGCCAATTTTTGTCCGGGTTTTCGTTTCCAAGAAATTTCTGCCACTTTCCTAACAGCCTATATCTATATAGAAGAAGAGCTGCCTGTAAGGCAGCTCGAATCCTCTTTTTTCGTGAGTCGAATGCTTTACACAAGCATTCTATCAATTAAGTAATCAACGGTTAGCACGCATATTCATTGTCAGTGCGTAACGGTCGCCGGGATGATAAGACTCTGAAATTTCGAGGATGTTCCGCTTAATACCCATGTAGTGGCGGAGAATACGGAGGCAAGGTGAGCCGACCTGAGCATCCAGATACATTGCGGCTTCTGCAGGAAGGGGAACGGCGGAAATCTTCTGGACGACTTCAAGACACTTTTCTCCGTATTCTTTCTCGATCAGTGTGGAAAGAAGAACCAACGGATTTAACCGAGCCAAATCCGGCAGACGGGAGTAAGCGGCGTTCACATAAACCGCCGTCCAAACAACAGGCTTTCCGTTGTCTGTCGGATTGGTTCGGACATTAGAAAAACGCAGGAAGCGCAGATACCTCTCGCATTCCAGTCTCTTTGCCAGTGCGTGGTCAACAACACATTCCTGAGTTCCCTGGACAACTCTTTTGTGTGTAGAGGACAAACCGTCGATATCCGCAAATGAGGTGTAGGTATGGGCATAGGTTTCGTCAAATCCTACGGATACGACTTTAGAGCCTAGTCTTGGCCACCGTTTAATCAGGCCCATGCGTGTGAGGTCTGCAAGTGCGAGTCGGACGGTATACCTACTAACGTTATATTTCTCACAGAGCTCCATCTCGGTTGGCAAATACGAATCGAGGGGATAATCACCGTTGGTGATACCACGAGTCAGATCATCTGCGAGCCTTACCCAGCGTGCGTTTTTCATATAAGGCCTTCTCAAATAAATTATCTTTTTATGACATTAATGTTACCCCTTTTTACCCCTATAACACAATAGGGATAATAGTTAGGAAAATCGAGTAAAAAGAATCACGTATGCCCGTGCATCTACTTAGTAATTTTAAAAATTTACCAAAATGGGAAATCTGACAAATGATAGGCATACCACTTAGAGAATTAGGTTGAAAAATCCCTATTCTGGGGAAGGAGGAAGAGAATCTCATTTCAGTCTATAAGTTTTTATATTTACCCCTGTAATAACACAGTAGTTTTTCTATGTAAAAAAAGAGTTTATATGAGGAATCTCCACTAAAAACCTCTTGCCAAACAGGGCGGTTTTCGTTTTATTAATTCGATGTGGCTATTTTATCGAGAGGGGTTATTTTAGTAAGCAAAAATGACAATTTTTTCGACTCTGACAAAACACCAAAAACTCAAGTAGTAATCAATAGGCAGACGAAATCTCGGGAAATCCTGGGCCCCTTGGGATGAATCGCGGTATTTAGAAGAAATTTCACCTCAGTGTCTGCGATTGAAGGAATAATTTTGTTACTCCTCGAGAAATTCTGCAAAAATGACGGCACAAATAGGAGACAACGATAATGGTTTACCGACTTGTGTGTTCTTTAGTCTATGGAATATGCATCGCTTCAAGCGGCTATGCAGCTGCGCAATCCTCCGAAATCGTAAAAGAGGAACCGGCTGTCCAGACAGAGGAAAAAACAGAGGCAGCAAATCCGGCGCCAACCCAAAAAGCAAGCGCCGAAAAAGAAGTTAAACCTGCTGAAACAGTTTTAGAACCAAGAGAGTCAGAGGAACAACTTCTTGCTCGACAAAAGAAGATCAAAGAGTTAATCGAACAAGCTGAAGTGCAGTTGTACGGGGAAGGCGTTCCTGTTGATCTCTCCAAAGCCGCCGTTCTTTATGGGCAGGCAGCCGATCTCGGAAGTCCGAAAGCCATGATGCGATTGTCGGCTCTTTATAGAAAAGGTACCGGTGTCGAACTATCTCAGGAAAAAGCTTTTGAGCTCATTCAAAAAGCCGCTTCACTTGACTATGCTCCAGCACAAGCCGCTCTAGGTATTTCCTATCTTGAGGGCAGAGGCGTCGAAAAAGACGAGAACTTGGGCTATGACTGGATTCGCAAAGCCGCTGAAAACGGCCATGCGCTCTCCAGAGTGATGACCGGTGAACGTCTGCTTTCTCAAGCAGATAACGAGCAGTCCAAGCAAACAGGGCAGGAATATATTGATTCCATCCTTCAAAACGCTTCTCCTCAAGAACTTTATACGATTAGTTATTCCTTCGGACACGGCTTACGGCTGACAAAGAATCCTGAAAAGGCCAGATATTGGGCAAAAGCCGCCGCGGACAAGGGAAGTGTTAACGGTACATACTATCTAGGCGAACTGTATTGGAATGCCAAAGAAGTGCCGGAAGCGCTTAAATGTTTTGAAAAAGCAGCTGAGATGGGCTTGACGGTTGCTGAACTCCAAACAGGAAGAATTTATCTTTACGGCGCTGAGGGTGTTGCCAAGAATCCTGCAAAAGCCGTTTACTGGATGAAAAAGGCCGCTCCCATCGCTTCTAATGAAGATTTACTGACTTTAGTCGGACTAGAGTTATCCGGACCTCGTGCGGTTAAAAACCATGAAGACGCCCAAAAGTATCTTGACATGTACATCGCTCGGGCTAAGCCGGAAGAGCTGGAAGAAAACGCTGAGAAATACTGGAACGGTGTCGGCGTACGCAAAAACTTCGATATCGGCGGGGCCTTGGCTCTAGCAGCCGTGCAGAAAGGCAATAAAGCGAATGTCTGCAGCTATGCCATGAAGTTAGCCACTCCGAATTGGTTCGGAGGCGATCCTGTCACCGCTTATGCAATTTTGAACGATTGCGTACTTCAAAAAGGTGCCCCGGAAGAAGAGGTCAAAGCCTTTGAAGCTTTGGAAAAGAGAATGAGCGCTGAAGACCTCAGAAAGGCCCAGAATTTAAATGGTGAGGACGCTATTGAGGCCATCAAAATTCGTCGAGTCTATTTAACAAGCAAGTAACTTCTTTTACGATAATTTTCGGCCGATCTTCGCGAATTGCGACGATCGGTTTTTTTCATGCTCGCCATTAGGCTTTTAATGGCTCGAGTAGACAAAAAAGCCAGAAAAGCTTTTGGAGATACAGAAGAAAAACAAGTAAGCAAGCTTAAATAAGCGATGCTCTTAGGAAATTCTGAAGTGGAAGTTGATGGTGGAGATAATGGGGATCGAACCCACGACCTCTGCATTGCGAACGCAGCGCTCTCCCAGCTGAGCTATATCCCCACCGGCGTGAAAACTCACAGGCAGAATGATGCACTAAATTACAAATAATTTCAACTTCAGCAAAAAAAATATTTTTATCTACGGAGATAAAAAGTTCGAAAAGGCGTTCGGAGAATCTGTCATCTCTGATGGTTTTATTTGGAATATGGTCCATATTGGTGGCAATGAAAAGGATAATAAACGAACGCGGCGGAAACCTTGGCGACTCAATGCACGAAGAAATCGCCGCTGTTTACAAAGGCTCAAACGATGAGGAAACCTTCACGGCAGCATTCATGTTTATGGAGTACTACCTCGACTTTTTGTTCAAAGGTTGTCGTAGTCGTAGCTTTCAGCTCGAAGACAGTGCCGAGGAATGGATTCTTCGTGATCTAGACATAGAAAACAGATGGGCTGAACCGTTGCCTTCCATCTTCGACTAACATTTAGGCTTGCTGTTTTATTGAAAAAAGCGAGCTCAAATGATTCAGGATTATTTTTCTCTTGATAAGAAGGGCGATGACTATCTTCTTCTTCGTATCATCAACAAAGTTGACTTTGAAGAGGAGGTCGTCTGGGCTCGCGATTTCTCTTTATCTGATCGAAGTGACATTTCTAAGCCCGTCGAGCATTTAATGAGTTATCTGAAAGGCGGCTTCGATTCTCTTTCTGAATGGAACGGAGATATGGAAGGATTCCATTCATCTATTCAGCATTTCGGATTTGAAAATCTTCTGAGGACCGACAATCTCATTCCCGCATTCATTTTGAGGAAGGATGCAAAAACACCAGAAATCAATCAGTTGATTTTCAATGAATTGGAGAAAGAAAGAGAAACCTTGGGAGGTAAGGAGCTTGAGACGAAGGTCGGCCTCCTTCATGAGGCACTTTCTTCCATCGGCGCAAAGTCATACCAACCCAACGACCCTGAAGCCACCGTTCCGGTCCCTTTAAGTTTGATTTTTAATAAAGATTGGAACGCTGTCGGCGCGCTATTGGAAAACTATTCCTAACTGACAGCGTTGTTAGAGACGATTAGATAGGCTCAGGAATGGCGCGCTGCAGCTTCAGCAGTGTCTTTCTGATCATCGTAGACGGGGCCCAGTCTTCTTTTGCTTTTCTTAGACCCGGAATACCGAGGTCTTCTTCGCGATTAATCTGTGTAAAGCGTTCAGGCAAAGTCTTGCACAAAGCGCTGGCTAAAGCAGGGTAGGCACCGGTAACAGTGCGATCAGCCTTTTCAATATGAACGGAGAAAATGTTTTCACCGACGTCGGAGCCATAGGTGAAGCCGTACATATTGTCTCCGTCCATTAAAGCGCCGCCAATCAAGCGGAACTCTTCAAAATGATCAAAGGCAAGCTCGATTGCGTCTCTTTCAGCTTCAAGACTCTTCGTCATTTCGCCGTAGTTGGCATACCAGTTCTTCAGAAAAACCCTTGCTTTTTCAATCAGCTCAGGCGTGAAAGATACAAATTGAGCGTTCGGGTAGGCCTTATAAAATCTCTTATTGAAATTGCGTTTCCCGTGAAGTTCTCTGCCTTCCAGGTTTTCGATCTTGTCACGTTCATAGACATAATCCCACCAGGAATTTGAAGACACGGTAATGAAGTTGCGATATCGCATCAGTTCGGAAATTCTTTCCGTCATATACGTAAAGCGCCCGAATAAAATCACCGGCTCTTTGCAGCACTGACATTCAGAAGCAATGTCTTCGATGATAGCTAAAGCGTTTTCGCTGCGAAGCGGAATGACATAAGCCGGCGGAATATCCGGATAAGGGGCCCAGTTCAATACTAATTCGCCCTGAGAAATTCCCCATTTGATGTTGTATTCCTTAGCGCGTCCGATGACGGATGCGATAGAAAGATTGCAGTCTCCGTTCTGAAGTTTCGGCAGTTGTTCTTGTAGAAGCGGTAATTCGTTAAGCGTGACGGGTTTTAGTTCGATCTGCATGTCGTGGTTCGATTTTATGATTTCAGTGGAGAATATACTATTCGGATCAGAGGCGATTATAGTTTCTCGTTCCGTAACGAGCACGGGACATTTTCAAACACAGGCGGGCCCATGGATTTCTCTCAAGTGGACGGCATCTTGCACATTCATTTGGATAATTTTTTTATCCTCGGCATTGCATGCCTCTGCTATTTCCTCGGCCGATGGATCAAATCCGAAATCAAACTTTTACAGGACCTCTCGATTCCCGTTCCGTTTATCGGCGGATTGCCGGCAGCGATTATTTTTGCATGTCTAAAAATTTCCAAGACTGCTGTCATTGTCTTAAATCCTGATCTCAATGCCCTGATTTTTCAGTTCTTTCTAACCATGATGGCTTTGATGGGAAGCTGGAAGCTCATCAAAACAGGTTTTGTTATTTCAATCATGTTTTGGTCTCTGGCGATGGTACTCGGTGTACTTCAGGCGCTCATCGGACTGACCGCAGCTCAGGCTTTAGGGCTGCATCAGCACCTCGGACTCCTTATGGGAACCCTCTCCATGATGGGAGGAACTGAGACGCTCACCAATTTCATCCCGGCAGTTGAGCATCTGGATAAATTCTCAGGCGCCGCTCAAGCCGCAATGGGTGTAGCGACACTGGGAATGGTTTGCTCCATGATGGTTAGTGCCCCGATGGGCGAGTACCTCATCAAGAAATACTCACTCAAGAACCCTAGCCGCAGTGAATTCGACAATGCCCGACTCATTCGATCTATCGAACGAAGCAATAAACCTTTTTATCAAACGCATACTGTTGAGTGCATCAAGATCATTGCCATCTGCTTTGTCTGCATGGCTTTCAGCCACCTCATCAAACAGAAATTTTTAGCGGATGTCTTAATTCCCGACTATACGGTCTGTATGGTTTGCGCTCTGATTGCCAGAAATTTTGCAGACACGACGGGCTGGTTCAGTGTGGACGGATTAGCGCTGAGGACTTTGACGAAGATTTTTTTGATTCTTTTCATTTTGGTTTCGACATGCGCGCTGCAGTTGGACTTAATTTTTGATCTTTCGGCACCGATCATCGCTGTATTTTTCCTCGAGCTCATCGTTAATTTTTTATTTGCACGTTTTATCTATTTCAATCTTTTGGGGAAAGACTTCCGAGGGATGCTCATTGCTGTCGGAGGATTGGCTTTCTCTATGGGGATGGCCGCCAACGGACTCAGCAACATGCAGAGCCTTTGTGAAAAGTACGGCCCTAACACCGACGGCTTCCTGGTCGTCTGTGTCGTGGGCTTGATTCTCTTGGCGATCTCCAATACGCTGTTAATTAAATTTTTACTCACTATTTTCTAGATTGAAGAGGTAACGCAATGGCTGATGAAATCGTTCTCCATGTCACAGAAGCAAATTACGAAGATACTGTCGTGAAATGCGACAAGCCGGTTCTCTTAGCAATCGGCGCTCCTTGGTGCATTGACTGTAAACGAATCGAACCGATGTTCATGGAATATGCACAGAAGTACCATGACAAAATTCAGTTTGCTCATTGCGATTTCGATACTGAAGCAGGGCTCAACACTAAGTTCCGCGTCCGCCATATCCCGACCTTGCTTTTAATTCGCAAGGGCGAAATCCTGGATACATTGGTTGAACCGAAAAAAGTTGAGGCCTTCGACGAGTTTGTCCAGAAGGCCTTGAAAGAAATCTAATTTCTAAATTACGACTCAACCGCGGCTGACGTCCGCGGTTTTTTCTTAATTTTCACTAGCCGAAGCTTCCACTAACGTATTGACGCGTTTTTACTTTTGTGGCGTTAGAAAAGATTTGTTTTGTCGGACCGTGCTCAATTAACTCGCCCATGTAAAAGAAGGCGGTGTTGTCCGAAATACGGGCGGCCTGCTGCATATTGTGGGTGACCATGATAATAGTGTAATCCTTTTTCAGCTCCACCGCAAGATCTTCTATTTTGGAGGTGGAGATGGGGTCCAGGGCGGATGTGGCCTCGTCCATCAGCCGC
>ERZ860388.1050-NODE-1050-length-19630-cov-3.370728_pt1 | contig 19630 bp, 17 predicted proteins | sample MGYA00509978_ERZ860388 | MGnify/ENA primary metagenome ERZ860388 (study PRJEB30046, sample SAMN00715225) | human gut metagenome | study: EMG produced TPA metagenomics assembly of the A metagenome-wide association study of gut microbiota in type 2...
GATACAGAGGGTCTGCTACAATGATCTTCGCATTCTTCAGTTCCTCTTCCATCGCCTCATTGACGCGCCCCTGCGCCATGTGCTCCAGTAGTCGCTCAATGTCTTCCGCTGCATGGCCATATCCATAGCCATCGTACTCGCCGTCCTGCGTCACACCGCCGTCTCCAACACTCTCAATACTGTTGGTCTTATGAGCGGCAATACGCGCTGTTTCTTCCGACAGCACCCGTTCCATCTGCGCCAACAACGCCGCTTCCTGATCCTTATCCGGCACAAACGAACCGTTGGATGGGACTGCGCCTGTTTTTCCAGTGAAGTTCACAGGTGCTTTGGGCAACTGACTTTCAAGGGCTTCCTTGATTGCTTCCGTGCCGGCGTCTTTCGAATTATCATCTGACGAGCCTCCACTACTGCCAGAACCGTTTCCGGAGCCAGCAGCGGCTGCTGACTGCTGCTGTTGGTTCTGCTGCGCCTGCTGTTTCTTGTCCCGCAGGTCATCGAAACAGCGCTGCATCATCGGCCAGAGATCAATCATGATCTGATTAACTGCCTCAAAGCGGGCGCGAGCATCCTCATCAAAGATGCAGGAATCCACCAGCGGGATATACGACATGAACTTATCAAGGATTTCTCCGGAATAGCCGGACAGGTTATTCACCTCTCTGGCTCGGACATACTGGATCAGGAGATTCAGCACGATATTGTGGTCGTAAAACTTCTTGTTGATCATCGTCTCAATATCCGGGACTGTTTCTGCGAACCGCAGATTATTCAGTGCGATGCCACGGGCGGGAGTGCCCGGAAACTCATAGGAGCTCCGGGCATCCACATAACCGTCTTCAAGGATATTGCTGAGTGCTTTTGCCGTACTGACGATGACTGTCTTAGGCACCTCATCCGTCTCATCCAGCATTGCCTCCAGGATCTCTTTCGCATAGACCTTATGATCTGCACGAAGTCCGGTCGGCTTTTTGGGATAATACTTGCCGAGAAGCAGTTTGTTGAAGTATGCCCGCGCAATCCGATTGTCCGTGAACAGGTCATGGCCATTCTCATGGGCGTTCAGACCCTCGATGCTTAAGGAGCGCAGGTATCTGCTCGGCATACTCCAGGTAATGTGGTTACAGGCATTGATGAAAATGCCTCTCGGATCAATATAGGCTACAGTTGGATCATTGGGATCAGCATAGACGATAACCTTGAGGGGCCTACCATACTTTTTTGTGGATGCCTCCGTAAGGTCTGTCAGATAGGCACAATACTCTTTCGAGGTGAAAAACTCCTCGTCTGTGATCTTGCTCTTCTCCTCCAGCACACGCTTGCGGATTGTCAGGTGGGATGTTCTCATTCGGTCACATCCCCCTTATGCGGTCATGCACAGAATTTCAGACATCATTCCCTGAAGCAGACTCTCCAGCTCAACCGCCAGCTCGCTGGCAGGCATCTGCGGGTAGTACCAGAGCAGAGCTTCATCCACGCCAAACAGCCGGATGATGATAGGGATCTTGCTGCACTTGGGATAGGTCATGGGATTCACCATGAATTCAATGCCCGAATAGCAGAAGATCAGCTCCAGAATGCTGCGGATATATGCCGCAGCTTCTTCGGGGGTAACATCGCCTTTGGGCCGTTCATCCTTCGTACAGGCTACCGCCACTGCTACCGCATACTTGAAAAAGTTAGTTCCGTCGTTCTTCATGTTCTACACCTCATTTCTCAAATTACAGTTTGGATGCCCAGAACCTTCCGCCCGATCCGGACGGCAATGGGGTTCCAGAACACATCTTGAAAGTCTCGCTCCAGTTTTTCCGAGTTCATGCAGAGAATGGATCTCCTCGTGAGCTTCCACGACCAGCCAGTGTTTTCCTCCAACATCACTGTCCTACGCTTCGTTCCCAATGCAAAGGTCAATTGCTTCCCCTTGTGGTCGAAACGGTAGTAGATGTCATAATGTGGATTGATCCGGCAGGCGCAGTGCTCGAAACTTTCTTTATCCGGCGTAGCCGGCATGACCTGATTTTCATTGATTGACGCCTTCAACACATACAGCTGGGGTGTGATCACAATGCGGTCTTGGTAATCCGGCATATCCGGGAAATCCTCCAAATTGCTGCCGCAGATGGCGGCCAGGGTATCCTCAACGGAATAATTCGCAGATCTGTAACTGGCCAACCCACCAAAAAAGTTGATGGTCTCATTGGAGCCAATTCCGACTCGGATTCGTGCATCCGGATAACAGGATTTCAATGCCGCTATCAGCGTAGCCCTGTCGGTTATGCCTCCTTTGCTTTCCCTCATCTTGCTTACCTCACAAACTGCTTTTCCAAGCAGGTGGAGATCAAATCGGCTCGGTTATCAGGGTCAGCAGACGCCGAAGCGATGACGGTGGTAAGGGCAGACTCGTAGGGGTCTTTGGTGATCATCGTGGACAAAACCCACGCCTTCAGTTCCCGCATTCCGCAGCTGCCATCCGTTATCATGGTCTGCCGGCAGCGCTCCGCCATATCCCGCACGACACCAGCCATCTTCGTAACCTCCTGCTCATCGGTGCAGCCGGTAACATTCATCACCCTCTTCACCATGGTAGCAAGGTCCGGAGCGCCGATGTCGTAGATCAGATCCATACGCGAAATCACGCTTTGGTTGACATCTTTGCAGCCTGCATAATCCGAGTTGGTGGTCACGACAATGACCGTATCCGGATGCCGTTTCACACGCTCACCGGTGGGCAGCGTGATTGTCTGGCAGTTGTCCAACAAGGAGTTGAGGCCTACCAGAACGCCAGGGTTCGCGATGCAGGACGGCTCCTGAAGCTCACAAACATATCCGTAGCGAATTGCCTCAATCAGTGGCGTATCCACATAGCGAATGCGCTGACCGTGTTTCTCCTCCTTGACAGCCAACCTGCCGACTGCGATTTCAATCAGCTTCTCCAGCACATCGTCTTCCGTTTTATCATCGTCATACACGCCGGTCAGCGCCTGATAGACAGACGGTGGGTGCATAATGATGTCGGAGATTTTCGGTAGCTCACCGAGATTACTGTTGACGCCGGTATCAGAGCCGCTGTCGGGGATGAATTGACCGATCAGATCCGAGATCTCCGTGTTGGCACTGCAAGTCATCAATGTGTAGGGCAGATGAAGACCTGCCGCTATCGCCTGGGCACCCATGGTCTTTCCGGTGCCCGCCTCACCGCGAAACAGGAAGTTCCGCATGGGTTGGCTGGTCGGCGTTGTCAGCTTGGCGTGCTCACAGACTCTTACCACCTCGCGGGGAATGATGTACCAGTCAGGCAACTTCGGAACCATGTTCTCTTCGCGGCTGGTCAGCGTGCGCTGGCTCAGCGTGTATTTCCCAACGAAGTCAGTATGGTTATAAACGGTCGCTGCGGAAGAGAAGCCGGCCCCCGGCGTCAGGATGGTGAACTCACCATAGACAGCTCCAGTCGGCGCATAGCTTCCGCTGTCGATAGCCAACTGGGACAAGCTGGTGATATTGCCCGTTGTCGGAACAGAAATCTTGACGCCCGCCATATTCAGAGAATTGGCATTCTCCACGCGGCGATAGATGTTGTCGCACAAGCGCAGTGCATTCTCAAATGCGCTGTCCATATCCGGCCAGTTATTCTTCATGGCTTCCCTGAACTCCTCAAACTCATGTTGGAATTCAGTGTCAGTCTCAAAGACCGGCATCAGGCAGAAGAGCAGTGCAGAGCCGGAAGCTTGACCAGCCCCGACCGTGTATGCCTTCGGCGTCGGATCGCCATTCTCGAACTGTCCGGCAATGAACTTGCCAGTGCTCGTAGAGAACACAACACAATCCCTTTTATTCGCAGAGCAATACTCCGCAATACGATAGCTGCTGCCCTGATGTCCTACGACACCCAGATCCTCGGTGTAAGTACCAGCTTCCGCCGCATTGGCCAGCTTCGCATAAGCCAGCAGCGCTCGCATGGTCGGCGCGTGCAGGGTCGCTTTCTGAACCGATCCAGCATAGTTATACTGGGATTGGCCGTGATTCTGAGCGCCACTGTACATGGGGTCATCAAAGGGTGCGGGAATAGACAGCTTAAATGACCAGCTTTCAAATAGTTTTCCTCTTGCCATTTCGTATTAACTCCTTCATGTGATTACCAGGACAACAGCAAGCCTTCCGGTTTTACCGCTGCGGTAATTTCGTCTTCCTTCAGTACTTGGCAGAACTCATCCCAAGCAAGCCGGGGCGGGAAATGCTGAATTTGTTCAACAATTTCTTCCGCTCCGGAGGCAGTGATATACGCCTCGCCATTCTCTCGGATAGTGAGTTTGCGATGTCCCTGGGCGTTGAGGTCGTCGATCATCCGGGAGATGATCTTCTCGCCCTCGTTCTGATACCAGGTCTTCACATCCACGCGCTCGATGATTTCATCCTCTTCGAGATCACTGTTTTCCAGCGAGATCTTTGCGGCGTCCTTGAGCTGCGTTGCCTGGATCATGGTGATGGACAGTTTTCCGGACTTCGTGATGGTCACTTCTCCAAAGTTAAAGGGTTCGGTGTTGGACACACGAATGCGCCACACACCGCCTTTACAAAGCTCATCGGATGAGGGCCTCTTGACCCAGAGCCATGAGACCATTGGATAAGTGTCTTTCAGCTGTTCCGTAATTCTGAAGTTGATCTGCCGGATCAGGAAAAGCTCGCTGTCCGGCGTCGATTTCGCGGGTTCCTTCGGGACCTCTTCTCGCAGTTTGGCAAGCTCCTCCGTCTTCTTCCTGTGCTTACTCCTCTGCACTGCATTGCCGATGGGAGTTGCAAGTGAGGCAGCCAACCAGATGGCAAGTGCCGCAACAGCAATCCACTGGAAAGCAGGGTGTTTGAAGATTGCACAGAGAAACAGGGGCGGAACTACCAGGCATCGAAAAAAGGTGCTGGGTTTCAGCTTCCGCAGAAGTGTCATTGCATAGGCCGTCCTTTCATCGTTCGTTACTGCACCGAAAGCAAAAAAGAGGGGCCGCAAGAAGTGATTCTCACAGCCCCTCAAGTGTTTTCGTTACAGCGGAAGATCGTCAGGATCTTCGACATACGCTTCGTTGTTCACGCTGCCACTGTTGCCGGCAGGCGCAGCACCACCCGTGTGTTCATCGGATTTGGGTTTCGTCCCGACATAGTTCCAGTCGAGGATACCCACATCAGCGGACATTCTGGTTTCCTGGTCACGGTTCTTATACTCCCGCAGCGTCAGCTTGCCCGTCACATGGATCATCCGTCCTTTCGCAAGGCCGGCTTTCTTAATGCGGCTGGCAATCAACTCGTTGCCGGTGCAGGTGTAGAACGAAGCGTTCTCCTGCGCTCCAAGCTGCTGGTTGACTGCGACGCGGAAGGTGCAGAACTCGCGATTGTTGTGCCCAGTCTTGATCTCAGGATCACTGACTAAGCGCCCCTCCAGATTGACGATTGCATACATGGTTTCCATCCTTTCCGTCTGAATGAACAGACAATAAAATATATTCCAAACGCTGTCTCCAGCGATTTGGTCACTACACTCGTGCCATGCAGATTCTTGTCTGATGGCAACAAAAAAACAGCATCATGGCAGCAGGCTTTAATGCCTGCCGCAAAGATACTGTCAAAATGCCTGAGTCAAACGCTCAAAGGCTCACTGCTTAACAAGGTCCCAACCACGGGAGAAGTAAACTAAATAAGTACAGGAGCATCTTAGCATTAAACACGGCGGTTATCCATAATACCAAAATCTACTCTGATTTCTACAAGCTCTCCAATGGCTCAGCACCCAAAAGGATTCGAGCTGGGACCATGCTTTTCGGCAACGATACCCGGTCTATTTCCTGTGCAACACCAAGCAGATATGCCCGATACCTATTTGACGGTTTCAGAAGTGTTCCACCGGTAATGCGTTCACAAATCTCACTGCCGTCCCGGAGCTGCATGGTGAGAATGTGGCAGCGGCGCAGTACATCCTTTTTGTCCGAAACAACCACGCCTTCGATCTCCGTAAAATGTCCTCGTTTTATAGACCGATACAGGCTCGCAAGCCTCACCTCCGAAAGTAGCGCAATTGTTCCTGTGAGAAGGGGCAGTATCCTGTCGCCAGCAATTACACTCCAAATGATGCCGAACCCTACAATTGCCGCGCTTAGAAGCAGATGCTTCCAGAAGGTTTCATGGATTGCCTGCGGGATATCTTTGAACATATTGATCCTCCTCAGAAAAAGAGGCGGGGGAGATTCCTCCGCCCGCCTGATAGACTTTATCAAACCACTTCCAAGACGACTTCGTGGTTCAAATACAGGTTGGAGATGGCCTCCAACACATCGTGCCTGTGTTCAGACATGAACTCCTCATTTGCGATGGTGGCTTGTACCGAGTCCGGATAGACGCCCGCGATTACCTTATCTGCTGTGCTGACATCCTCAATTCCACGATCCACGCAGCGGATGATCTCGGCGGTACTCAACGGAGTCTGCTCGACCAGCCGCATCACGCGGTTTTCCATCTTGGTACTCACTCGCGTCTTCAGGATCTTGCACGCCTGATACGCAGATATCTTCCCATTGTGCCAAAGCTTCAGGGCGCTCCAGAGTCTACGCCCACCACTGATTCGGAAGGGAATTACAAAAGCATCGGAAAGCATATTGTAAAGCGCATCAACTCCGGTGTAGCCCATTCCTTTTACTATAAGCTTCCTCTTGGCTAGCATGGAAAGCAGCTCATCAAAGCTGGGGCGGTTGCCCTTCAGCTCCCGGATTTGCTCATCATAATGTTTCTTCAGCTCATCGTAGGTCATCACTTCCCAGAGTAGTGTGCTCCAAATGACGAACTCAGGAATGGAGATGGGATACAGCTTGCCAAGCTTCTGAATGTAAGGAACTTTATGCCCATTCTCGGTCCGGATGCGGTATGTTCCAATGGCAGCGTAAAAAGTCATCATAGTTTTTTCCTCCTGTCTCGCAGCTTTGTCTAAACACTCTTACGGGAGAGGCGGAAAAATAACAACAAATCTCATCACTTTTACTTACAATACATACTAAGGAAGATCGGAGTTTTTCACGGCAAGCCATCTTTCTTTCACCACACCAAAGAGATAAGACCCACATGCTTTGCACATGGGTCTTATCTTATGATTTGGAAGTGGTTTGGTAGGTCAGATTGGTTTGATAGTTTATCTGAATGGTATGGTAAAGTGGTTTACCAAGAGAGATTCACAGTGAGCATATATCTGTTCTGCTCTTTGTGTTGTGGTACTTCTTCTTTGATACATTCAAAGGTAAGTCCGTCTTCAGTAAGATAGGATGAAATCAATTGGGTTATAGCCTCTACATCAGCTAATGGGAATGCGAGTTTACTTTCTTCATCAATAGCATTCTCATCATAATAGTATTCCACAAAGTCATAAAACCATCTGGGCGGAGGGTCATAACGGTCATATCCGTATGTTATGAAATTTGACTTAAGTATATATGTTCTGAGTGAAAGGGCCAAACTGGTCTTACCTTTTTGGGCAGCATTGGTACATTTCCCTTGAATATCGGTATGCCACTCCTTAACCATATCTATTCTACCATCTATATATTCATCTATTTTGGCATCCTCAGGAATGGTAGGGATAAGTCTAAGTTTGTCAGCAAAAGTCATCTTTCTTCGCTCCCTTCTATTCCTATTGTATCAAAGAAATGGGTATTCTTCAATAACTCACACAATTAAACTGTCCTCACCTATGTTTATCAGAGCAAACTTCAATGATATAATGCGTCTCTTTTATCCATGCAGCGATCGATATATTTCAATTTGCAGAACTGTGGAATGGCTCTATCCGCAAGGGTGGAGCTATTCCTACATTTCAGCGGGTAAATGCGGAGTTGTCCCACAGCAAAGCGTCAAATTACACACGCAATGCCACAATACCTGGCTCGTTGCGAAGCACAGCGCGTGCTTTGGATATCCATGCGTTGATGCTGTTAACGGTCGTGTCGTACCGTTGGGCAATTTCCCGTGTGGTAAATCCAATGCTCTTCAGCTCCAGAGCCTCCATCCCACGCAGAACAGTTCCGGACTGCTTCTCCTTGCATTTATGAAAAGCCGCCCACACCTCTTTGCCGAACACCCGGTCTACTTCAATGTTGCCGTCGATAGAAACGGAATCAAACAGGAACTGATTCTCTCCGTCTTCATCCGTCAAATCAGCATTATACTGCTGAAGCATGTTTTGCTTCCGGCAGTGATCAATGATCGCATTATAGACATATCGGCTGCCCAGTGGGGAAAAGGTCCCTCTTTCCGGGTGATAGGCCATAGCCGCTCTGCATAGCGCTTCACAGCCGATCTGGAAGAAATCCTCATAGGTCTGTAGTACCTGGCCATTGACCTTGACTCTGCATCGGATCACCCAATCTATGATGTCCAGGTTCTCTTCAACCAGTTTGCATTGATATTCCGTCATTTTGTTCATGCTCACACCTCCTCTTAACTTGCCGCTTTCTGGTCCTGGGCCAGGATGCGGTCGCACTGATCAATCAGCTGCTGGCAGCGGTATTCACCAAATTTGCCAATGTGCGCGTCATCAGCCGTTAGGCCAAAAGAATCCGCCATCCAGCGATAAGCGGCATTCCGGCTCATGATCCCGCTCTGCCAGATACGGTCGAAGCGACGGTGCGCCTTGATCCGCAGGTTTCTGAGATCGCCGTTGGCCAGCGTTCCCAGCGGAATTCTGGTTCCCGCGTGCATTCCCACATAGGACTTGCACGCCGGGTAGTTCTTGCACACATACAGCTCATCCTTCCTTCTGGGATCGTCGTAGATCTCCGATGCAGGGCGGATGATGGCTACTGCTCCGCAATGCGGGCAACGCAGCTGTCTCGGGGTCATATCACTCATCTTTTTCTTTTTCATTGCATTCGCCTCCCAATTTTGGTTTTCGTCCCTAGTACTTCCGAGGCGTCTGAAGTACGGTCGGGTATATTTCAAAAAATCTTGCACAAAGTTTTAACCCTTGTTTTGTGCAAACAGTCTGATTCCCGTATAAAACAAAAGCAGCCGCATCGTATGCGACTGCTGATTTTTGTATTCAGATAGATTGTCCTTTTTATTGGACAGGTAATAGCTTATAATGGGGGTACTCAAGAAGCAAAGGAGGGCCTGTCCATGGCACGCTCAGCATATCAAAAGCTCAAACCGCTCTATATCATGAACTATCTGCTCCAGAACTCAGATGAAGACCATCTGGTTTCTATGAGCCAGTTGATTGAGCATCTTGCCGCACATGGGATTCCCAGTGAACGGAAAAGTGTTTACGATGACATCGAGGCGCTGCGCGTTTTTGGCTTGGATATCGTGCAAGGTGGGTCCGGCAAGAATGCCGGCTACTATATTGCCAACCGCAGTTTTGAGCTGCCGGAGCTGAAGCTGTTGGTCGATAGCGTTCAATCCTCCAAATTCATCACCCACAAGAAGACCGCTACGCTGATTAAGAAGATTGAAACGCTGGCCAGCATCCACGAAGCGCAGCTCCTCAACCGTCAGGTCTTTGTAAAGAATCGTATCAAAACGATGAATGAGTCCATCTACTACAATATTGATGCCATTCAAAGCGGGATTTCGCAGAACAAGAAGATCCAATTCAAGTATTTCGAGTACACTGTTCAGAAGACGCGGCATTACCGGAAGGATGGTGCGTTCTATGTCGTCAGCCCCTTCGCAATGACCTGGGATGACGAGAACTATTATCTGGTTGCATTCGATTCCCAAGCTGGGATCATCAAGCACTACCGCGTGGATAAGATGACGGAGATCTCTTCTACCGAAGAGGATCGGGATGGCTTGGACGCCTACCAGGCACTCGACATGGCGGTATATGCCAGGAAGGTATTTGGGATGTTCTCCGGCGAGGAGGAATCCGTCCAACTTCGCTTTGAGAATCATCTGGTAGGCGCTGTCCTGGACCGACTCGGCCAGGAGGTCTTCATCATTGCCGATGGCGACGATCACTTTACTGTCCGAGCAGATGTCGTGGTGAGTCCCCAGTTTTTTGCCTGGGTGACCGGCTTTGGTGCAGCCGCACAGATTATTGGTCCGAATGATGTTGTTGAGAAGATGCGTCAACATATCAACTCGGTGGCCGCATTGTATAGTCCTGTCGGCCAAGACTAGCTGCCATCCAATTCAGGGAGAGGAGAACATAATGGAACCTTTATACACCGCTGAAACCAGAAACCAAATTGAGCGTGTTATGCGTGTATTCCAGGACTACATCGTAGAATCCAGGCATTTTGATATTCTCTATTCTGAGAAAATGGGATACATCTATATGGACATCGATCCTAAGCGTAGGAAAATTGCGGAAAGCATCTGCTTTCTCATCGAAGATGGAGCGCAATTGGCCAGACAGCTTGCCTATGAGAAGTCAATTGATACCATGGAAGAAGTGGGCCATTGCCTTGATCCAAGTGAAGCTACTGCATTGGAGCGTGCGGAAATCAGGAGGCGTCTGCTGCCGTATTTCCTTCAGCTGCCCGAGTACCGGCACCTGATTGAAGCTCAACCCGAGAATAGCTGACACAGTCTTTCTTTGAAGCAACATTTTTCAAAGAGAAAAAGGGATTTGGTAATACATCTCGAATACTATAGGGTAAACACTTACATGATGGAGGTAGGGGTATGAGCACTAATGAGGCGATTCAGAATCTATTAAAAGAAAACCGTACTGCGCTGCTTCAAGCGGATATTTCCACAGCATCTGCTTCAAACGGAATCTGTTATGACGGGATCGTGGACGAGGCGGAGTTTTACAGCGCTGAGAATTCACCAAGAGTCATATTCCTTCTGAAAGAAACGAACGGGAACGACAAGCATGGAAATGCCCCAAAGGACTTATCAGATTGGGCTTATCGCGATTGGCTGGAGCACCAGCAGGCCTCACAAGGAGCTGAGCCATTGTATCGGACCTTTCACTCATTGTGCATGTGGCTGGATGTGTTCTACGACTGCGTTGATGGGCATCTTATGCCCTTCTCGGAATACCGTGACAACGGACGATTGTCCCCGGATTCCCTTAGAAAGAATCTCCGGAGAACCGCCATTCTCAATCTGAAAAAGACCTGGGGCGGTGGATCTACAGCGTGGACGGCCCTGAATTCCTACTTGGAGAGCAAAGCGGCAAGAGATGTGATCCGGAAACAGATTGAACTTATCCAGCCCAATATCGTAATCTGCGGCGGTCAGCAGGTATTTGATTTTGCAAAAACGGTTTTCGGAGCAGAAGAAGAACTCCTGCCTACCGGTGATCGGGACATCCAGTATTTCAAATCCAATGGAGCCTTATTCCTGAATTTTTATCATCCCGCCTGCCGAATGAGTAGAGACTTCCTATATAACTACAGCGCCGATGTATTTAAGGCAATTCTGGAGAAAGGGTTATGCTGACTCGATATGGATACGATTTCGCTCCAAACCGTATTGGAAATGATGTCGGATGAAATCTGGAGAGAGTTAATACCTGAACGAAGCAGTGAAACAGGAACAGGCATTCCGTCTCTGAGCGAGCGTCAGCAGGTGGTATCCACCTTGCTGCCGAAAGCTTCATTCGATGGCATGACGGTTCGGTTTGATGCAGAACATAGTACCTTGACTGAAATTCCGTTTTTTAACTATCTCATTCTCGACGACGATCCGGTTTTCACAGATTTCCCTGACGGCTCAAGCAGGATGACAGCAAATTCATGGAGTATCTTCTGCTTTTCCTCCTTCGATGAAATGTCCGAGTATATTCAGCAACAAGAACTGATGTGCTTCATTGTCTATGTCCGCGATAATAGTCGTTATCGAAAGGCACAGCACCGATTTGCAGTACAGCGCCCAGGCAGCGAAAAGATTTATTTGAATGAATGGGGATTCCACTATCCGAATGCCGATCTTGCCGATACCTATGACAGAAGCCCCGCCTATCGGTACTATTTTGAGATTGTTGGGTTATGTGAAATCCACTGCGAAGATGAGATTTCGACTTGTATAATCTCCTCCCTGGATGATCTGGTAGACGAGTTGGGTGGCAGAGCAAGCGACGAAGCAATGCAGTGGGTCGGAGATCTCGTTCGGGTAACCGGTTCACCGTATCATGAAACGGGTACGGTACACTATGACGGTTCACTCTACACATACTGCATTGAGATTGAGAAAGATTCCATCATGTGGTTTTTTTCCAACGAGCGGAAAGAACCGTATTGTTCTTTCCTGCACTCCTTTTGCACGCCTGAAGCTAATTGCTGCGACGAAAAAATTCTGGAGCACTAATACTATCCTAAAGCTCATTCAAAACAATTCATGTAGGTATCTTGTCTTCCTTTGTCAGGCGGCCCATATTCGGGCCGCCTGCTTCATTTGGCCGACTGGCCGGATACTCATGCCGCCCCAATAAACCAATCATTGTCTGCAAGCTCAGAGAAATACTCGAATGTCTTCGGTGACACCACCCGGAGCTGTTCCATCTTCTCGGAATTTCCCTGATACTCGATCCAATACCGGAAATAGTCGGCGAAATACTCATTGCAGTTCGTTGCGGAATAGTCGCGCATCGCTTCTACTGTGTTTGCCGCCTCCTCTGCGTAGAGCAGGTTGAATTCCTGGGGGAAGGCCAAAGCTCCATGCAGGAAGTGTCCGAATTCATGGATTGTGGCACTGGGTTTCGCCACATAGATGGTCTTCTCACGATATGATGCAGCGCCAATGCAGGTCATATCCAGCCGTTTGCTGAGGCCTTCCAGATAGGTGCAATCCAGCCGATAACTCCAGTCCCGGGCCGCAAAGCGGTCAAGAATACTCTGGGGTATTTTTTTGATTTCCTTCACATAGGCGTCGAGCTGAGTATCCTCAATATTCTGAATGTTCAACCGGTCGAGGATTTCCGGCTTTGCCACTTCATGCTCCTGCGTCAACAGCCAGTAGATTACATGGACTGCTTCGGCTCGCGTCACCAGCTCACTGTCATCCGCATTTTCTGCGCATAAGCCAAGCTCACTGCCAATGCGGATGCAGTTCTGGCTTTGGTTCAGAGCAATGCCATTGTCATAGAGAGCATAGTCATAGATGGGGATGCCAAAAGCGTGAAAGGCACTTTCGTATAGGTTCCCACGGGTCATCCGTGTGTCGGGGGCAAGGAAGGCGTTCAGATCAAGCCATCCTGCATCATGGCCCACCCGGACACTTTCGACACCGAAAGTCAGGTCTTTTTGCGGCAGCTCCGTGCCCAATGCGCGGCAAATCATGACTGCCCATTGGCGGACAGTGATTTCTCGCTCCGGAGAGAAGCAATTCTCTCCTGTACCAACTGTGATCCCATGCTCCACAGCATAAGATATACCGTCATACCAGGGGCTGGTGTCATCCACATCCCGAAACACAGATGCCGCCATAGCAGGTACTGCCATCACGACCAGCAGCATCAAGGAGATAGTCATCGTAAGTAGTCTCTTTTTCATTTTCGTTCTCCTTCTTCAATCTTGAAAAATAAGCAGGCGAGCCCTGTATCGGATTGGTCTGCCTGATTTGTGTCAACTCTCTGTAGATTGCTGAAACAGTTCGGGAAGCGCTCTTGCCCGGTACTGGCGGTACTTTGTTCCCATGATTCTGGAGGAAGGATCGTTCCGTAGAAATTCCTCCGGTTTTGCTTCCATGATGTAGTCAATCCACGCAACTGCATTCTTATAGCTCCGCCGGCGCACACGGGCTTCATGCAGCTTCTGGTACAGCTCATAGCCCTGTTCGCAGGGCAGGTCATTGAATTCAATGGCGTGCAGGAGATCTTCAATCTCCATCTCTGCCTGCACCTGCTCCTCCTCCAGCCGGTTTCTCTCATTTCGTATCCGCTTGATGAAGACACAGAATGCCGCAATTTCGGTCAGATAGTAATTGGCATCAAGAAGCTCTTCTGTATCGCTTTCTTCCATGCTCTCCATGATGTTGTTCTTCTCTTGCTCCGCCCCCTCTGAAACAACGGGCTTCGGGGCCACGACTTCCACTGGGACAATGCGGTAGCCGAGGTTTTTCATCTTTTTAGGCAGCGAGCGGAGAAACTCCTCAGCATTGAATCGTTCGGGAAAGACCTTTGCCTTCCTCCGGTCGGACACGGGGGATGCACAGCCTCGCTTATCGCTGCGAATGAAGAAAATATCGTTGGTAATGATCCATGGCATGTTAATTCACCTGCATTTCCTTTCCAAGTCACGCCCTTACTTCAGGTACTCCTGCTTTTCAACCGGCGTGACGATTTAATCTGACATTGAACTCGAAATCATGCGGGCACAAATTAGGAAAGCCCCCAAAGCGTTACTGCTTTGGGGGCTTGTTGCCGCTGTCAGCGGGAAGAATGTCTCACCTTAAATCGAGGCCCATTCTCTTCGGTGCGGCTAATGCTCTCATCCTCTTCATCATTGGAGAAGAGTTCCACAAATCGGAGTGCACCCTCAGACGAGTCTTCGAGCAATTCGGCCTCCAGCGGATAGTAAGTACCATCTGCCTTCAGGATCAGGTTATCGACGGCAATACGGAATGTCTTACCGTTCGGATAAGTCATTCGCGCCCAGAGATTGGGGCCGCAGGGGATGACGGATACGGCATGATCGCAGCCAAGGATCTTATCGCAAACCTCACTACCGGCAGGGATCATTTCACCGTTGGTCAGACAGATTGTAACAACCCCGTCATCGTGGTCAACGACCTCAACGATGTGATCCACATTGATCATCCGATCTTCAAGAATAATAAAACGACTCATATCAAATATCTCCTTTTCTGCACGCAGGCCAAGGATAGAGGTGATGCCGGCCCGGAGCCTTGGCCATTGCTCCGAGCCGGCATCTGATGCGTAGGCATCACATATATCTACCGAACTGCCAATTCCGGATTAGTACCCAGTCTTAGGCAGAGTGGTATTCTGAAAACGACGGACGGTAGTGACCCAGGTAGCCTTTGCCGTCTGCCATTCATTGAGGTATTTGCCGCCAACATCAGCGCGGTTGATGATCTGGTAGCCATTGCTGACTGTACCCAGGACCTGCACGCGCATGGTGGGCTTGATCACAGATGCAAAGCCACTGGCTACCGTACCGAACTCAAACCGGACATCAGTGACATACTCACCCTGGACCAGGCCCAGCGTCGCCGCATTGAGGCTCAGAGAGTAGTTATTGGAGGTCAGCAGGTTGCTGGCCAGCGTCCGGTAATCGTTGAGATTAGTCTTGAAGGTGACTTTGTAGTACAACCGCTGATTGTAGGTGCCGGTGGAAATACTCAGTGCTCTGGTAGCATCCGTGGGAATACGGTCATGCCAGAAGAAGTTGTTGAGTGCCACATTGGAGGTGTTGGAGATACCAGAGAAATCGTAACTCATCACCTGACCGGGCTGCACCTCGCGGTTGCCGGTTTTCTTGATGGTTACACCCAGATTGGCAGGCTTATTGTAGGAAGACAGCTTAATAATCTGGTTGGGATACTCGATCTCTGCCTCCATCTTTTCACCGCTGAGCTGATAGTAACCGGGTGCGGACACTTCGGTGACATAGTACCGGCCCAGAGGCAGCGGATCAGACGCTGCAACGCCGCGTGCGTCGGTTACGATGTAGCCGACCACAGCGCCGGAGCGTGCCTGTGTGATCTCGTAGACGGCACCCTTCAGGGGGCTGCCCGCCTTATCGCCGGTGATGGTGTTATCTGCCGCAGCATACTTGCGGATCTGGATCTGGCCGGTGACAGCAGCGTTCTCCCACTCGATCTGAGCGCATTTGCCCGCCTCAACATAGACGGTCTTATACTGCTCATCACGGATGTAGCCTTCAGCCGCTTCCAACTCACGGATATAGTACTTGCCGGGAACAAGCTCGTCACGGACATAAGCATAACCATCCTGATCGGTTTCGATCTCCATCAAGGGATTCTTGCCGGAGTCATAGATGACGAACTTCACGCCGTAGATGCCCTTGCCGGTATTGGCGTCCACCTTGTGGATCATGATCGAAGCCATCCGCTGATTGGTGATCTCCACCGTAGTGGTCTGGCCGTCCTTCACGCACGCCTGAACGGGGGTTGTATCCAGCTCATAGCCATCCGCCGCCTTCAGCTCAACAATGCTGTACCAGCCGCTCTCTGCGTTGGGAATGCTGATCACACCATTGCGGTCCGTGGTGTAGGTGCCGATAATCTCACCGTTGATTTTGCGGACCTCAAACTTCACGCCGGAGATCCGCTTTCCGGTATCTTCATCGCTCTTCAAAATCTGCAATCCACCGGAAGGGGTATTGTAGAAAGTAAGGGTCTGAAGATCGTTGGCATTGATCACGACCGTTTGGCTGCGGGTATTCTCGTCGATGACATAACCGGGAATGGTCTTGGTTTCCGTCACGACGACTGTACCAACCAGGTCAGAGATCAGGATCTCACCGTTGGAATCCGTCTTATAGATTCCGTTGGAAGACAGCTTGCCGCCCTCATCAGGCACATAACTGCCGTCAGCGTAAGCCACTTTGAACTCAACGCCCTCCAGAGGCTTATGGGTAACCGAATCGAGCTTGACGATTCGAAGGCCGCCGAGTGGCTGATTCAGGAACTCAAGGGTGGTCACCTCATTGCTTTTGATGGTTGCCTGCTTGGGCGTATCATCGAGCAGATAGCCGTCCTTAGCCTTGACTTCCTTGACAATGACTGTCATCTCAGGTTCCAGACCATTGATGATAATGCTGCCGTCAGCATCGGTGGTATAGAGGCCGGTGCCATTTCCGACAACAGCGCCATCGGTCTTGGTCACCATGAACTGCACACCCTCCAGAGGTTCACGGGTTACACTGTCCTTCTTGATGATTTGCAGGGAGCCGAGGGGCTGGTTCAGGAACTCAACGGTAACAACTGCATTGCTCTTAATCACTGCCTGCTGAGGAGTATCATCCAGGATGTAGCCGGCCTTTGCCTTAGTCTCCTTGATGATGACGGTCGTTTCGGGTTCCAGATTGGGGATCACGATACTGCCGGAACTGTCGGTGGTATAGCGGCCATTATTCGTTCCGATAGTGGTGCCGTTGCTGGTAGTCACCAGGAACTCAACACCCGCCAGGGGCTCCTTCGTGAAGGCATCCTTCTTGGTGATGAGGAGTGTGCCTTCCGGGTAGTTGCGGAACTCCAGGCTGACGGTCTCGCCGCTCTTGATCTTGATGCTCTGAGGCACATTATCCAGAACATAGCCGGTCTTCTGCCGCACCTCCTTGACCACCACGGTCATGTTGGGATCGAGGCCGTCAATCAGGATGGTGCCAGCGCTGTCGGTGACATAGCGGCCATTACTGTTGCCGATCACGCTGCCATCACTGGCTGTGACCATGAATTCCACATCGGACAGCGGCTCGCGAGTCACTGCGTCGATCTTCTTGATGAGCAGGCTGCCTTTTGCCTCGTTGCCGAAAGTGACGGTGATGACATCCTGATCCTTTCCACTCAGGTAGACGGTCTGGATATCATCTTCACTCAGCACATAACCATCCGGTGCCGAGATCTCTTCAATGACATAAGTGCCTGCCTTGAGTCCGGTCAGAACAAAGGTGCCGTTGGAAGAGGTCTGCCGCTCCGCGATGATGGTGCCACCGGTGCCGCTGGTGCCGCCGAGGAAGCGGACACGGAACCATGCGCCCTGCAAGGGATCGCCCGTGGCGGAGTCCACCTTTTTGACGATAATGGCGGACAAAGGGGTGTTCTCAAAGGTCACGGTCTTCCCGCGTCCGGCTTCCACATAGACCTCCTGCTCAGCAGGTTCCTTGATGGAATAACCCGCTGCGGGCTCCAGCTCCTTGATGGTGTACCAGCCGTCATCCAGCTTATGCAGCTTAAACTGGCCATTCTCATCGGAGTAGTAGGTGCCCAGATCCCGGATCTCACCGGTGCTGGTCTTGTCGGATCGGAAGGTGACGCTGAATTTGGCACCCTTGATGGGGTCGCCGGTGATGCTGTCGATCTTATTGATCGTCAGGGTAGGCTTGGGATAGTTCTGGAACTGGACGGTTCCCATCCGGTTCGGGAACAGCGTGATCAGCTGATGCTCCTCGTTGAGCAGGTAGTCGTCAGGTACAGACTGCTCCCACACCTCATAGACGCCGGGATCAAGGTTCTCAATATAGCACTTGCCATCCTCATCGGAGGTAACGGTAGTCAGCGTGGAGGAATCCACCTTCTTCACGGTGAAGTTGACGCCCTCCACGGGAGCACCGGTGATGGCGTCCGTCTTGATGATCTCCAGAGTCGGCTTGCGGTCATTGGAGACGACCAATTCACTGACCCGACCGGGGAACAGCTCCACATGGTACTCCATGGGATCAGCCACATAGCCCTCCGGTGCCTTCATCTCCTTGACGGAGTAGACGCCGGGTTCCAGATCGGCGATATTGATCTCACCGTTGGTATCGGTCACCCGATCCAAGTAATGAGAACCATCCTCGATCTTAGCAATCCTGAAGCTCGCGCCAGCCAGCGGCTCGCTGTTATAGCTGTCCAGCTTGACCAGACGGAAGGCGGGTTTCCGGGTGTTGGTGAATACGAAGCGTGCATTCTCATTGCCATTGATCTGGATGGTGCGCGCGGCATCGTCGATCAGGTAGCCATCCGGGGCTGCCAGCTCCGTGACGGTATATGCACCGGGCTCCAGAGCCGTCAGGTCGATTTCACCATTCTCATCGGTAACATACTCTTTGGAGAAGGTGCCGCCGACCAACTCAATTTTGAAGCGTGCGTTGGGCTGCGGTTCCAGAGAGGAAGAATCCAGCTTCACGAGGTGGATTCCGGGCTTCTGATCGTTGAAGAAGATCAGCTGCCGGATACCATCTCCGCCGCTCAGCTCAATCTGCTGGGGATTGGTATTGATAATGTGCTCGTTGCTGGTGGCGACCTCCTTGGCAAGGTAGGTGCCGGGTTCCAGATCCACCAGCAGAATCTCGCCGAATTCATCAGTGGTGAAGGTGCCAATCAGCTGCGTATCCTTGTAGACCTCAAAAGTCACACCAGGTAAAGCCTTCTGGGTTTTGCTGTCATACTTCAGAATACGCAGGCCGGGCTTCTCCTCATTGACAATGGAGATGCTGGTGGTTTCGCCAGTCGTAACAGTGGCGGTGAAAACCGTGTCGTCCTTCAGGTATCCAGCAGGGCTGGCCGTCTCCACAATGCGGTATGCACCGGGCTTGATCTCATCGAAGATGGCCACGCCAGCGGAGTTGGTTTCAGCGGAGTATTTCACGCCGGACTCGATGTGTTCGACCTGAATTACTGCGCCGGGAAGGCTCATGCCGGTGTTGGAGTACTTATTGACCCGCAGAGTGCCGTAAGGCTCATTCTCAAAAGTCACCGTGGCCTGCTTGCCGTATTCCACCCGAATATTCTGCGCGGGATTGCTGCTGAGCAGATGGTTCTGAGGTGCAACACGCTCGTAGACGGTATAGGTGCCGATCAGATCCACAGGGATTGTGATCTCACCCCTGGAATTGGTCGCGAAGGTGCCGATGGTAGCGCCTTCCGGATCAACGATCTCAAACATTGCGCCAGCCAGAGGGACTTCGGTGCCTGCCTCCAGCTTGACGATCTTCAAACTGGTCTCGTAGATAGGCTCGTCCTC
>ERZ860388.1065-NODE-1065-length-19396-cov-3.673078_pt1 | contig 19396 bp, 19 predicted proteins | sample MGYA00509978_ERZ860388 | MGnify/ENA primary metagenome ERZ860388 (study PRJEB30046, sample SAMN00715225) | human gut metagenome | study: EMG produced TPA metagenomics assembly of the A metagenome-wide association study of gut microbiota in type 2...
TTCTTGCTGTAATAGTTGAACTGGCGGATTCTCACTTTCGGCACTTTATGTTGCCGAGTGTAAGTCCACACCCATTTGGCGTTGACCTTATATTTTTCCGCAATCTCTTCGGCTGTGTAATACTCGGAGATGTTGAAGTCGTTTTTCGCAACCAGTCGTTCGTAAGGTTTGCTTTTGAGCATTAACTCTATGTCTGCACGCCTTACCAAAGCCATTCTTCCGCTAATTCGGGATGCTCTAAGTTTATCCTCTTTGACTAATTTATAAATGTACTGACGACTCACACCCATCAATCGGGCAGCCTGCGAAAAAGTGAAATATTCTTGTTTCTCCAAACTGGAGCGCAACTCCTGCATTTCCTGAATATGGCGCAGTTCCATTTTGCGCTCCTTGATACGATGTTTGTAACCTCGCTTCGAGCATTGAGGGCTACAATAACAGGTCGTTGTTTTCTGTGCAATGAATGGTTTTCCGCACCATTGACAAATTCTCTTTACTTCCATATTTCTATATCATTTTCTTTGTTTTTTAATTTCCCTTTTTGTCTACACATGTAAACCATTGTCAACACACGTCAACTAATGCGTCACTGTGACATTCGGGCTAACCGTGAATTTCTGTCGCGGTAGAAATATGATAGAAAAATATGGATAAAAACCGTTATCTCCAAATACGGACTGGAAAGTGTTAAAACAGAAAAGTCACTGATACACAGTGACTTTATTCTAAATGATTATAGTTGGTTACGGCTGTTTACAAGCTATCATTTGCCGATGCAAAACCTCTCAAATATATTCCCTAATACCTGGTCTGTAGTGACTTCTCCGACGATATCTGAGAGGTGGAAGATACATTCTCTTAAGTCTTGGGAGATGAAATCTCCGGAAAGATTGGCGGATAAACCTTCCTGGACACGGTGGATGGATTCGAGGGCGTGGGTTAGGGCTTCGTAATGACGGATATTAGTGACGATGACGTCGTTTGAGGACAAAGAGGGAATATGAGCAGCTTGGATCAGAAGATCCTGCAACTTGTCGATATGCTCTCTTTTCTTAGCCGAGATGAAGATCGATTGTACGTTTTCGGGAAGGTCGGTCGGTTTAAACTGGCGATCGGTGAGCAGGTCGGCTTTGTTGAAAACGAGGATCAGCTGTTTACCTTCCGAGCGAGGTAGTATCTTTTCGGATAATTGGGCGATCTGCAAAGAAGCATCGGCTGCATCTATCATCCAAAGGACAATGTCTGCTTGGTCAAGCTTCTGGAAAGTCCGTTCGATACCGATACTTTCGATCGCATCGTGCGTTTCGCGGATGCCGGCGGTGTCGATGAAACGGAAAGTGATCCCTCCGATGTTGATCGTGTCTTCGATGACGTCACGGGTTGTACCGTGGATGTCGCTGACAATCGCTTTGTCTTCATTCAGCAGGACGTTCAGTAGAGTCGATTTTCCGGCATTTGTCTCACCTATGATCGCTACAGGAATGCCATTCTTGATCGCGTTTCCTACACTGAAAGAGTTGGCCAGACGCGATATGACTGTTTCGATATGGGCCGCCAATGTGCTGAGTTCGCTACGGTCGGCGAACTCCAACTCCTCGTGGTCGCTGAAATCCAGTTCCAGTTCTATCAAAGAAGTGATATGCAAAAGTTGTTCGCGCAAGTTCTTTAATTCATGGCTGAAACCACCGCGCATCTGGTTTAATGCCAAGCGGTGTTGACCGGCTGAGGTCGAGGCGATCAAGTCAGCGACCGCCTCGGCTTGGCTCAGGTCCATCTTGCCGTTCATGAAAGCACGTTGCGTATATTCGCCGGGGAGGGCGGAGCGGCAACCTCTTTCAATCAAAAGTTGCATGATTTGTTGCTGGATGTAGACGGAACCGTGGCAGGTAATTTCTACTGTGTCTTCGCCGGTAAAAGAATGAGGTGCGCGGAAAAGGGCGATCAGCACCTCGTCTATGAGCTCTTCACCACGCCTGATACTACCGTAACGCAGTGTATAGGCTTTCTGTGACAGCAGGCCTTTTCCTGCTGTACGCGGTACGAATATCGTGTTGCAGATTGCGATTGCTTCCGGTCCGGAGATGCGGATGACGGCAATCCCCCCGGCTCCGGGGGCAGTTGATACGGCGCAGATAGTATCTTCCATTAGTCTATACAGTTATTAATTCATATTTCTGTGTTCCAAGACCAATCTTTTCAGCATGTTCCAGTCCTGCTTGCCAGTTCGTGTCGGGGTGCATGAGGTGGAATTTGTCGCAACCTTCCAGATGTTCGTGATGCGGAGCGTCTGAAAGGCGGTTACCAGTCTCCTGGATCGGGGCCTTGATCACCATATCGGCACAAGCCTTGTCTAATGCGACCGGATCAAAAGAAGCGGCGATGCCCAGATCTGGCACAATCGCTGCATCATTGTGGTTCCAACAATCACATTCAGGTGAGACATTCATGATAAAGCTGATGTGGAAATTCGGCTTGCCGGACAAGACAGCTTTGGTATATTCGGCGATCTTGTAGTTTAACCGTTCAGACGTTCCCCCATGACGGCTCCGTCGTATTGGCAAAGAGCTACGCACTGGCCACAACCGACACATTTTCCGTAGTCGATTTCTGCTTTATGGGAAGCGTTCAAATGAATGGCATCGTGGCGGCAATGCTTGACGCATATATTGCAACCCTTGCAACTTTCGATGTCGATTCTGGGTTGTGATGCCGAGTGAAGTTCAAGTTTTCCACCTACGCTGGCGCATCCCATGCCGAGGTTCTTCAAAGCGCCGCCGAATCCGGTCTGCTCGTGTCCTTTGAAGTGGTTCATAGAAATAATGATATCTGCATCGGCAATAGCGGAACCGATTTTGGGAGCTTTACAATATTCACCGTCGATTTCGATTTCACGGTATTCGGTCCCTTTCAGGCCGTCGGCGATAATCACGTCGCATTTGGCGGAAATGGGGTTGAAACCGTTTTCCATTGCACTTTCCAAATGGTCTACTGCATTGGCGCGACGGCCTGAGTACAAGGTGTTGCAATCTGTCAGGAAAGGCTTCGCCCCTAAGTTGCGAAGCAACGTGGCCATCCGGGCTGCATAGTTTGGCCGGATAAAGGCCAGGTTACCAGGTTCGCCGAAGTGGATCTTGATCGCTACAAACTGATTCTGGAAATCAATGTTTGCTATGCCCGCACGTTTTACGAGACGTTCCATCTTGTCCAACAAGTTACTGGACGGGGTCGTACGGAGATTGGTAAAGTAAACTTTAGACGTTTCCATTTGTTTATTGGTTTTTATAGGGACAAAGGTACGAAAAAAACTATTCTTCCTGTAAGTTGTTGGTTTTGTAGATTGGCTTTTATATATTATTTTTGTGTCAAATCAGTTATACTATGGACATGTTTTGGTTAAACCATGAGCAGTTACTTAAAGGCGTAAATCTGGGTTTCCAGCGTTACTTATCCCGACAGGTCAAGTGGGACAGGAGGCTGATCGGTATCTTTGGAGCGAAAGGGGTGGGAAAAACAACGCTTTTGTTGCAGCGTATCAAATTGGCTTATGGCGATTCTCATGAAGCCCTGTATTTGCCTCTCGATAATATATGGTTTCAGGAACGGTGCATGTTGTCCGAAACGGTCAGGCAATTTTATGAAGAGGGGGGCAGGCATCTTTTTCTAGATAATGTCCATCGATATGGTAGCTGGGTACAGGCGATAGAGTGTTTACACGACGATTATCCTGATATGAAGATAGTGTTTGCTGCACCTTTGCTGGTTGAAGGAGAGAAGACGGAGATGCCTTTTGACGGGAAAGGCGATTGGTATACGTTGCATACCATGTCGTTCCGTGAATATTTGTCCTATGAAGGTGCGCTAGATCTCAAACCGGTCCCATTGGACGAACTTTTGCTTAACCATGCGGAAGTGACGCAACAGGTGATGGATGAAGTAAACATAGTCCCCATTTTCCGGAATTATCTGGAACATGGTTGCTATCCTTTTTATTGGGAAGATCCGGATGCCTTCAACTTCCGTTTGCAGGATTTGGTGCGAGATTCGATCGATGTGGACCTTCCCGCCATTCGACAGATGAATAATGCCATGTTCCGGAAGATGAAACAATTGCTGATTCAACTTGCCCAAGAAGCTCCGGAATTTCCCCGCATGCAGGCTTTGACATCCAAATATGAGGCGGATAATACACATATACACCGGTTATTGGGTTATATAAAAGAGATAGGGGTGCTCCGCATTCTACAAGTCAGAAAAGAAGACGGCACACTGGCCCGTTCGTATCGCTCTTTCCTGGCGAACACGAATCTGATGGCAAGTCTTTTCCGGGAGATGGAGCGGGTTTACGTGGGTGAGACGTTTTTCGTCGATCAGATGTCTAATTGCGGGACTGTGGAGCTTTTGCATAATGGAGATTATCGTGTGAATGAAAAGTACACGTTCATGATCGGTGATCCGTTGATGGATTATGAGCGTATCAAGAATGTGGAAAATGCGTTTGCCGCTATACACGGACAGCCTAAAAGTGTAGGAAACAAAATACCTGTCTGGGCACTCGGTCTTTGTTATTGATTGATTTTGTCATCAACTAAATATGTAAGCTATGTTGGAAAATATGAAAAACAGACGGACGATCCGTAAATATACGACTCAGGACATTCCGGATGCTTTGTTGAATGAATTGCTGGAGGTTGCTGCCCGTGCATCCAATACGGGGAATATGCAACTGTATAGTGTGGTCATTACCCGCGATAAGGCAAATAAGGAAAAGTTGGCTCCTGCCCATTTCAATCAGCCGATGATTACGGCGGCTCCGGTCGTGCTCACCTTCTGTGCCGATGCTAACCGTTTTGTAAAATGGGCGGAGCTGCGCGATGCAGTGGCCGGTTTCGATAATTTCCAGACTTTTATCGCTTCGACTATCGATGCGATGCTGTTTGCCCAAAGTTTCTGTACGGCAGCAGAGGAAAAAGGATTGGGAATCTGCTATTTGGGAACGACGGCTTATAACGCAGATAAGATTATCGATGCCTTGTCGCTTCCACGCTTGGTTGTCCCTATCGTGACAGTCACGGTCGGCTATCCCGACGGAATGCCTGAACAGGTGGAACGCTTGCCACTCGGAGCGGTGGTTCACCAGGAGGTTTATACGGATTATACGTCAGCTTCTATCGATGCCTTATACCACGATAAGGAAGAGTTGGAAGTAAATAAACAATTTGTACGGGAGAATGATAAGAAAACATTGGCCCAGGTATTTACGGATGTACGTTATACGAAGGCCAACAATGAATATTTCTCCGACGTATTACTGAAAGTCTTGAAAGGGCAAGGCTTTTTGTAACCCTATGCGTTGTGGTTGCTAACCCTATGCTTTAACCTGCGTAACCCATAGGGTTAGCAACTATAATGCATAGCTTTCTTTTAGATCCGGTCCAATACCGTTTCGATCAGGCCGGTCATGGAACCTTTGTATTCGGTATTCATGTCTTGGGCCACCCGACCGGCAATAATGCAGCACACGGTCATGGCACGATGTCCCATCAAGGCGGACAGTCCGGTGAGAGACGAACTTTCCATTTCGAAGTTGGTAATCCGGCTATCGTTGAACTCGAAAGCTTCTATTTTACGGTTCAGTTCCGGATCGGCGAGCGGCAAGCGGAGCTTGCGGCCTTGCGGACCGTAGAAGCCGTTGGCTGCAATCGTCACTCCCCGGATAATATCGTCTTGTGTGATCTGCTTGACCAGGGATGGATCGGCGGAAACGACATAGGGCTGGATGCCGCTTAGCTTCCATTTCAATTGTCTCATCAGTTCTGATTCGAAAGCCTTGTCGCGCACTTTCTCGGAGCCGGCATAAAAATACAGAACTCCGTCGAACCCGATTGATTTTCCTGCTGCCACATAGGTCCCGACAGGAACAAACGGTTGCAATCCTCCTGAAGTGCCGACACGTACCATTGTCAGTTGCCGAAATATCGGTTTGATGGTACGAGAAGCAAAGTCGATGTTTGCCAAAGCGTCCAGTTCATTCAGGACGATGTCGATATTGTCGGTTCCGATGCCGTGTGAAAGTGTTGTGATGCGCTTCCCTTTGTAAGTGCCGGTGATGGTATGGAATTCACGGCTCGACACTTCACATTCTTTCGTATCGAAGTAGGAAGCGACGGTGTTTACGCGATCGGGGTCGCCGACCATGATGATCTTGTCGGCGAGCTGTTCCGGTTTCAGATGCAGGTGAAAGCAACTGCCATCGGGATTAATGATAAGTTCGGAAGGTGCGATCATTTGATTTCAGGTTTATGATTTTAGGTTTATGATTTCAGATTTATGATTTATGTGTTGATGATAAATCATAAATCTGAAATCATAAATCCTTGTTAGTCTTTTAATGGTTTCGAAGGTGCATTTGACGGTTTGGCGATTGCCTCACGCATGCTGGTATCTGCTTCGATATTCTTCATCTTATAATAGTCCATGATACCCAAATTGCCATTACGGAAAGCTTCAGCCATGGCCTTGGGAACTTCGGCTTCGGCTTCGATAACCTTCGCACGGGCTTCCTGTGCTTTGGCTTTCATCTCCTGTTCGACGGCAACGGCCATGGCACGGCGTTCTTCAGCTTTTGCTTGGGCGATATTCTTGTCGGCTTGAGCCTGGTCCATTTGCAGATAAGCTCCGATGTTCTTGCCTATGTCGATATCAGCGATGTCGATGGACAAGATTTCAAATGCAGTCCCTGCATCCAGACCTTTACGGAGAACCAGCTTGGAGATGGAATCCGGATTTTCCAGCACGCTTTTATGATTTTCAGACGAACCGATAGAGGATACGATGCCTTCGCCGACACGGGCCAGAATCGTTTCTTCGCCGGCACCTCCGACTAATTGCTTGATGTTGGCACGAACCGTCACACGTGCTTTGGCGATCAGCTGGATACCGTCTTTGGCAACGGCTGTAACGGGAGGTGTGTCGATGACTTTCGGGTTGACCGACATTTGCACGGCTTCAAATACATCACGTCCTGCCAGGTCGATAGCGGTTGCCATCTGGAAAGGGAGGTCAATATTCGCTTTCGATGCGGAAACGAGGGCATGGACAACCTTTTCGACATGTCCGCCTGCCAGGTAGTGTGCTTCCAATTCGTCACGGGTCAGCGTTTTCAGACCTGCTTTGTGGGCTTCGATCATGGCGCGGGTGATGACATAAGGCGGCACGTTACGGATACGCATCAGGAAGAGCTGTATCAGCGAGATGTTGACACCTGAAACTTTTGCCGAGATCCACAGAAGGAACGGCACATAATAAAAGAAAATTACCAGCAGCAATATCGCTGCTCCCAAAAGGGCGAGAGGTACAAAGGTCATTTCCATGTGAGTAGAATTATGATTTATGAATTATGATTTATTTTTCAATTTTTAATTTTCACGATTACATTGTAGCCATCGACGCGTATTACCTCGACCGGCGTGTTTTCATCAATCAGCTCGTCCATCGATTTGGCTTCTACGGTGATCCCGTTAATGCGGGCCTTCCCGATTGGGGCGAGGCGTGAAAGTGTCAACCCTTCGTCGCCCGGCACGATTCCCAAGTCGCGGCTGGATACCAGCTTGGAATCGATGTCGGTTTTCAAAGCCACCCGGTTGAAGGATTTGGAACGCAACAACCAGATGAAAGAGGCCGCGAACACAAGCGATGATACCGCCAATGTTACATTGCCGATCGGCGTACTGACCGAATAGGCATAGAACAGGCCGCCGGCAGCAAAAAGGAATCCTCCGACACCGGCAACTGTGATACCCGGTAACATAAATATTTCCAGCAGGATAAGCACAATGGCTACAACCATTAGGAAGGCGATAATAAGCATTTCGAATATCATAGAGCCTTGTTTTATCGTTTGTTTTTCAGATAATTGATTTCGGCATTACGAGCTTTCTTCTCCAACTCGCCGGGCTGTTCCAACAAGGCGTTCAGTTGCTCTTCTGCTTGCAGGATGGTTGGCTTCAGTTGCTCTTTGCGGGCCTTGTTGCCTTCGGCGTAAGAGACGCGCAGACCGTCGAGTTTTTCATTCAGCTCTTTGATCTGTTTGTTCAAGGCAACCACCTTTTCGTAGTAGCCCTTAGCTTCGGGGCTATTGATGTCATCCAGTTTGTAATAGACAATATTATTACCGATGATAAATTCAAAATCCTTTTCGATCTTTTTCTCTCCATAAGGTATTTCTGTGTGCGACAGACGAATCAGGTCGGCATAGTCGGAACTTTCTTTCCAGGAATCTCGGATAGCAGTGATCGCTGCACGGGCGCGTTTCACTTCTATGTCTTCGCTCTCCACCCGTTTATGCTCTGGATTCGGGATGAAGAGATAGACACAGGCTTTTCCTTCCGGCTGGAAACGATCGGATACAAACCATCCCAATCCTTTCACTTCATCGAAGACCATCATATAATCATTGTAGGGCGAATTGAACGGCATGCCCAACTGCTCTGGAGCCAGATAAGTGTCGGAATTGATGTTGTAGCGGGTGACGAAGAGGTCATAACCGCCAATCGAACCGTTCCCTTTGGAAGAATAATAGATCGTGGCGCCATCGGAAAGGACGAACGGGTAGTTGTCATCGTCATTGCTGTTGATGTTCATCGGTAATTGTTTCTCGTCCCCCCATTCGTCCATAAGCATGGACTGGGTAAAAAGGCAATAACGGTCGCCGTCTGTCGAATGAGCATAGTAAATCTTGTCGCCTTTCTGGTTCTTGTAGACGGTCGAGCTCACTGGCTCGTTTGTCTGGAAAAAATCTTTGTAGGAATCAAGTGTGCCGCTTTCTTCGCTTAGGATATAGGCGGAAAGGAAATCGTCTTTGTCCACGACCAAGCTATCTATGATCTGAACATCTTCCACCTTTTCCATCATGCGTTGTGCATTGTTTGCCAAGTCGAGCTTGGTTTCGAACGATTGCGGATCCTGCTTTTTCTTTGCCAGCAGGTTGATATATTCTTCCAGCATTTCTCCGGCTTCGTCGAAACGATAGGTCTTGTAGTAGACTTCGGACATATAACGGTATGCTTCTTGTACTTTGCGTTTGACAGCTACTTTCAAATGCTTTTCCGCACCGGTCAGATCACCGGTCTCGTAGCAGCAGACACCATACCAATGATTATAGGAGGAATTGCTTGGCGCTTGTTTGACCAGCTTTTCAAAGGCAGGTTTGGCTTCCGCGTACTTACCTTCATTGTATAATTTTTTTGCTTCAGCCAGACTTTGTGCGTGCAGCCCGCCGCAGAGTAACGTGATTCCTATTGTGTAAAACAGTTTATTAGATAACCAATTCATTGATTTATGATTTATGATTTTGATTTTAGATTTATAATCCATAAATCTAAAATCATTACTTTTGTGTCCGATTACAAAAATAGGAATTAAAATCAAGAATCAAAACCCTTATTTTTTTATTCTTAATTTTTAATTCTTAATTAATAAAGTATGGCAAAGTTGACAGAAGAGGAACTCCTGTTTCGTAAAGTAGAAGAGAAAGTCAAGAAGGCGATATTCGAATATGGTCTGATTGTGGATGGTGACCGTATATTGATCGGATTGTCGGGGGGAAAAGATTCGTTGGCGTTGGTGGACTTGCTCGGACGCCGTTCCAAGATATTCCGGCCTCGGTTCGAGGTGATCGTGACGCATATCGTGATGTCAAATATCCCTTATCGTTCGGATATTGACTACCTGAAAAGCCGGGCAGATGAGCACGGCCTTTCCTTTTTCGTGCATGAGACGAGCTTCGACGCTTCGACCGATACCCGCAAGTCTCCTTGTTTCCTTTGTTCTTGGACGCGGCGGAAAGCCTTGTTCGATATTGCAAAGAGGCATGGTTGCAACAAGATTGCCCTCGGGCATCATCAGGACGATATTCTCGAAACCCTTCTGATGAACATGATCCACCAGGGAGCGATCGGAACGATGCCACCGCGCCTAAAGATGGATAAGTTCGATATGGAGATTATCCGCCCCATGTGTCTGGTGGAGGAGAAAGATTTGACCCGGATTGCTGTGTGGAGAGGATATCGGAAACAGATCAAGAATTGCCCGTACGAATCCGGCTCCAGCCGTTCGGATATGAAGGAGGTACTGTCGCGTCTAGAGGCGATCAACCCTGAGGCGCGCTATAGCCTTTGGAGCAGTATGTCGAATATTCAGGAGGACTATCTTCCTAAAATCATAAATCATAAATCATAAATCATCTCATGCAAGGATTTTATACTATTCTGTTATTGGTCGCATCCAATATCTTTATGACGTGTGCTTGGTACGGACATTTGAAGATGAAGCAGCAGTTCAGTTGGTTCGAGCATCTGCCGTTGATCGGTGTTGTCTTGTTCAGCTGGTTTTTAGCGTTTTTTGAATATTGTTTTCAAGTCCCGGCAAACCGGATGGGTTTCCGTGATAATGGCGGGCCTTTTAACCTGATCCAATTGAAGGTGATCCAGGAGGTGATTACGCTGGTTGTCTTTGTCGGTTTTAGTTCGATTGCCTTCAAAGGCGAATCGTTTAAGTGGAACCATGCGCTGGCTTTCCTGTTTCTGGTGGCGGCAGTTTATCTTGTGTTTAAGAAATAAGATTTTAGTATCACTTCAAATCAGGACGAGACAGTGATAGAGAAGTTTGGGATTAGTGATAGGGTAAAAAACGTCCTGTGTCACAAGCGGGTGTTGAGGGTGGCGTCTAAATAGCACAGTATCGCCTCCTTTTCATCCGGATGGAACCATCGGATGTCGGTATCCCGTTTGAACCAGGTCATTTGTTTGCGAGCGTAAACACGAGAGTTGCGTTTTATCTTTTCAATGGCGAAATCTAATGTCCATTCGCCATCCAGGTATTTGAACAGCTCTTTGTAGCCGACAGTGTTGAGGGAGTTCAATTTGCGGAAAGGATAAACGCGGCGTGCTTCTTCCAGCATGCCGTCGGCCATCATTTGGTCTACGCGGCGGTTGATGCGATCGTAAAGTTCTTCACGGTCGCGGGTAAGTCCTATCTGGATGATCCGGAACGGCCGTTCTTTTCGGGTGTTGGTACGGAAGGAGGAATAGGGTTTGCCGGTCATGCGGCAGATTTCAACGGCATGGATTACGCGTTTGTAGTTGTTTCTATCTACTTCATTATAATGTATAGGGTCTGTTTCCTTTAACTCGGCAAGGATAGGGGAGAGACCCTCTTCTTCAAATTGCTTGTAGATGGCGGTTCGGATTTCGGGGGTGACGGTGGGGATATCGTCGATCCCTTTTGTGACGGCATCGATATACATCATGCTACCACCTGTCATAACGACAGTCGGATGTGTCTGGTGGAGTTCCCTGAGCAGAGACATCACATCTTCCTCGAAACTGCTTGCGCTGTAATAATCGGTGAGTGACAATGTGCCGACCATATAATGGCGTACACGTGCCATCTGTTCAACCGTAGGGGCGGCTGTGCCTATCGGAAGGTCTTTGTAAAGCTGACGGGAGTCGGAAGAAATGATCGGAGAACCGAAATGCTCTGCTACACGCAGACTCAGTTCTGTCTTGCCGACTCCTGTCGGCCCCAATAATATGACAAGAGAGTTCATTAATCAAAAGCGCTCGTCGTCGTATGGGTTATCCATCGGTCCGTCGCCGAGCCCGTCGAAACCTTCTTTATCGAGTTCGTCGATATCGTATTCGGAATCGCCGTAGAAATCTTCACCTATTTCGGTGTTACCTGTTTTGGCGTCCATTTCGTCGAACGACATGATCTGAACAGGTGCTTCGCCGATAGATTTGCTGCATACGGCTTTGTCCAGATCTTTGCCTGGGATGATTTCACGGAGTTCCATGAAGAAAGCGCGTTCAGTCATATAATCGAAGACAAAAAGCAACTTCTGGTGTTCGTCTTCCAGAAGCTCTTCCAGACGTGTATCTTCCATTATATAATTGTCTACTTCGGAAGAAGTATCCATTTCAACCAATGTGATTTCCGTATTCTTGCTCCAGTCATCATCACAGATGAAGAAAGAACACATCTGGTCTTTTGTATACCCTACAGAATCCATAATGGCATTGTACAAATCCAGAAATGTTGCTTCTGAGTCGATCTTGATCTCACGTTTGAAGTCGTCAACTTCATCTGATAGAATTAAAAATCTAAATACCATAGTCGTTATTAGTTTTTTGTTGGTTCAAAAGTAGTAAAAAAAACAATGTGGCAATAAAATAATGTGCCAATATACCCCATAAAATTCATTCTTTCATTGGTACATTGGCACATTTTCAAATTGGCATATTATTTATTCATCGATCGAACCTCTGACGATACCGCGCTGGGATGATTTGATGAAGTTCAGAATCAGATCCCGTTCTTCACTAGGTTCGTATTCGGTTTCGATGGCTTTCAGGGCTTCCGTATTGTTGAGGCCGCGTGTATAAAGCGTACGGTAGATATCTTGGATCAAGAATACTTGGCTGTTGGTAAATCCGCGACGGCGTAATCCTACGATATTGATACCACAGTACACGATCGGATCACGTCCGATCAGGGTATAAGGAGGAATATCTTTGCCGATCCGGGAACCGCCTTGTATCATGACGTGCTTGGATATACGGGAGAACTGGTGAACCAGGCTACCACCGCTAACGATGGCGAAGTCGTCGATCTCTACTTCTCCGGCTATCTGTGAAGCATTGCCGATAATGATATTATCTTTCAGCAAGCAATCATGGGCAATATGGGAATAGGCCATAATCAGGCAATTGTTGCCGACAACGGTTTTGCCTTTGGAGGCTGTTCCGCGATTGACGGTCACGCATTCGCGGAGAATGGTGTTGTTTCCGATTTCGGCAGTTGTAATTTCTCCTTTAAATTTCAGGTCTTGAGGGATACCGGCAATAACGGCTCCGGGAAATACCTGGCAATTATTGCCGATCCGGGCACCGTCTAAAATAGTCGCGTGCGAATAGATACGACAGTTGTCACCGATCACGACATCTTTTTCGATTACGGCGAAAGGGTCGACTGTTGTATTCTGACCGATTTTAGCTTCGGGATGAACGACTGCTAAAGGGGATATGTTCATAATGATTTATGATTTATTATTTATGATTTCGGATGTATGGTTTATCGTATCATGTCGTTACCATAAGTCATACATCTGAAATCATAAATCATTGATTTATTTATTCTTTACGATTTGTGCCATAAATTCGGCTTCGCTAACGAGCTTATCGCCTACGAATACATATCCTTTCATGGTTGAAATACCACGACGGATGGGAGCCAGCAACTCCAAACGGAGGATCAGCGTATCGCCCGGAACGACTTTTTGGCGGAACTTAACGCCGTCGATCTTCATGAAATAAGTGGAATAGCGTTCCGGTTCGTCTACCGAATTCAGAACGAGCAATCCACCGGTCTGGGCCATCGCTTCAACTTGCAGTACACCCGGCATAACCGGTTCCTGGGGAAAATGACCTGTAAAGAAAGGTTCGTTGCTCGTGATGTTTTTCACACCCACGATATAGTTGCCGCCGATTTCGATGATCTTGTCAACCAACAGGAACGGATAACGATGCGGGAGCAGTTCGCGGATACGGTTGATATCCATAACCGGAGTGCTGTTCGGATCATAGACGGGAGCCTGAACTTCGTTCTGTTTGATGTCCTTGCGGATCATGCGTGCCAACTGGTTGTTGATCTTATGTCCCGGACGGGTAGCGATTACGCGACCCCGGATCGGTTTGCCGATCAATGCCAGGTCACCGATCACATCGATCAGCTTGTGGCGTGCCGGCTCGTTGTCGAATACCAGCGGTTTATTGTTGATGTAGCCCAGGTCTTGTACGTCCTTATGCGGGATAGACAGCTTGTCGGCAAGATTGTCGAGCACCTCCTGCGATACTTTCTGGTCATAGATGACGATCGCATTGTCGAGGTCACCACCTTTGATCAGGTTATTCTGCAACAGCATCTCTACTTCGCGAACAAACACGAATGTGCGGGAAGCAGCCAATTCTGTCGGGAATTCACTCAGGTCGTTCAGCGTGGCGAACTGGTTGGAAAGCACAGACGAATTGAAGGAAATCAAAACATTGACGCTAAACTTGTCGTCCGGCAGGATAATGAGGGAAGAACCAGTTTCTTCATCCTTGACTTCGATCTTATGCTTTACGATATAGTAATCTTTCGGTGCGTTTTGTTCCACGACACCGGCTTTCTGAATCTCTTCACTGAAAAAACGGGAACTGCCGTCGAGAATCGGAAATTCGGGTGCATTCACCTCTATCAGGCAGTTATCTATTTCGTAGGCATATAAAGCTGCCATCGCATGTTCAATGGTGCTTACTTGGATTCCGTTTTTGGAAAGTACGGTTCCTCTCTGGGTCCCGGCTACGTTTTCAGCAACGGCATCGATTACAGGTTCTCCTTCCAGGTCAACACGTTTGATTTTGTATCCATGATTTTCGGGTGCAGGGTGGAAAGTAATCTGGATATCCAAGCCTGTATGCAACCCTTTTCCTTGCATAGAGAAACTCGTGGCAAGCGTCTTCTGTTTCTGCATACGATCTATATGATTTATGATTTATAATTTATGATTTGTTCATTGGCCATTGCGCGCATTGTCAATAGCCAATTTAAGTCGTTCTATCTCACGTTGCATCTGTCCCATCTGGCGGTACATATCCGGCAGGCGGTTGAAGATTGCGCTGGAACGCATAAACGCCTTTGCGTTGATAGCCGGAGCACCTAACAGGGTTGCCGGTTCTTTTACATCGCTGATCACGCCGCATTGTGCACCGAATACCACATGGTCCGCCACATGGATATGTCCGGATAACCCGGCTTGGCCTCCGAACATGCAATGGCTGCCGATCTTTACGGAACCCGCAATGCCCACCTGGGCTGCCATGACCGTGTTTTCGCCGACTTCCACGTTGTGAGCAATTTGTACCAGATTGTCCAGTTTGACACCCCGACGGATGATGGTCGAGTCCATAACGGCACGGTCTATCGTGGTATTGGCCCCGATTTCGACATCGTCTTCCAGTACGACATTACCCAACTGGGGGATCTTCTTGTAGTTATCGCCTTCTGGAGCGAAACCGAAACCATCCGACCCGATCACGCTCCCGGCATGCAGAATGCAGTTGTTGCCGATTACGCAGCCGTTGTAGATGGTCGCGTGCGGATAGACCGTACAGTTATCGCCAATGGTCACATGGTCGCCGATATAAGCGTGCGGATAAATGCGGCTGTTCTTGCCGATCTTCACGTCTTCGCCGATGTAGGCGAAGTTGCCGACCTAACATCCTTCGCCGACCGTTGCCGAACCGGCGATGAACGCCGTAGCGTCTATACCCGCTTTTTTGACATTGGCCTGTTCCGCCATATTCAACAGTATGGCGAGCGAAGCATAAGCATTGGCAACCTTGACCAATGTGGCTTTTACCGGTTCGGCGGGAGTGAAATCATTGTTTACTAAAACAATGCTTGCTTCAGTTTGGTAGATAAAATGTTCATATTTTGGGTTTGCCAGAAAGGTCAATGTTCCCGGTTTACCTTCTTCTATCTTTGAGAAGTTGTTGACTTTCACTTCAGGATCGCCTTCGACGGTTCCACCTAAAACGCTCGCTATTTGTTGGGCTGAAAACTCCATTACTTAATCTTATTATATGTATTTCAAATGCAACTGCCCGGACTTGCTTCAAGGCAGTTTGCAAAAATGGTGAAAATTATTGGGATAGCCTATGCTTTACAGGGAATAATTCCTTTATCATGCAGATATCCTGCCATTTCGCGTTGTACGGCTTGGGCTGCTTCACGCGCTGCGTTGGCAAAATTCTCCGTTTTGTCTGCATATATGATAGCACGGGAAGAGTTTACCAGTAATCCGCACTGGTCGTTCATGCCGTACTGAGCCACTTCGGCGAGGCTTCCGCCCTGTGCGCCTACGCCCGGAACCAGCAGGAAGTGGTTGGGAGCGTGTTTGCGGATATCCAGGAACATTTTTCCCTGGGTAGCGCCTACCACATACATCATCTGTTCGTCCGTAGCCCAATCCTGCGACTTTTTCAATACCTTTTCGAACAGCCGTTCGCCGTTGGCATCTTCCGTCAACTGGAAATCGTGCGAGCCTTTGTTGGAGGTCAGTGCCAGCAGGATCACCCAGGCTTCCTGATAGATCAGGAACGGTTTCACGCTGTCTTCACCCATATACGGAGCGACCGTTACGGCATCCACCTTGATATGGTCAAAGAAAGAACGTGCATACATTTCGGAAGTGTTTCCGATGTCACCGCGCTTTGCATCTGCAATGATAAACTGGTCGGGATAGTTTTCACGCAAGTAAGCGACAGTCTTTTCGAACGATAGCATCCCTTTTACGCCTAAACTTTCATAGAAGGCCAGGTTCGGTTTATAAGCCACGCAGTAATCGGCTGTCGCGTCGATAATCGCTTTGTTGAATGCGAAGATCGGATCTTCTTCTGACAATAGATGCTGCGGGATCTTCTTTATATCTGTATCGAGCCCCACGCAAAGGAAGGACTGCTTCTTCTTGATGTTTTCGAATAATTGCTGCTTGTTCATGTTGTTACGTGTAAAAAATTAGTCTAAAAATGATGTTATAGTTCAGACTCTTTCAGTCGTTCAGCGTTCTCGGCCACGATCAGTTGATCGAGGCATCCTTGTATATCCCCATCCATAAAGGCTGAAAGATTATAAATCGTGTAGTTGATGCGATGGTCGGTGATGCGTCCCTGCGGATAATTGTAGGTACGGATCTTCGCCGAGCGGTCGCCGGTGGAAACCATCGTCTTACGTTTGTTAGCAATGTCATCCAGATATTTCTGGTGTTCCTTGTCATATATAAACGAACGCAGGCGCGTGAGGGCGCGTTCCTTGTTCTTCGGCTGGTCGCGCGTTTCGGTACATTCGATCAGGATTTCTTCGCTTACGCCTGTATTCGGGTTCTTCCAGACATAGCGCAGGCGGACGCCTGACTCGACCTTGTTTACGTTCTGCCCTCCGGCTCCACCCGAACGGAACGTGTCCCATTTGATTTCGCCTTCGTTGATTTCCACGTCAAATTCGTCTGCTTCGGGGAGGACGGCGACGGTTGCTGCCGATGTATGCACGCGTCCTTGTGTTTCGGTTGCCGGCACGCGTTGTACACGATGCACGCCCGATTCGTATTTAAGGGTCCCGTACACCTTTTCTCCGCTCACGGTAAAGATGATTTCCTTGAAACCGCCGGCCGTTCCCTCGCTACAACTGGACAAGGCCACTTTCCAGCCCTTCATCTCGCAATACTTCACGTACATGCGATACAGGTCTCCGGCAAAGAGTGCGGCTTCGTCGCCACCCGTTCCGCCACGTATTTCGACAATGGCATTCTTGTCGTCCTGCGGGTCGGCGGGCACGAGGAGCAGCTTGATCTCCTCTTCCAGTTCCGGAATGCGCGCTTCGCAGGCAGCCGCTTCTTCACGGGCTATTTCTCTCATCTCCGGATCGGTTTCGGCCATCATCAGGCGGGCCTCTTCCAAGCCGTTGAGACATTGCATATATTCCTTACGGGCTTTTATGATTTCGTTCAGCTCCTTATATTCTTTCGTGAGCTTGACGTATCTTTTCTGGTCAGCGATGACGTTCGGGTCCGTGATGAGCGTCGATACCTCTTCGAAGCGCGATACCAATCCGTCCAGTTTCTCTAATAGCGTGTTATTCTCAGCCATATATGAACTCACCGAACTCGCTTTTAATAATCAGTTCCTTCTTGTCGCTTTCTTCTACACGGCCGACAACTTGTGCGTCGATATTGAATGATTTGCTGATGGCAATCACTTCTTCCGCATGCTCAGGAGAAAGGTAGACTTCCAGGCGATGTCCCATATTGAACACTTTGTACATCTCGTCCCAGGCCGTACCGCTCTGTTCCTTGATCGTCTTGAACAGTGGGGGAACGGGGAACATATTGTCCTTGACCACGCGGCAATTGTTTCCGATGAAGTGCATTACCTTGGTCTGTGCGCCGCCTGAGCAGTGTACCATACCATGGATATTTGGGCGCAAGGCATCCAATAGCTTTTTGACTACCGGCGCATAGGTCCGCGTGGGAGAAAGCACCAGCTTGCCTGCGTTCAGCGGCGATCCCTCTACAGGGTCGGTCAGCTTCAAGCCACCGCTGTAAACCAGTTCGTCGGGGACAGCCTTGTCGAAGCTTTCCGGATATTTTTCTGCCAGGTATTTGGCAAAAACGTCGTGGCGCGCACTGGTCAGCCCGTTGCTTCCCATGCCTCCGTTATATTCTTTCTCGTAAGTGGCCTGTCCGAAAGAAGCCAGCCCGACGATCACGTCGCCCGGACGGATGTTCGCATTGTCGATCACGTCGGCACGTTTCATGCGGCAGGTAACCGTGCTGTCGACGATGATGGTACGGACCAGGTCGCCTACATCGGCCGTTTCGCCGCCGGTCGCGTAACATCCGACTCCCATTTCGCGAAGTTCGGCCAGCAGTTCGTCAGTCCCGTTGATGATGGCGGAGATCACTTCACCCGGAATCAGCAGCTTGTTGCGTCCGATGGTGGAGGAAACCAATATGTTATCTACGGCGCCCACGCACAGCAGGTCGTCGATATTCATTATCAAAGCATCTTGCGCGATACCTTTCCATACGGACAAGTCTCCGGTTTCTTTCCAGTACATATAAGCCAAAGATGACTTGGTTCCGGCTCCGTCGGCATGCATGATGTTGCAATATTCAGGATCGCCTCCCAGAATGTCGGGAATGATCTTACAGAATGCTTGGGGAAAGATTCCCTTGTCGATGTTCTTTATTGCGTTGTGAACATCTTCTTTCGAAGCGGATACACCGCGTAGATTATAACGTTGGTCACTCATTGTTTTTGTGAATTTGTCTGCAAAGATACTATTTTTTGTCTTACTTATCTAAGTTTTAGCACATCTCCTTCTTCGGGAATATAATCTTTGTGCTTTTTATTCATCTTATATAAGCTCTTGATCTGTATTCCGTATTTCTGTGCGATGCTGTGCATGGATTCGCCTACCTGTACGACATGGTCATAATTCGGCTTGTCTGCTTTCTTCTTTTTCTTTTCCAGGTAAACGATGTCATTTTTCTGTAACGGAAAATCTTCCGGCACCTCGTTGTATTTCTTCAGGTCTTTTACCCGGAAGCCGAGACTGGCGGCTATGTCGTCGAAGCTGTCTTTGCCGTTGGAATAGACATACAGCAGGCCGTTTGTACGGTAGACTGTATAGCGGGAGATGTGTGCCGGTTGCTTGTCTGACTTTTTACGGCCTTTTGCCGTGTCATACCGGTACAGGTCATAATCTTCGATCAGCTTGATCAGCCGGTTGGCGTAGGCTC
>ERZ860388.1070-NODE-1070-length-19346-cov-3.170442_pt1 | contig 19346 bp, 8 predicted proteins | sample MGYA00509978_ERZ860388 | MGnify/ENA primary metagenome ERZ860388 (study PRJEB30046, sample SAMN00715225) | human gut metagenome | study: EMG produced TPA metagenomics assembly of the A metagenome-wide association study of gut microbiota in type 2...
TTTTCCCCTTTTTGCGCATTTGTGCGCAGTTGACTTGCCGCCATTGGATGGTTAGAATATAATATAGGTATGATGGATTATAATCAGGCTTTTGGCGAGTTGACCTACCCGCATCCCGAATTCTGGCATATTGCAGCCAACGAAGGATGTACCGCCATTATTGGAGTAGACGCCCACGACACTAAAGCATTAGAATATTCCGGATACTATGACCAAGCATGTGAAACACTAAAAGAACTCAAAATAAAGACAATCGACCGAATAGAATTCTTAAAATACTGATATCATAAAACGGGATATTCATTTTCTCCTATTTCGCTGGAAATCAAGGCATATAAAAGTATACACTTTTACACTGTAAATATATATATTCTTACATTAAGTTATATCAGCCTCACAGTAAAACCCACCATTAAAAGGATTTATAAAACACATAGCTGAAAAAAAACTTAAGATTATTTATCTTACATTGGCAATTTTGCTATCTTTGTATTAAATAATAGCAGCATAATGAGCAATACTCCTGAACCAATAACTTTTAATCAACTGTTTACCGACTACAAAGGGCGATTTACCCGTTTCGCGCAGACCTATGTACGGAATACGGCAGTTGCAGAAGATATTGTCATAGATTCATTGGTTTATTATTGGGAAAATCGACAGCGGTTAGATGAAAACACCAATATACCTGCCTATGTGCTCACTGTTATAAAGCATAAATGCCTAAACCACCTCCAACAGCAACAAATACATAAAGATATTGAAGAAAACATTCAGTCTCATGCCGAATGGGAGCTCAGTACCCGTATTGCAACTCTTGAAGCATGTAACCCCAACGAACTTTTCAATGCAGAAGCAATGGAAATCGTTAACCGTACCTTAGCCAAACTGCCAGCACGTACCCGAGAGATTTTCATAATGAGCCGCATGAAAAATATGTCTCATAAAGAAATTGCAGCAAAACTGGACATTACGACTAAAGGTGTTGAATTTCATATTAGTAAAGCACTTAAAGAACTGAGAATAAGCCTAAAAGACTATCTCCCTGTATTTCTCTACTTATTTTTTTATTAAAAAAATCAATTTTCCACTAGGGATATACCTTTTTTATCTGCTTAACAAATAAGAAGATAAAAAAGGCGTATGCATTTTTAATTATTGATTATGAATAAAGAACTATTATATAACTTTTTTCAAGGAAAAACTTCCATGCAGGAAGAAATCCAAATAAGAAGCTGGATGGAAGCATCACCGGAAAACCGGAAACTCTTTCTGGAAGAACGGCAATTATTTGATGCGATGATCTTATTAGCTGATGAGGATAAGATCCGCTCTTACCAAAAGAAGAACATCTTTATCGGCAACTATTGGATAAAAGAAGTAATGAAAGTTGCTGCTGTAATTGCAATGACCCTGATAGGAGCATATGCATACGACAGATATAGCCCCAAAGAAGAACTATTAGCTATGCAAAAAATTACGGTTCCCGCCGGACAAAGAATTAATCTTGAGCTTTCAGACGGAACAGTAATCTGGCTTAATTCACGTTCAACGATCCAATATCCGGCCTCATTCTCAGGAAAGAGCCGTACCGTCCAATTGAATGGAGAAGCTTATTTTGAAGTAGCTCATAACGCACAAAAACCTTTTATAGTAGAAACAGCAAAAGGAAATGTGGAAGTCTTAGGCACAAAATTCAATTTGGAAGCCTATGCTGACAATAATTCTTTTGTGACTTCTCTAATGGAAGGTTCCGTAAAGGTAACATCCGGAACCAAAGAACGCCTTATAAAACCGGATGAAATGGTTGTATTAGACCATGGCGACTTAAAGGTTGCCCCTATAGAAGACTATAATGTATATCGATGGAAAGAAGGTCTTATCTGTTTTAAAGATGAAACGTTCGTCAACATCATGAGCAAATTTGAAACTTGTTATGGAGTAACTATAAAAATTGAAAACCAAAAAGTCATAAATTCCCGTTACACTGGAAAATTCCGGCAATCAGACGGCATCTCTTATGCTTTAAGGGTATTACAGAAAGACGTCAAGTTTACATTTGAAAGAAATGAAGAAAATCAAATAATTTATATTAAATAAGATATGGCCTATGGAATAATGGAATAAAGAAAAAAGCTCCAAACCAGGAGTAAAAGAAGAGTGCCAATACCTTGCCCGCATCGACACTCTGAATAATACAATTGATCTAATAACTATATTAAACATAGCAAAGATATGAATAAAAAATCTTTGTGTGGTGGATTACACCCTCAAAAATTACAAACCAATCATCTTTTTAAGATTATGAGAATTACACTCTTGTTAGCCTTTATTTCTGTTTTCAGTTTGAACGCAAAAGATGTACACTCCCAAAGTGCCCGTGTAACTTTGTCTCAAACCAACAGCCCGCTAGAAGTAATTATCAATGAGATAGAGAGCCAAACCGACTATCTCTTTATTGTAAACTCCAGTATCGATACCAACAAGAAAGTATCGATAAAGGTCAAAGACGCTCCGGTACATAATGTATTAAATCAACTGCTAAAAGGAACTAATATAAGTTATTCCACAGAAGGTTCTTACATCATCCTTTCTCAAAACAAGTCTCAAACAGACAAAGACGAACCCGTGCAGGAAGCCAAAGAGGTCGTCATTACAGGTAAAATCATTGATGCATTTGGAGAGCCCCTAATAGGAGTCAATGTTGTATTAAAAGGAAGCACAACAGGAACGATTTCTGATATTGATGGAAATTACTCCTTAAAAGTACCCGAGGGAAAAGGAGAAATCCAATTCTCATACATAGGATACCGAAATGTCGTTTTGCCTATTGGAAACAAAACCATTATCAATGTAACCATGGAGGAAGACTCTAAAGTATTAGGAGAAGTCATAGTTACCGCTTTAGGTATAGAAAAGAAAGCTGAATCTTTGACGTATGCCACTCAGAAAGTCGGTGGAGATGAGTTGACAAGAGCCAAAGATGCCAACTTTATCAACGCGTTACAAGGTAAAACAGCCGGATTGGTCATTACTCCTAACTCGACAGGTGCCGGTGGTTCATCTAAATTATTACTTCGTGGAAACTCTTCCATCTTAGGTGTAAATGATCCATTAATTGTAATGGACGGTGTTCCAATGGCCAATCCCGGGTCTACTCAAATTACAGATGCACTATTATCCGGTGGTAACACGACCGACGGTGGAGACATTCTATCCAACATCAACCCTGATGACATTGAAGATATCACAGTACTGAAAGGTGCTAATGCCGCAGCTTTGTATGGTAGTGCTGCAGCTAATGGTGTAATCATGATTACCACTAAAAAAGGAAAAGAAGGGAATGCAAGCATCAGTGTATCAAGCAGTATGCTTTTTGAGACTCCTCTTGTTACGCCCAAATTTCAAAATGATTTCGGAGCAAACGTCGAAGCCTATGATGATACGTCTTTAAATCCGAACGCCCCAATCAGCAGCAGAAGATTAGGTAACTATTCATGGGGGAAACGAATCGGACGCCTGTCATCAGCTACATTAGCAGAAGTTCCTTATGCAAGAAACCAAGCTGTAGATAATGTAAGCAGCTTTTTAGAGACAGGTACCAACTTCAATAATTCTATTGCAGCCTCTTTCGGTTCGGAAAAAGTAAACAACTACATCTCATACGGAAATACGACCTCAAAAGGTATGATTCCGAATAATAAATTCAATCGGCATAACCTGACTTTCAGACAAGGGATGAAGCTCTTCAAAGACCATGTAGAGATTAATCTGTCAGTCAGTTATGTATATCAAGAATCCAAAAACAGACCGGGTTCGGGTATTTACGGTAACCCATTGTATGATTTATATTTATTACCTCGTAATGCAGACATCTCTTATTTTAAGGATAATTCTGAAACTTGGGGACAGCTATACTATGTAAAAGGCCATACAGAAAATGGAAAAATAGTCTATCCGAAAGCAGATGCCGAAGGACCTATCCAACAATGGCCATGGATCAATGAAGAAAATCGTAACTCTCCTTATTGGTATACTAACCGATTGAACAAAAGTGCCATTCGTGAACGTCTTTATGGGACTTTAGGATTAAAAGTTAATATCTTAGAGGGACTTAGCGCACAGGCCCGCTTCAGAGTAGATCGTATCAAAGATACCAATGAAACAAAGACCTACCAAGGGACAAGAGCGAAAACAATCTACAACTCTATTTACGAATATGCCAAAAACAATACCAATATGATGTATGCCGACTTCTTGGTTTCGTATAATAAACGAGTGAAAGACTTCGATTTAACAGCTAATTTCGGCGGTTCTACAGAAAAAGAAGATGTGGATAATGTAGGATGGAATTACTGGATGAACGATTCAACAAGTATCCCTAATGTATTTGATCCATCCAATGTGATAACCAACAAAAAAGACGGCGCTCATATTCCGGTATCAAAATCAAAAGACCAAAATTGGACCAATGCGATATATGGAACATTCTCATTAGGCTATAAGGAAATGGCATATATTGACGCTTCTTTCCGTACGGATTGGTCACGTGTATACACACAATTTGAAGTATTCGATGCTTCCGATCACTATACTTACTATAGCGTGGGAGGTAATGCCATACTAAATAGAATATTGGGCATCGAAAGTGAAGCTTTGAATAACGCTAAAATGCGTATTTCTTATAGTGAAGTAGGTAACTCTATCCCTAACATGGTATATGGAGCACTTACGCAGAACTTTGGTTCGGGAACAATAGAAGCTTCCCAATATCGTACATTCCGTAATCCAAAGCCAGAAACAGTACGTTCGACAGAAATTGGTATCGATCTCCGTTTATTTAGGAATACAATTGATTTTGATTTTACGTTCTATAATACAAAAATGTTAAACCAATGGTTACCGAAAAGCGCTGCTACGGGTGGAACACTACCTTTAAACTCAGGGGTAATCAGGAATCGTGGTATAGAGACTACATTAGCTTATAACTTCTCAACACCTGATAATAAGTTCACTTGGCGTACCGCACTGAATTACTCTTTTAATAAAAATGTAATATTGGAAACCTATGGAAAAAACAACAGTGAGATGATAGAACAGGATCCTATTTTTGGAGGTGGTTTAAAACTACGCTATGAAGTAGGAAAGCCCTACGGAGAGTTGTATGGTAAAACATTCCAATATGGTTCAGACGGTAAGATAAAAACAGATAGTAAAGGAATTCCGATGCTTACTACCAGTTATGATTGTTATTTGGGAAATGCAAACTCTCCACATCACCTTGGATGGAGTAATACATTTTCCTATAAGGGCTTCTCATTCTTCTTCTTGATCGATGGAAAGATTGGTGGTAATGTCATATCATATACAGAAGCATTGCTTGATGCTTATGGAGTGTCGGAACGAAGTGGCGAAGCACGTTTAGCCGGTATTACTTATCAGGAAAAGTCAGCTGTAGGTGGTATTAATGTAATGTTACCTGTACCGGGAATAGTCATGCCGGACGGTGAAATTACTTCAGTCGAAGGTTACTATAAAAAAATTGGTTTGGGACAACCTGCCTTGAGTGAATATACGTATTCGGCAACCAATTTTAGACTGCGTGAAGCTTCTGTCGGATATAACTTCCGCAATCTATTCGGCAATGGGAAACATTTAAATGTCTCGTTCGTAGCGCGCAACCTGTTCTTCCTATTCAAAAAGTCTCCAGTAGACCCAGATGTCTCTGTTTCAACTGCTAATAGCTATGGAGGTATTGAAGCATTTTCTTTACCTACTACTCGCAGTTTTGGTTTGAATCTTAAAGCAACATTTTAATCGTATACAGCTATGAAATTTAACAATAAACTTTTAATAGGTACTATTCTTTCATTATCCGTCGGCCTATCATCTTGTTATGATACAGCATTGGAATATGACGGCAATGCAAACAGCATTAAATCCGACGACGGAACAGGCTCCGATGAAGGATTTCTTGCCAGCCCTGATATAGCAGTCGGCTTCTTACGGACAGCACAATTCCGTGTCATCGACTCCCGAGAACATAAATATCAATACCAATGCTCATTTATCGGAGATGATCCGGTAGGATATATGTCATCACCTCACAGTTTTGATGGGCGCTTAACATCCAGTCTGGCCTTTTACAGCGACTTCGTCAGCGGTCCTGAAGCTAATCTCCAATGGGTAGCACAACAAGCCGTACCCGTAATGCGTTCGGCAGATACATTACAAATAGCACCCTTAGGTGCTTTTGCCTCTATCTTGCTTTCAGATGTCGCTTTACAATACACAAATACCCATGGACCAATGCCTTTATCTGATTATAAAGAATTAAAAGAAAATCGTCCGTTGACATATGAGAAACAAAGTGTAGTATATACCAAGTTGTTTCAAGATTTAATAAAGGCGGATTCTATCTTAGCTGAATACGAGAAAGAGCCGGTTGAAAGCGTAAATGAACTTATCGAAAGTACAGACATGTTGACCGAACAAAGTACAGCCGCTAATATTATAAGCATGTGGCGAAAATATGCCAATTCATTAATCTTGCGTATGGCCATGACAGCTGTTGATGTACAGGGATACACATGCAACATTAACGGAGAAGAAAAAACAGTACAACAATTGGGAGAAGAAGCGGTGCGACGCGGAGTGTTGCAGGCTGGCGATAAAACCATCGGACTGTTATGCGGAACCGGAACGGACGTTGGTTATCATCCACTTTACAAGATTGCCATTGACTGGGTAGATTCCCGTCTGAACGCCTCATACCATAATTATCTGGTTCGTACCCAACATCCTATTTTGGAATTTTGGTTCGCTAAAAATCAAGGAGCAATCACTAACGATAATCAAGCTACCTTAAAAAAAGAAACAAAATTTTTAAGCATCCGCTCGGGTATGGACTTGGAGACTGCCGCTCTGACAACGCAAACTTACCAATATTATTCAAAGTTTAACTTAAACTTTGCGGGTGAAAAATTAGCATTTTTCAAAGTAGAAGAAGTGTTATTTTTATTGGCTGAAGCCAGTCTCCGCGGATGGAATGTAGGTGGCACGGCTGAGAACTTTTATAATGCCGGTATTAAAGAGTTTTTCACCAAACACTCCTTTTCTGATGCAGCATATCAAGAGTATATGGCTTGGAAAGGTATGGGAAACATAGGCGTATCTCCACAAATAAAGGAAGAGGCCATCTACCGGGATTTCATGGAAAGCGACAATGACCTTCCGTTATGGGGAGGATATTATATGCTCAACAACAGCTACGACAAACCTGCAAACGCAGATACAAATCCCTATATAAACGATTCGAAAGAGCAAAAGCTCCAAAAGATCATTACTCAAAAGTGGATTGCCTTGTTCCCGCAATCATCAGTTTCTTGGGCTGATTATCGTCGTACAGGATATCCGAAGCTTCTACCATATTGCCCGTTTGCTTACGGAAATTCAGACGGTTCGTTGGAAGAGCCACGTTACAATTGGATTACCGGTGATATCGTATCGGAAGGGGTAACCATTCGTCGTATCCGATACAACACAGCAAATCTGGAAGTTGCAAATGAAGTTGTATTAACGGCGGAGCCAGCTCTGAATGAAGAGACCACCGGAGTTGCCAGAGGAGATGTACAAGGGACTCGCCTATGGTGGGATATTGCAGATAAAAAGACACTTGATTAATATTTATTTAAATTTAGTATTATGAAGCTAAAACAAATTTTATTTTCAGCGGCTTTATTAGCATCGATGAGTGCAATAGGGCAAAGTGTACCGACACATGAAATGTATGTGGACTTCGGTATAACAGAAAGGACGGATATTGTCACTGCATTGGATAAGTGGCAACCAGGTGATAACTTCAGCAACGACCCGAATTATCAGGACGAAAATTTCTTCATCTCACGTGTTCCGTTAAAGTCACGCTTTATCAATGGGGCAACGCAAGCTAACAAGAATCTAAATGAAGAAAACAACAAAAACCTTTGTTGGTGTGTACCTATTGGTGAAATGACCAAAAAATGGGGACCATTGCCACGTTACAACTTTGACGGTGATAACTTTAACATGTGGCAATATATCAATATTCATGCAAACTGGTCTAACAGCTGGTTCCGTGTACCCGGAGCTTTCAATGATGTCGCTCATAGAAACGGTGTTCGTACCGGATGTCTTTACTTCATCGATTGGGCGGAACAAGTAAATGCTACCAGTAAGGCTGGAAAAATGTTAGCAGAGTTATGTGCAAAAGATGGTTCCGGAGAATTCAAATACGCCCGTAAGTTGATTCAGTTCTTAAAATATTATGGAATCGATGGTCTTGGATTGAATCCGGAAGGATACTGGTCTTCCTCTTTAAATGAAGATTTCTCTTCTTTCCTTGCCGAGTGCCATAAAGTAGCCAAAGAAATGAATCACCCGTTCCATGTAGAATGGTATGCTTTTGTTTCTAATGCCGGAAATTTAAGTGACAATGGTTGTACATTGGGAATCGGTGAGAATGATAAATGGTTTCATAAGAACGGATATCCTGTTACCGATGTATTTTTCCTGAACTATAACTGGTCTGAAAGTGGCTTACAGAAATCTTTAGATGCAGCAAAATCCTTAGGAAGAAGCACATTCGATGTTTATGCAGGTTTCGACCAGCAAGGACGCGGATATGGTAAATACGGAAATGCCGGATGGACAGCGTTGATGAAAAAACCTGTATCCATTGTTGTGTGGGGTGGTCACGACCGTAGTCAGTTGTACTCTGGTTCTTCGGAAGGTGGTAACTCAGATCTGAGTGTTCAGAATGAATATCAGAAAAAACAAGAATTGCTGTTTACTGGTGGTTCAAGAAATGTACTTCGTACTCCGGATATTACAGATGACAAAATTACCAGTTCTTATTCTGATTTAGCAAAATGGCATGGTTATTCAAAAGCAGTAATTGAAGAAAGTGTTTTATCAGAACTTCCTTTTGTAACCCGTTTCAATTTAGGTAACGGCTCTTCATTCAGCAAAGAAGGAGTTAAGACATTTGACCACAAATGGTACAATATTGGATTGCAGGACTTACTACCGACATGGCGTTGGTGGATTGACAACGGTGATGGTCATACAATTCCTTCCGATCCTATTAATTGTGATTTCACATTTGATGATGCTTGGTTTGGAGGTTCTTGTTTAAAAATGCATGGTGCCACTTCCAGATCTGATATCCGCTTGTTTAGTACTAAATTCAATGTAGCAAGTACGGCGGATGAATTTACAATTGTACTAAAAATGTTGAACGGAACAGACCCGAAAATGAAACTTAATGTTTCAAAAGTTGGTTCCGATAATACATTTACATCTTATGTATTGCCCACCGACGGTGTTGTACAAGGCAAATGGAGTACTATAAAAATAAAAGCATCCAACTTGGGTTTAAAAGCTGGCGATGTTATTGCATGCATCGGTCTGTCAATAGAAGGAACTGACAAAGATTATGCCGTTTTATTAGGAGAAATGTCATTTATACCAAAATTGTTCAAGAAAACTCCGGTTACTCCAGTAATTACCCATACTAATGTAATGAAGCGTGTATTTAACCGTGCAGATTTCAAAGTTATTTTCGATCTGCCATTTAGTGGTGACAGAAAAGCGGAATATAAAGACTGTCCAGTTTATAATGAAGAAGTTAATTCTTGGTATTATGAAATCTACGTAAAACAAGGTGAAAAAGAGACATTGGTAACCGCTACCACCTCTTGGGCTGCTTATGTAGTAGATGCACCGTTAAATGGCGTAGATCAGACATTCCAGATTGGAGTTCGCTCTGTGGGCTTGGATGGAAAAACAGTTTCCCCAATTGTTTGGTCGGAAGAAATCGAAAGCACACTATCAACTATCGAAACGCTGACTATTGACAAAGATGTTATTAAGCCTAATGAAGAAGTGACCATCGGATTTGAAGACCCTAATCATCCGATAGCAGATATCGAAATTTTAGATGCTTTGACCGAAAAAGTTGTAGCAAGCAAAAAAGGTGTATTAAAATTAACTGCATCATTGCCCTCTATCGGAACATATGACGTAAAGGTAGCTACAAAAGTAAACATAAACGGGGCATTAAAAGATACAGTTGTAACAAACAGAGCCTTACTTTTGGTAACACCGGAAGCAACCGGACGTCTACCAATGATTCAAAATATTACAGCAGACAAAACCGAAGTGTCCACAGAAGAAAAAGTGAATTTAACAGCTGATATCGTAAAAGGTAATACTTATCATCTGAACGGGAAAGATCGTGATTGTTCAGTATCTCAATCTCTTTACATGAAAGAACCTTATCAATTGACAGTTGACAGCAAAATTATGTCCGAATATACAAATACATCTTTTGCGTTGTGGTTTAAAGTAGAGAAATTCGAACATGCTTCTTTGGGTACTTTATTGATGACTAAAGTTAATCGTAATTATGGTGGTAGCTGGACTGAGTCTGTTTGGGGAGAAATGTGGACTGCTATTCGTCCTAAGAAGTATTCTGACAACAAATATAAAAACGATGAAGATGAACTGTCTGTATGCGCAGATGCTCCACCGGCAGGAACAGGAGGTTATGAACATAATGATGACGTAGATGGAATATCAAATGGCTATTCACTATCACCTAACACATGGTATCATGTTTGTGTTGTAAAATCCGGTAGAAACCTAAAACTCTATTTGAACGGAAAGAAAATTATCGACACACAATCAAGAGGTTCAGGTCCTAAGGATTGGAGAGGAGCTAACTTCTATGTAGGTGGAAGCATGACCAATTTGGCAAGTTTCACTGGTTGGGTGGATGAAGTGCAAATTTGGAGTAAAGCTTTAACGGAAGAAGAAGTAATAGAATCAATGAATGGTTACATTGTTCCTCCTGAAGGTTTGGAAGGATATTTCACTTTTGAAAGTACAAGTAACGATGCAGATCAGAATATGTATTTCCCTAACGAAGGTAATAATCTCGCTGTAAATGGAGCATATATGACTATTGGAACTTCAATAGATGGCAAAAACGTTGATGTTAAGCAAAATCAAATGACAACAGCATTAGGTGTACCATATATCACTGGTAGTTGCGCTATCAACTTCGAATCAGCTAAATGGATATTAGATGGAGCCAACTTCTCACAAGAAGGAGACAACAAAGCTACTGCAACATACGCTGAAGACGGTCAATATCCTGTTACATTGACATTAACTAATTCATGGGGTAGCACCACAAAAACGATTACAGATTACATCGTGGTGAAGAAAGTCGTCGGGCTCAATGAAGAAAGAGCAGATAATTTCTTAATCTATCCGAATCCGTTTAAGGAACAAGCTAATATATTGTTTGCTGATGCGGGAGTTTATGATGTACTCGTATTCGACATGCAAGGAAAACAAGTTTCTGCACGTAACTATAATGCCTCAGCCGGTGAAGTTTGCCAACTGTCATTCAATGCTTCGCAAGGTATGTATTACGTAGTGGTAATGCAAGGTAGTAAGTGCGTTCAATCATTCAAAGTAATAAAAGAACGCTGATAATGAAAAAGAGTGCGTAACGTGCTTTACGCACTTTTTCTTTCTATTTTACTTTATTATAATGACTTATATGAATTATTTTAAATCATTTACTCTACTTAGCTTATTCTCTTTATTCATTATCAGTTGTGAAAATGATGATGATAATGGGGGAGCCATGAATCAAGTCGATAATATTATTAATTATAATGCGGCTGATAATTATAAGGGTTCCCACGACATTATCCTCCAAAGAAATATAGCTCTTGAATTTTGTAAAGTTGAAGGCGTTCGGGGAACCGACGAATTCATTGCAAGAAATCATGAATCCGGTGAATATACATATGTGGATTGGGGATATAAATATGCTGGTATAAAAGGTGACGAGCTGGGATATTATGACCGTGTTTCATACAACGATACTATTTTAATCGGACTTGGCTTTTCGGACACATGGAGACTTGGCAAATATGATCTGCTATTAGTACGGGATAACAACTACCAAGTGATAGATCAATTCAATTTCCTTATTCTCAAAAACATAGAAGTTGATTTGACACAAGCTAAAGGTGGCGTTATAAAAATAAAGGCAGACGGATGGGATTTAGCAACCGATGCAGCCATTGATTCTCTAGAATTTGTCGAGAAATCCACACAAAAAATTGTAGATAAAATAGCCTCTGCATATAAAGGTGGAAATGACTATGAAAGTATCAGCTTTGCAAAAGAAAAATTAATCTCTGGAGATTATGAAGTTTGGATAGCCAGATGGAATTACGGATTCCGTCAGAAAATATGTGAATTCTACTTCTTCAGATATGAATTTGTTAATTCCGACCCCATGCAAAAAGATGCAGACGGAAATTATTATCTTCAGTTCTATGTGGATGAAATCAAAGAAGGAGATGTCTGCACCGTAACTACAGCTTCACCGAACATTGGTGCATATATCGATAGAAATCATAAACTCGATACAGCGAACTGGAATCCAGAAACCAAAATCTATACTTATACCTTAGATGAAGATTGCTGGATGAAATCAATGGAAGACGGTATGACATTCTCCGTTCGTTTAACACTATCCAAAATAAATATCAATGTAAACGGTTCTAATGAATTAAAAATAGAACAATAGGTAAAATAAAAAATAGAACAAAAATAGATCCGTTTAAGAAATAATAACTAATAAAAGATTACCGGAATGCATTTCTTTATAGAATTTGTATTCCGGTTTTCTTATATTTTTATTTTTATCTTAAAATAGTCTTTTAAAAATAATACAATAAAAAACAAATTCTTCACTAGGGATATTCCCTCCTCAACTGCTTTATAAAAACAAGCGATAATTTGTTTAATTAAAATTCAATTATTATGAAAAAACATTTTCTATTATTAGTTATTCTAACTCTAATTCCGTTTATTGCAAGCAATGCAGTAGGAAATAGAGCACTCAAACTGCAAACAAACAGTCTATTGAGTGAAGACGAACTCTCTTATTGTATCCCTGATGCAAACTCACGCAAAAGTCCAACAGACCGACGATTAGAAACAATCACGATTTCAGGTGCTACATCAAAAGGGACATCCAGCCCTTTTTCAAACACTTTAAACAACGATCCACAACCGGAAGTATATCTGGATGTAACAGATGCAACCATCACTGCGACAAAAGGAGACGAATTAACTATATCATGGACTTTCCGCAATGAAATTTCATGGATGCATTATTATGTATACATCGATTACGATCAAGATGGTATCTTCAATGAAGAAAATGAATTAGTGTCGTATACATACTATAATGCAACCGGAGAAGGTCCGTCTACCAATAGTATCGGAGAAACAGTAGAGGCAGGTGAAGGTAAAACCGGGGCACCTGTATTTACAATTCCGGAAGATGTTCTAACCGGCAAAACCCGATTGAGACTAAAGGTAGATTGGAATAGTAAAAATCCTTGTGGAAATCCGAGTCCTACAAACCAAATAGGAGGAAACAATGGAACAATAATCGACTATAGCATTGATATTCAAGCTAAATCCACAGCAACTACTTCTACTATCAACTTTCCCGAATCGATAGTAAACGGAACTTTGACAGTTAAAGCCGGTGATAAAGATATTACCAACGGAGAAGAAGTAGCAAACGGAACAGAACTGACAATCATAGCCACTCCGGCAGAAGGATACATATTGGATTACTTGGAGGTAAATAATGTAACATTAACCGGAAACACTTATACCGTAACAGAAGATGCAGTTATTACAGTTGGTTTTGTAAAGAAAGCTGTAGGAGAAGAGAACAAGGCGGTAACGATTCCCAAATCACAAATAGGTAACTACTCTGGAACAGCTTATCGCTTGGAATTTCCTGAAATACTTTTAGGAGATCGTGATGGCGGAGATACTGATCGCAAAGGTAAATCATTTACTATTTCAACATGGGTGAATTTTGCAGAATTAACCGGTAGTGACAATAAGGGAGCAGGAGATGGTACTGTAATCATGGGACACGGTGCCCAAGTACATATGAACCACAATGGAAGCGTATTTTTATGTGCCAAACCAAACGGAAAATTATATCTGGGAGGTGGAGAAAACAACATAACCGGCAGAGATTTGGATGTAGACATTACAATTGACACCTGGATGTATCTGACAATCGTATATGACAACGATGCTCAATCTGTAAGCGTTTACAAAGATGGTATGATATTGGAAACAGTAGAAATGGGCCATCAGCTAAATCTTTTTAATGATGATCCTGCTATTTTCTACGTTGGTGGAGTAATGTTCTCCGGAATGTGCGATGAATTCCAGTATTTCAATAAGGCTTTAACATCTGACGACGTATTAACGGCATACAATGATCCTAAAGGAATAGACGGATTAACAGCCTTATATGATTTCAATTCTATTGCCGAAGGAACGACAGGACAGTTTGAAAACAAAATAAAATCAAGTGATAAAGCTGATATTAAAGCAACTTTCAATCAATATACTACAAGTACTGTTTGGGCTGGCAATGAATTAGTTTCCGGTAAAGTTACCGAATTTGCTCCAACCTTTGCCGACGGACGTAATATGACGGTTCTTCCAACATACTATACAGTCACACTACCTATGGAAGTTACTAATGGCACATTAACAGTTATGAACGGAAATACTTCACTTGCAGCCGGAGACAACCAAGTCGAAGAAGGTGCTGTATTAACTATTACAGCCACTCCAGCAGAAGGATATATTTTAGATTATCTGAAAATAAATGATACACCACTGACAGAAAGTACTTATACAGTGACAGAAGATGTTGTAATTACAGTTTCCTTTATAGAAGAATCAGTAAAAGCTACTTCAAAAGCAATACGCGTACCGGCTCGTAGTGGTAGTACTGGATATCAATTCCGTTTTGACGACATTGTATTGGGAGAGCACACAAATGGTACAAATAATGATTGGAATGGTGCCATCGTAGATAAAGGTGACCACCGCGCTCGTAACTTTACAATGTCCGTGTGGGTAAAACCTCTAAATCAAGAAGGGCAGCTCTTTGGATGTATGCAAGCACCGTTCTATGATGCAGATGGAGCATTCGGAGTTGGTTTTAAAGATGGTAAATTAGTCCTAAAAGCCAGAGCTTGGTTAGGTGGGGCTCCATGCGATGGTATCACCGATGTTGTTTCTACAGCCACTTTAGAAATTGGTACATGGGCTTTCTTAACTGTTGCCGTTAATGATGACGAACGTACAATCAAATTATACAAGAACGGAACATTAATAGCAACTGGAGATTTAACTAAAACCAAGGATGGGAAAGATGCCTATGGTATAGGATTATTATCTGATGAGAGTGTATTTTTTGCCGGTTCAAACGGTTCATCTTGTGATGTAGATGAAATACAAGTTTGGAATAAGACACTTAACGAAAGTGAAATTCTCGCTTCTATGGACAGCTATTCTACAATACCTGAAAATTTAGTTGCTTTTTATAACTTTGATGAAGAGTCAACCATGAACATTCCAAATCAAGGTACCGCAGGAGAGTGTAATGCAACTCTCATCTCAGGAAAAGTCACAAATTACGGATGGTACATAAGCTATGATAATCAATCTCCACTTCAAGCAGAATTGGTTGATGGCCATATTCTTCCCAAGTTCGTAGTAAATTATGTATCAGAAACAGAACACGGTTCATTTGTTATCAAGAACGGTGATAATGTAATCGCTCCGGGTAGCGAAGTTGCACAATACACCATGTTAACTGTTGAAGCAACTCCTGCTGAAGGTTATCAAGTGAAAAGTATTAAAGTAAATGATACAGAAATTGAAGGTAATACATTTATTGTAAATGGAGAATCAACTGTTAGCGTTGAATTTACTGACAAACTGACCATTAACTATACCGTTTCCGGAGTAGGAACGTTCACAGTCATAGATGAAAATGATCCGGAAAATCCATTCAACAGCGGAGATCAATTTGACAAAAATACATCTATCACAATGGTGTTAGCCGCCGGCGAAGGTTACGAAATATCCAGTTTTATCGTTAATGGAGAAGAGCAAAAAGAGTCTATAAATGCTGCCGGAGTATATACAATAGCCAATTGTCAAACAGACCTGAACATTGATGTAGTATTTGCTAAAAAACTGTTCAATGTAACATTCAGTTCTAACGATTTCGGTACATTAACTGTAAAACAGAACAATGTAAATATTGAAAGTAGCACTCCTGTAGAATATGGTACAGAATTAACAGTTATCGCAACTCCTAATGCCAATGCAACTTTAAGTGTATTTACGATCAACGGAGCTGACAAACTTGCAGAAATCCAAAATACATTAAAAATGAATATTACTGTTTCGGAAGAACTGGATATTCAAGCAGAATTCACTACTATCAGCCGGACTATAACTTGTAACATCATTGGCAATGGTTCTGTAAAAATTGCAGATGCTAAAGACAATGTATATGAAAACGGTGTAGCTTCTATCCCTGATGGTTCTAATATCACTTTGACTTTCATTCCTGAAGATGGTTACCAATTGAATGATTTCAAATATGACGGTGATTCCATGTTCGAAGATATAATTGATAATCAATTCAACTTTATTGCTGATGAAGATTATACTTTCGACGTAGTTTTCACTAAGATCACTTCACTCCAAAACACTTCAGAAGATGCTGTAAGCGTTCGTTATGAATCGGGAATGCTATACGTTGAAGGAATGAATGCCGGTGACAAACTTGACATCTATGACATTACCGGAAAGTATATCGAGACATCAACTCTCGCAGCAACAAATGTTACAGATCTTGCAAACGGTTGTTACTTGGTAAGAATATCTCTCGGAAATACAATCAAAACCGTGAAGTTTATTAAAAGATAAGCTTGAACGCACTTTGAGAGATTAACATAAATTGAAAAGGCTGTGTCAAAGCTATAAATACTTTGCCACAGCCTTTTCTTCAAAAAAAACAGTTCCCATAATGAAAAACATCCTTTTATTTACTCTGTTGTTATGTAGCATGACCCTACATGCGCAAACATATCGTGTGTATCCCGTTCCTCAAAAAGTAACAATGAACGGAAATACCATAAAAATGACCCCAAATGTAAATATCGTCAAAGAAACCGGTATTAATGAGATTACCATAAACCGCGTCCAAGAGGTATTAACCAATGCCGGATTTAGTTTCACTGTCAGTAACACGCTTACCGATGATCAAACGAATATCCTTATCGGCATTAATGGTTCTAAAGAGATAGCCGACAATTATGCAACAAGCCACTCCCTGTCAAGAGATGTCTTCGCCGCAGCAAACAATAAATACGACCCTCATCTATTACAAATAAACAATCACCATACCCAAGGAGATATAATCATCTTAGGTGATCATACCGGATCGGCTTATTATGGCATGGCCACTCTGGAACAAATATTAGAACAAACTGACGGAAACAACCTGCAAACCGCCACTTTCGAGGATTATGCCCATACTCAATATCGCGGAATTGTAGAAGGATTCTATGGACATCCGTACAGTACAGAAAGCCGGCTTAACTTATTGGACTATTGCAAACGATACAAAATGAATATGTTTGTATATGGTCCGAAAGCCGATCCTTACCATGCAGGTAAATGGCGCGAAGATTACCCGACAACCATAACCGATCAAGAACGCCACATGGGGCTGATCACCCAAGACGACCTGCGCGAACTGGCAAGCAAAGCGAAAACCTGCAATGTTGCTTTTATATGGTCGATCCATCCGGCACTCGAAGGAGGAGGCATAAACTTCAGCAATCTGGATCCGGGAGTGGAGGCTATCATGGAGAAATTCGATCACCTGCACAAATTGGGTATACGGCATTTTGGAGTATCGATCGACGATATGAACGGACATCCATACAACCAATCGGAATTGGCAGACAAAGCTCAGATCAAATTATACGAAAAGTTCAACAAAACCGGAGTTACAGAGGAGGATAAAGTGGGACCGCTGTTGTTCGTCCCAACCCAGTATGCACTGAATTATGGCACTTCTACCCTCTCCTCTTTCAAGAATATACACAAAGATGTATTGGTAGCTTTTACCGGGTATGACTGTTTTTCTAATATCCGGGGAAGCGCTTGCGACCGCATGGCCGATCTGATAGGACGCAATCCCATCATGTGGTGGAACAATCCGGTAAATGACGATTATGACGAATTTCTCTACATGCACGGGCTCACTGCAAGATGGATTATTGAAGATAAAACTCCTATCTCTTCACTGCAGGGATTGGTTTTAAACCCGATGAATCAAGGACAGGTTTCTAAAATAGCACTGTTCGGTTCGGCAGACTATGCATGGAATCCCTCAAAATTCAATGAATCAGAAAGTTGGGAGGCTTCTCTTACTTCCATCCTTGCAGAGCCTGAATTAACAGAAGCACTTAAAACATTCATCGGCGTGATGAGTGCATACACCACCCATGACACCCGGACGCCGGAAGGAGAAAAATTCTCATCACTCTATACCGCTTTTCAGTCGGCATATTCCAAAGACAATATCCCCGATGCAACACAACTGCTGAGCGAGATGAAAAAAGCGAATGAAGCTTGCAAAGTTCTGCAGACATTGAAGGATAGCGAAAACAAAGAATATAGCTTATTCTACGAAGACATTAAATGCTGGCTGGCAAAAGTAGAATCGATGACGGACATTGTAGCCAAATCGATCTCTCTGATGAAAAATCAATCCGATCTTTCCTCATGGACCGATTTTGCCATAGCCCAAGCCAATGCACAAAAGATACATACAGATCCGGAATTTCAGTTGAGTGTACTCGAAGGTAAAGGGACAAGTTCCTATGAAGTATTCAAAGAAGTTCAGCCCACCCCCAAATATCTGGATCCGTTCATTGATTTTCTTGCCGCCAAAATAGGTGATCATGCCCCCCAACTTCCGGAAAGATCACGGGAAATGGAAGTGATTACCAATATAAAAAATCTATCCGGAGTGAATATTCAGACGGAAGAGGTAGTAAAACTGTCCGGACTCAATACCGTCACACTGAAACCGGGAGAATATACTGGCATCTTCTTCAATGCAATCAAGGAAGTTACTACCGGAAATCTACCGGCATCTCTCACCGATCATCTTTCAACAGAATACTCCATCAACGGAAAAGAATGGACCGGCTTTATACCGACAGAGGAATCAACAGAGCAAATGGCGTATTTCCGTATTGTGAACAACAGCAATTCCGACCAGCTCATTCCGATAAATGAAATTTCATTCAGAATGCCGGCTTCCGAGAGTTCAGTCCCTTTAGAAGCCACCA